>Ga0315282_10004878_pt1 | contig 23137 bp, 18 predicted proteins | sample YL17G07_20_MG_FD_203693 | JGI IMG/M metagenome (GOLD analysis project Ga0315282, IMG submission 203693) | Sediment microbial communities from Yellowstone Lake, YNP, Wyoming, USA - YL17G07_20 | ecosystem: Environmental > Aquatic > Freshwater > Lake > Sediment | place: USA: Wyoming | collected... | reverse complement strand
ATCGCTCGGGGACAGCATCGTGGACGTCGCCACGATCGTCGTCGCAACAGGCGCTCAGGATCTCGTCCCAACGGGTCTCTTCGGTTACGGATCGGAGAAGGGTGTTGTGACCCAAGCGGAGTTCCAGAAAATGCTCGAAAGCGACAAGGCGAATGAGATGGATGTCGTCGAAATTCTATGCGCTGGGTCAAGGGAGAAGGAGGGCAGGACGTACTGCTCCCAGATCTGTTGCGAGATCGCGATCAGGGACGTCATAAGGCTGAAAGAAAGGAGCTCTTCGTCGAACGCCTACGTGTTATACAGAGACGTGCGCACCTCCGGCTCTTTGGAGAAGTATTACAGGACGGCGGGAGAGCTCGGAGTGAAGTTCGTCCGTTACAGCGAAGAAGAGCTCCCGAAAGTGGACACCCTGGGCGGTCTGAGCGTTAAGGTGCATGACCTTGCGAGCGACGACGACCTGCTCATCCGGGCCGATCTCGTCGTTCTGGCGACGCCGCTCGTACCCAATGAAGATAACAAGATGCTGTCCGAGATGCTCAAGGTCCCTCTTTCCGAGGACGGCTTCTTCCTGGAAGCGCATCCGAAGCTGAGACCAATGGATTTCTCGGTGGACGGCGTGTTCGTCGCCGGGACCGCACAAAGTCCGAAAGGTATTGCCGAGTCGATCAAGCAAGGCTTCGCCGCAGGGTCGAGGGCGCTCGTGCCCCTCATGAAGGGCAAGATAGTCTGCGAGCCCATTGTGGCGGCGGTCGACGACACCCTGTGCACTGGATGCGCCAGATGCATCGAGGCATGCCCGTACGGCGCGATGGGGATGGGCATTTCAGAGGGCAGACTGCTAGCCGAGGTGAACCAGTTGTTGTGCAAGGGATGTGGAGCGTGTTCGACCGCCTGTCCATGCCGCGCGATATCGATATTCAACTTCTCGAGCGACCAGATTACCGCGCAGATCGATGAGGCCCTTGCCGACGTGCCGAACGGCGAGACGAGGGGCATCGCCTTTCTGTGCAACTGGTGCGCTTATGCTGGGGCTGACAACGCCGGAGTGAGCAGGTACCAGTACCCGCCGGAGATCATGCCGATGAGGGTGATGTGCACTGGCAGGGTCGACCCGTTCCACATTCTCTATGCCCTCCTCAAGGGGGCGGACGGCGTTCTCATCGGCGGTTGTCACCCGGGAGACTGCCATTACGTGATCGGGAACCAGCTGATGAAGGCCAAGATTGACAGCCTGACCGAGATGATCAAGGACTACGGATTCGAGCCGGAAAGGGTCAGGGTGGAGTGGGTATCGGCTGCCGAAGGTAGGCGGTTCGCGGACATCATGAGGACCTTCGCCGAGGATCTCAAGAGGCTCGGACCGAATCCCGCAAGACCGCATCCCGCATCTATGCCCGAGATCGAGGACGAGAAGGGGGTGGTGTGATGTCCAAGGAGCTCGAGACATATGTCTGGAACCTGGGAAAGTGCACAGGCTGCGGGGCATGCATCTCCTGCTGCAACAAAGGCGTGCTTTTCTTCCCCGAGGGCGAGCAGCATCCAACTCACAGGAAGATCACCAGGAAGGTCGGTCTTACGATCCACGACCTCGACCCGTGTTTCGGATGCGAGAGCTTCTGTCTCGAGGTATGTCCGACCCTCAGAGAATGGACGGATGGAAAGATGATGTCCGTTGCGTCAGCGAGGTCTAGTCTCACTTCTGCGAGGAGCAGGCACGGTGACCTGCTCAGCGACGTGCTGAACCAGATCTTGGTCAGCGCGCTGGAGAGCGGTTTCATAGACGGAGCCATAATCACGGATGTCGATAGATGGACCTGGAGACCGTTCGCCAGAGTCGTCACGAGTGCCGAGGAGATCTACGACTGCGCGGGGCACCAGTTCATATGGTCCCCCACGCTCGAGAGTCTCAACGACGCGGTCCACGCCAAAGCGCTCCGCAAGGTAGCGATCGTTGGCGCACCGTGCGTCATCAACGCCGCAAGATGCATCCAGAAGTCAACGATGAAGGGACTCGATGTCTACGGAAAGTCGATCAGGATACTGATAGGCAGGTTCTGCGCCGGGGTGTGCACTCACGACCTCGTCTCAGAGGTCATTGAGAAGGAGATGGGCATCTCGCCGAGGAACATAGCGATGATGGACAGATCGACCGCCGATAAGCTCCTCACCGTTACTCTGAGGGACGGCACGGTCAGAGAAATATCGCTGGCGAGCACGCAAAAGTACCTTAGGAAGGGATGTGCTAGATGCACCGATTACCTTGCCGAATCCGCGGACCTGTCTATCGGGTACACCGGATCGAGATTCGGATACTGTACGGTCATAACCAGGAACCCAGCGGGGGAGAGTCTGCTCACACGGGCCGTCCAGACCGGCCACCTGGAGATCACGAAGAGCGTCGACACCAACCAGCTCTACATGGGCAAGCGGAACAAACAGCGGAGGAAGAGATCGCAACAGTTTGATGACGAGCTGCTTCTGATGTTGCAGGGACTGACCGACCCAGCGAAGAGGGTGGAAGCCCTGAGACGCTACGCCGAGCTCAACAGGAGGCAGAGCTGATGTCGATGACACTGGATCTGAATGGGATTGCGCTCAGAGAGGGCAATGCGAGACTGAGGAGGTCCGCCGAATCCGGTGACGAGGTCAGGGTGTCGAACGCATCCCACCTGAAAGGCCTCTGCAGCGGATTGAAGAAGGGGACGGTCGTCGTAGAGGGGGACGTGGGCGACTACTTCGGCATCCTCAACGACGGAGCCACCCTCATGGTCGAGGGGTCGGCCGGCAGGTTCGTGGGAGACAACATGATCGCCGGCAAGATCGTTGTCCGAGGGGATGTGGGCGACGGAGCCGCTGACTACTGCTACGGCGGGACGGTCGTCATAGGGAAGTCCGCGGGCGACTTCCTCGGAACGATGAACAAGGGCGCGACCATCATCATATCCGGCGATGTCGGGGACCATGTCGGCACGTACATGACAGCAGGCGATATCGTCATCCTCGGGGACGCCGGGGAAGCGCTGGGCAACTTCATCATAAGAGGATCGATCTACATCCTAGGATCCTACGATAGCCTGGGTAACAACACGAAGCTGGAGAAGATGAGGTCCGACGACATCGACAAGCTGAACACGGTCCTCGGGAAGCTCGATATTCAGGCTAATGCCAGGTCCTTCCAGAAGGTGGCGCCTGCATCATCCAAGCCATTCTACCATGAGAAACCCGTCGTCTCTCAGAAGGTGGTGGGCCCATGACTATGATAGGACAGTATTGGTTGACGATAGAGAAGGACCGCTGCCAGAGCTGGCAGCAACCATGGAAGTGCGGAGCGTGCATGGAGACCTGCGAGCATGGAGTCTTCGAGAGGGACGCATACGGAAGGATCTACGTCGCGAACGAACTCGCCTGCGTGGGCTGCAAGATATGCATCGAGAAGGCATGCCCGAACAGCTGCATCTACGTCCGACCCACGACCCCGGAGACCATGTCGAGGGGAGTGTGGACGACCCAGACCATCGAGGAGATACACAGGAAGGCCGAGACGGGGGAGTACGAGCTCAGGGGCTTCGGCGCCATGGCGAACCTTCCTCATTTCGATGGCCTCGTTGTTGTCCCTTCTCAGCTCGCTGGCAAACCGCCAAGGGACAAATATCGCGAGCCGTTCGACATGGAGGTCGTGATCGGAGAGAAGACCTGTTCCAAGCCGATCCGTTTGGCGTTGCCGTTCGTGCTGGCAGCGATGTCGTACGGGGCGATTTCCAAAGAAGGCAAGATGGCGTACGCGGTAGCGGCGGCAAGACTCGGGACGATCGCCAACACGGGGGAGGGCGGCATGTTCCCCGGAGAGGCAATGATGACGCACGGGTACGACAACCCCAGGGCCGTGAAGAAAGGCGTGAAGAGGTGGGAGCCAGGAGGATATCTTGTCGTGCAGTGGTCGACCGGCAGGTGGGGAGTGTCGCTGGACTATCTCCTCGCTTCGGACGCGATCGAGATCAAGATAGGGCAGGGAGCGAAGCCGGGCATGGGAGGCCACCTTTTGGGCAAGAAGGTCACACCAGATGTCGCCAAGGTAAGGGGCATTCCGGTTGGTACCGACGCGCTTTCTCCTTGCAGGCACTACGACATAGAGAATGTGGAAGACCTCAGGACCCAGGTCGAGATACTCAGGGACGTTACCAATCACGAGAAGCCAATCATGTTCAAGCTTGGCCCGGCGAGACCGTACCAGGACGCTCGCATAGCGGCAGAAGCCGGGGCTGACGCGATCTCGATGGATGGAATGGCGGGAGGGACCGGCGCATCGCCGGACATCGTCACGCAGAACGTCGGCATTCCGACGATCGCCTGCATAAGGCAGGCGGCGAAAGCTCTCAGAGACCTCGGTGTCAAAGACAGGGTGAAACTGATCGCCCTCGGAGGCATGAGGAACGGGGCTGATGCGTACAAGGCAGTAGCACTCGGTGCCGATGCGATAGGGTTCGGTGCGGCCGCGGAGATAGCGCTTGGCTGCAGGAGCTGCATGTCCTGCCACAAGGGAGGCTGCCACTACGGCCTGGCGACGCAGGACCCGAAGTTCAGGATCTGCCTCGACGTCGATTCCTCCTCCCAGCGGCTGGCGAACTTCGTCAGCGCCTGCGCCGAGGAGCTTAAGATACTTGCGATGCTCTCGGGCCACGACAACCTGCGCACTATCACGATGGACGATATCAGAGCGCTCGACCTAAACACCGCCGCGATGACCGGGGCGAAGCTGGCAGGGCTTGAAAGGACATTCCCTGAATCGTGGGAGAAGTTCGACAAGTAAGGCTTGAGAACGAAACAGATACCTAAGCCTTCTTGCTCATGAAGTCCTCGAGTGCGTCGAAGGCCTTGTCGAGGGTCGCGACGTTCGGCAGGAAGACCGAACGGAAGTGCCCTGTGCCATATTCCTCTCCGAATCCTGAGCCGGGGACCAGCAGAACGTGTGCGTTCTTCAGCACGTCCAAAATGAATTCCCTGTCGCTCTTCCACCGTTTCGATTCGTATCTCGGGAATATGTAGAAAGCACCCTGAGGCTTGGTCGTGGTTATTCCGGGAATGGCGTTCAGCCTCTTGTAGGCGTACTCGGCCCTTTCCCTGAGCTTCCTTCTCGTCTCCTCGTGGTGCGCCTGTGGTCCCTTGAGAGCCTTGCTCATCGCCACCTGGCAGGGATAGTTCGCGGAGAGCCTCAGCCTGAGCTGCCTCATCACTCCTTCCTTTACCTCCTTGAGCTCGCCCGTCGGGTCTCTGAAGACGGCGTACCCCATCCGCCACCCGGGCAGAAGATCGACCTTCGAGAAACCGTTCAGAATGACCATCGGGACGTCGGGGGCCAAAGTCGAAGGCGAATGATGGGTGCCCTCGAACGTCATCAGATCATAGATCTCGTCCGAGATCAGGAGCAGATCGTGCTCTCCGGCGACATCGGCCAGACTCTTCAGCACCTTCTCAGGATAGACGGCCCCGGTCGGGTTGTTGGGGTTGATGACTACGAGAGCCTTCGTCCTCGTCGTGATCTTCTTGCGGACATCGTCGATGTCCGGATGCCAGTTGTTTGTCTCGTCGGTCTTGTAGGAGACAGGGATCCCTCCGAAGAACGAGGCGAACTCTGGATATGTGGGGTAGCAGGGGCCGGGAACGAGCATCTCATCACCCGAGGCGATCATCGCAGCGGCAAGCGTCTGTATGGCTTCCGTCACGCCGTTCGTTATGACGACATCGCCAACGTCCACGTCGATCTTGTTCTTCTCCTTCTCCCGGTTGACGATAGCCTTTCGCAACCCTATGTATCCTTCCGACTCAGCATAACCATTGTCGCATTCTTCCACGGCCTTGCAGAGCGCTTCCCGGACGTGCTTCGGAGTCTCGAAGTCGTACTTGTTCGGATCGCCTATGTGGAGCTTGATGACCTCTATGCCCTTGTTCTCCAGCTCCTTCGCAGGAATAAGGAATTCGCGGATGGCATAGCTGATGGACATCGAGCGCTTCGTGGCCTTCATGGTATGCGAGTGAAACCGCATTCTGATTATTTAACCTGTGGGCATCGATCAACGTCGTTGTCTCAGCATTCGCAAAGGCATTTGTGCTGAACTGTGGCGTGGAATAGTTTCATAGGACGGAAATCGGGGCGTGAAACTCGTCTGGCTCGCCAGAACGCTCCAAGCCCCGTCCTTGCCCGTCCCCATCAAACCTGCGCCTGGTGGCGCAGGCTCTTCCTTTTTTTTCATGCAACATTACAAGAAGAAATGTTGCATTTCGAGTTGCGCCAAAAGGAAGGGAGTAGTTTGTTCATAAGCAGACGACCCATAAAAAAGGATGCGCAAGAAGAAATCCTTTTGGCCAAACATTGACTATGCTCACAAGGTGGGAAAGGATGAGTGATGCGGGGTGGATTGGTTTCGCAGGTCTAGTCATCGCCGTTATTGGACTTGGAATTTATCTAGGAATCACTATGAGATGATGTTTATTAAGAAATGAGGAGAAAGTTAATAAAGCGATTTGTCAGTAACATGTCCTGTGCTGCTATGACGGAGACAAAGAGAAACATCCCAAGGATATCAATCGCAATTGCCATAGTGGTGTTGGTGGTCCTTGCAGGAGTTCTGGGGTTCTTGTTTCTCGGATCGAAGAGCACGGGTTCGAGCAGGATGCAGGTCGTCGCCAGCTTCTATCCTCTACACTTTTTCTCAAGCCAAATAGGCGGCGATAGGGCAGACGTTCATCAACTGATTCCTGACAACGCTGAACCTCATTCTTGGGAACCCAGCCCTGCAGACATGGTGAAGGTAGCAAATGCAAAGGTTCTAGTCTACAATGGTGCAGGATTCGAGCCGTGGATAACTAACTTCATCGCTGCCGCGAACGATCCTGATTTGATCGTTGTTGACACGAGCAAGAACATACCTCCCCTCCCATCCGATACGATCAAGGAGCCGTACGAACGGGGTTCCTCTCTCCTTCAACATGGCCCCAACTTAACTGTCGTCGCCTCCGCGACTCAGGCCGCGACACAGAAACTTCCATTTGCACAAGAAGTTCTGAACGTGACTTTCTCCAATATCACAGGAGGCAAGGGCGGTGCGATCATTCTCAATGTCACAGATGCAGGCGACTACCGCTTCTTCGTCACAGAGAACGTCACGTTCTCGTTAAAATACGCCAACGGGACAATGGTCGATATTGAGTTGCAGGCGGGCTTCCTTACTTGGTACCCTGAATTCGCTTCGTCGCAATTCCTTGAGCTGGCAGCGAGCACTGAATATGTCGTAAGCTTTGGACCATCTCAGACTGGCGGGACAAGATTCGTTATGGTCAAAATGGAGTTGAGTGGAGGGGGGTCTGAGGACCATCATCATGGACTGGTCGACCCACATTTCTGGATCGACCCCCTCAGTGCCAAGATTCAAGTTGACAACATCTTGGCGGGCTTTGTTAGCGCAGACCCAGGGAATGCTACTTACTATCAGGCCAATGTGGCCGACCTGAAATCAAGGCTGGATCAGTTAAACGAGGAATTCATGACGGGTCTTGCCAACCGAACAAAGAACGCCATCATTACTACTCATGAGGGTTTCAACTACCTGGCTTTCCGTTATCATTTCGACGCATATGGTGCCGTGGGGATAAGCGCGGACCAGCAGCCTAGCCCTCAGGATCTTGCTCGACTGACGGTCTTGATAAGGGAGCTGGGGCTCCATTACGTCTACTCCGAGCCGATCTACTCCGATGCAGTCATAGAGACTATTGCACGCGAAACGGGTGCGCGGGTATTGGTGCTGGACGGTATCCACGGCCGGACAGGAGTCCACGCCAACCTGGACTACTTCGGTATCATGGGGGCCAACCTAGAAAGCTTGAGGAAGGGATTGGAGGTCACTCAATAGATATCTCAGGAGGATGTCCAGGACTATGGCCGATGTGGTGGTGAATGTCAGAAACGTCACGGTCCAGCTCAACAACCTCAAGGTCCTAGAAGATGTCTCCATGAAGGTCGAACGAGGAGACATAGTGGGTATCGTAGGTCCGAATGGCGGGGGCAAGACTACTTTGCTCAATGCCATCCTCGGTAACGTTCCTCTGGCATCCGGAGAAGTCGAGCTGTTCGGTCAAATGCTGAGCAAGTTCAAGCATTTCGACCTTATCGGCTATGTTGCACAAAATGCCATCCAGTTTGACCCCATCTTTCCAGCGACGGTCAAAGAGATCGTCTCTTTGGGTCGCATCGGGACGGGAAGACTTGGGCGTAGGCTGTCGACAGATGACAAGGCTGCCATTGAAGAAGCAATCGATCTGGTCGGCTTGCACAATGTGGCGGACAAGAAGATAAGCGAACTGTCCGGCGGGCAGAAACAGAGGATTTTCATCGCGAAGGCGCTCGTGCGAAAACCGCAACTATTGGTCTTCGACGAGGCAACAGCGGGATTGGACGTCTGCATGCGGGACCACTTCGTGACGCTGCTCCGCGATCTCCGGCGGAAGGAGGACCTGACCGTGATCACCGTCTCTCACGATCTCTCGGGAGTCATGTGTCAAGCAAACAAGCTTGCGGTAGTGAACCGTCGTCTCAGCTACTCGCCGATTACCCCAGGCATGGATCCAACCAGCATGCTGCGTCAGGCATATGGAGAGCACTTCACGTTTATCTTTCATCATGATCGCGACACTTGTCCTGGACAGCTTGCGGAAGGGAGTCACGAAGGGGGCTGAGACCCTGGCTTTCTTCGACTTGGGAACGATATTCGAGTACACCTTCTTTCAACTGGCGTTTGTCGGTGGACTGTGCGCGGCCATCCTCTGCTCGATCCTGGGCGTGTTCATCGTGCTCAGAAGAGCGTCCTTGATCGGAGAGGGCGTCGCGCATCTGTCCTTCGGAGGAATCGCTTTGGGGCTGTTCCTGGCGATCTACCCACTGTACACCGCTCTGGTTCTCGCCCTCGTCGGCACGCTAGCGATATCATTCCTGCAACGCAGGAGAATCGTTTATCCGGAAACGGCAATCGGACTCGTGATCGCGTTCGGTTTGTCAGTTGGTGCTGTCCTGGCGAGTCTCGCGGGAGGATTCAGCGTCGATCTCTTCGGATATCTGTTCGGCTCCATTCTTACGATCTCTCCGGCGGATCTCCAGTTGATTCTCCTGCTCACAATCGTATCCGCATCTTTCGTCTTGATCTACTTCAAGGAGCTCATGTACTTGACTTTCGATGAGCAGGGCGCTCGACTGTCAGGGATCCCAGTATTTTGGTTTGATTTGGCCTTCAATGTCCTCGTAGCAATGACGGTGGTCGTTTCGATCAAGATTGTTGGTTCGCTCCTCGTTTCTGCGCTTCTCATCATCCCCGCAGCCTCTGCTATGCAACTCTCGAAGTCCTTCAAAGGCACAGCGATCTCGGCGATCATCCTCGCGATATTTGCTGTGACAGCTGGCTTGATGATATCGTTCTTCTATTCTATTGCGAGCGGAGGAGCCATTGTCCTAACGAGTCTGGCGATATTTGTCATCTGCGCGGTTGCGAAAAGGGCGCTCCGGCTTGGAAGAAGCACTGTGGCTCCGGACGTGACATGCGCTCATGGGCCCCAAGAAACAGGAACTGATAGTGAACGTACGGCACCATAGTAGATTCTTTTTGGCTCGTATGAGTTGGAACGAAGTCGAGAATCTTTTTTTGGAGGTTCAGAGCCGAAATCACTGCGTCAGAGAACGTCACCCCTCAGCGAATCTGTGTGTTTGATCCCCCCCCTCTCAATCCCATAACCGCGCCGAGTTGACTGGATCTGAAGGCCGCCACTCCTTTCTCTCTTGTTTCTCCCCATCTGCCGTCAGAACCGTCGGACCATGAACCCGAACTCATCCATACATTCTTTTTCTGATTTCAACAAAGACGAAAAACAGCGCTCTATGCAGACCCACCTTTTCTTCCCTGTGGAATTCTTTCGCGCGACAGGTATACCTGACCACTCAATCTGAGCACAACTTCCCAGCTCTAGCCCAGTTATTCTTGGGGACATCGTGCATTATCACGGTGACGGCATCGCGAGGAACATTCTCCTTCTCGAAGACCTTCGTTATTCCCTCGGCGATTCTTCGTTTTGCGTCGTCGTCTCTGCCTGCCCACATATTCACGATTACGACTGGCATGTGCATTTGCCTCCTCGGTACAGTAATTCCTTGGTTACAATAAAGTTTCTTGGATTACCACCAAAGGTCGCCTCTAATTTTCTATGTTCTTTTCTAAGTATAGGAGTGGCAAGAGAAATATGGCAGGATGAAGTGGGCTCACCCAGGTCAGAACATCGTCGAAGCCAGCAATCGATCTTCGAAATTCAATTCCTGCACCATGAAACAAGACCAGCACGCAAAACCCATTCAGCAAACCTCTCACTAGAGCGAAAATTAGCACCAAGAGATGATGGTGAGAGATCTTTCTTATTACCCACCAAGTATAGGAGCTTCAACAAGCCGTTTGATATCGAATGACACACGTCTGTCTCATGCATGCTTCGGGTCGGATCGTTCTTTGATAATCTTCTCTTGTCGATTGATTGTCCCGCTCGGAGCACATCCCCTGATCATTCAGAAAAGCGTCCGCCAGTGTTTGACTTTCCCCTTGATATCAGTACATAAATCGTTTGGAATCGTGCGCCAGCATCGACTATCCAAACGTTTACCGTACGTCGATTGAAGCAAACACGCGGGGGAGTTTGTCCAAACATCATCCGCCGTAACTTGACCATGGGGGTGTCTGAGAAGAAAGGTTAATAATAGACCGTTTTCCTATTCATGAAAGGCAGGGGCATTGTTTTCACGGTTTCCAGCCTCCGAAAAACCAGGAAATCGGACATCTGAGGAGACTGGATGGGAGCTGACACAATCCCTGACAAGACCAAGAAATGGAAAGACAACTTCCTTTCTTATTCAAGAGGACATTCTCGGAAGGGAATCAGGTTTTCTCCCAAGGGATCGGCACTCTTGGTCATCGACATGCAGCGGTTTTTTCTCGACAGTTCTTCTCATGCATACGTTTCTGGGGCACCTGCGATAGTCGCCAATGTTGAGAAACTACTCGAGGCATATCGGGATCGGTCGCTTCCTGTTGTTTTCACGAGACATGCCCTACTGCGCAACGAATCCGCCGGGGCGATGGGAAGGTGGTGGGGTGAAGTGCTCTATGAAGACAACGAGATGTCGGCGATCACGCCGCAGCTACAGCCACTGCCTGGGGAGACGGTCCTGCGCAAGACGCGTTACAGCGCATTTGCCAAAACAGACCTTGAGGAAAGGCTCAGGAACCTTGACGTGAGCAGGCTCCTGATAACTGGAGTGATGACTCATCTCTGTTGCGAAACGACAGCACGTGACGCCTTTGTTCGCGATTTTGACGTTTTCTTTGTCACTGATGGTACCGCAACGAAGAACGAGGATCTCCACGTTTCAAGCCTGAAGACTTTGAGCGATGGTTTCGTGATTCCCGTCGAAACGAGGGAGGTGATTCGATGGATGAAACGCGCCAGATAGCCGTCATTGGAGCAGGGCCTGGAGGCATGGCTGCTGCGATATATCTCCAACGCGCAGGGTTGAATCCCTTGGTCTTGGAGAAAGAGGCCCCCGGAGGGCTCCTGCTCAGCGCAAACCTGGTTGAGAACTATCCCGGTTTTCCAGGAGGCATCACAGGTCGAGAATTGGCGGCCCGGTTCATTGACCAGCTAAATATTCTCGGAATATCTGTGACACAGGCGAATGTGCGGGAAGTGGGCTCAGTTGACAAGACCTTCAACATCGAGACCGACATAGGAAGCTATGCTTCCCGCGCGGTGATCATCGCCACAGGGACCCTGCCCAGAAAAGTGAAGATTAGGGGCGCCTCAGCACTGGAAGGGAATAGGGTTCTCTACGGTATCGAATCGATGCGTTCAAGCGATGGTGGAAATGGACGAATCATTGTCGTTGGAGGAGGAGATGTCGCATTTGACTATGCGCTCAATCTCAGTGATCGTGGCCACAATGTGACGATTGTGGCAAGGTCCACTGTTAAATGTCTCTCGCTCCTGAGAGAAAGGGCCGAGGAGAAGGGAATTGCGGTCCTTATTGATCACTTGCCTGAGCAGGTGTTCGAGGAACGTGGTTCTGCTGTTCTCGTGTGTAATTGTCGCGGCGAAGTGAAGAGAATCAGAGGGGATCGGATCCTTATCGCATGCGGGAGAGTCCCTAATCTTGAATTGCTGAGTTCTGGATTACTCAAAAGCATCCGAAATGGGAAGGCGCTTCCGGATACAGGCACCTCAGGGCTTTTCTTGGTGGGAGACGTTGCTCGAAAGAGATATCGTCAAACGGGTATCGCGGTTGGCGACGGTATAATCGCGGCTATGCACGCTGAGCGGTATTTGGCAAGAACAAGGAGGAGGGCATGAAGATAATTGCCGAATATGGTAATGACGAACTGGCCAAAGTCTATGTGGCGCAGTTTCGAGAACACTTGACTGACAGGGTCACTTCCAGGAAGCTCATAGTTGAATTCGTCGAGTCCACCCAACCTCCCATTCCACGCGACAAGAAATGGGTCCTCATAGTTTCCACAATGTTTGGATGTCCGATAAACTGCAAGTTCTGCGATGCCGGGGGTGCATATGCGGGAAGACTCTCGGCGGATGAGATCCTCGCGCAGATTAACTACATGGTTAAGCGGAGATTCTCTGATGGCAGGGTGCCCATGCCGAAGTTCAAAATCCAGTTCGCAAGGATGGGAGAACCGGCGCTAAATCCGGCTGTCCTCGAAGCGATGAGCCGTCTCCAGCAGTTGATTGATGCCCCTGGGTTGAATGTTTCCATGTCCTCTGTCGCCCCGAGTGGCGGCGGTACATCCGAGTTTTTCGAGAATCTCATCAAAGTGAAAGAGCAATACTTCACCCGTGGCAGATTCCAGTTACAGTTCTCCATACACACAACAGATTGCACTAAACGCGATGAACTGATCCCGGTCAAGAAGTGGTCATTCGAGGAGATCGCCGCCTACGGCGAACGATTCTGCATGCCAGAGAAGGGAGACAAGAAAGTGACCCTGAACTTCGCACCCATATCGGGATTCCCTATAGAAGCTCGAGTAATTCGAAGGCACTTCGACCCCTCCAGATTTCTCATAAAGCTGACACCTCTGAATCCCACGGTACGATCTTACGAGGAGTCTCTCCATTCCAGAATTGACCCGAGCGACAAGACTACGTCCCACAGTATTGTCGAGATGTTTGAGAGAGAAGGGTACGAGGTCATCTTGAGCATTGGAGAGCTAGAAGAGAACAGAATAGGCAGCAATTGTGGTCAGTTTGTCCAACGGGCAATACATTCAGGCACAAGACCCCGCAATAGCTACGAACCCGAAAAGTACGGCGCGGAAATAGACACGTCCTAGAGAGGCTGGATCAATGATCCTGCTTTCCAAGAAGGACAGGACATCACTCTATGAAGGCGACGGAAACCTGCTGGTGCCTGAAATTGGGCGCCGCGGCGTACGAGAAGAACGGCCAAGCTGGGAACATTCGCGATAGTCTGAAATCAATCGACAGAGAAATCTTAATTTCACGGTCTGAATATGTGTACGAATAAGCTTCGTGGAGGGCCCCAGGTCGATCGCAGCTGACAATTGTCTGGGCGAGTATTTCTTGGTGTTGATTGGATGGAAGAAGGCTTTCTGGCCTTAAGCGGGTTAACACACTCTGGTAATTCGGCAACATAATATTGCCTCAACCTATCTGCCGTCAGAACTGTCAGCAGTTTTGGTAGCCTATGAAGGGCGATCGGAACATTTCGAGTCGATTGACGATAATGGAAGCCATTCGTCCCAACTTCGTATAGCCAATGGGGTATATCTATAACGGACTTCTGCCCGGAACTCTTGATCTCGCCGGTATGAAGTTGGTTTCGGCCAGGTAGTATGATATCCCTGCCGCACCTGCTCGTTTCACCGCCGTCTCAAATCGATGTGCATTTATGTCATCTGTTAACGATAGTGAGTAATATGTCATCACATAATTCCTGGCCATAGTTTTCCTGGGGGCAAACTCCGGGCTGACATCCATCCAATTCTTAAAGGATCGATCTCATCAGGCCTGCCGGGTCTTGCCTTGATTAGGATCTCTTCGTGGTTCATCACCTTAACCAGAACGTCAGATCCATTGTTGTCAGAGTATCTCGACACGATTGAAGCCGCGATCTTCAACAACCCCGGGTCATGGCTTTCAGCTAAGCAGACGGGCCCAGGGATGGTAAGAGGCTCCAGCAGTGAGTAGCCATCGTGATCGTGTGCATGTGCCCTTAAAAGAGCGTTTTCCGCTTCATTTCTTCCGACAATCACTTTGTGATCCCCCACACGGAAATGCCTGCCGATCTTCAGCATGGCAACGTCCCTGATTGTCAACTCATGTGGGTTGTGCCCCAGGAAGTCCCTTAGCTTACTTGCAAAGTCCTTCGAAGTGAGCAGGCATCCGCCAGCCGGGCATGGATAATCGTTTATCCCCTTATCGCTGGCAAGCCGAATCTGTGCCCTTCTCCCTCTTCCCGATATGCCAAGCAGTGCATTTCTGTTAATCCATCCCATCTTCTCGGCTTCTGTCTCAGGCATCAACTTGGCACAGAGGGGTCTCAGCAGCCTCCCTTCAAGTCCAGCTTCCCGCTCGATTATTTCAAGCGCTTTTCTGTGTTGACTCATTGGTCTCTGGCCAATTACCTCGCCTGTAAAGATAAATCTCGCGCCCAGTTCCTCAGCGATCTTCTTTGCTCTCTTTAGCATGAATATTCTGCAGTCAATACATGGATTCATCCCGGAACCTCGACCAAATTTGGGATTCCTGACCACTTCAAAGTATTCTTCTCCCACGGGAACAGTAATGAGCTTGATTCCGAGCTTATTCACTAGATCAGCCGCATGGCATTTACCGCCAGAATCGCATTGACAAAAGGGAGAAGTGAACTTGAGGGCGATGACTTCGACGCCTTGATCCATCACATGCTTGACTGCCAGAGAGCTATCCAGCCCTCCTGAGAGCAAACCTAAGGCTAGCATAACAATCGTTAATCATAATCTTGGTATAAAGACATTCTAGCGGCCAAATCCGCGAATGCATCAAATCTTTTGAGTATTAGGGGATCGGTCCCAACTCTTCCAGTGCCTTGACGCGAGTGCTGACGGTTGGCGCGGTGGATCCAGATTCTGACATTGTGCATTCTAGAGAAACCCTGGCATCTCTTTGGAGACTTCTGAGGATTCTGAACTCGTGCCTCTAGATTCATCGATGTAATTCACGATTTCTCTCGGCAAGGAACCTTTCTTTAAGGGAATTTGAGGCCGCTCAGGTCGAAGAGAATTAAGCAATACGCTATTAGGGGTCATTCATCATCAACAAAGTCTCTTTATCATGCTTCCCTCTTCCATTCCATCGATTTGTTGCTAGACCCAGTGGGCCCAGTCTTGTCAAACACAGGCAACTAAACTGACCTTGCATTGTAGTATGCCTTGAAGGGTCTCGACGACGAAGGACCTATCTTGGTAATCTCCATTTCGTAGATTCGTTCCATGTCCACCTCGAAATATCGACAGAACTGCTCTAGGATGGGGCGAAGAGTGATTTCGTCCTCCTGCGTGAACTGCTCGGCCGTCGCGCTCACGCCAAGGAGCCGCTCTGGCACATTCCCCCGGACGTAAATCGTGCCCCCGTGGATCCCGCTTCCAAGGCTTCCCCGGACGACCTCGTCCGCAGGCACATCCTCCACCTTTGAGCCGTTGATCTTCATGCCGAGAGCCACGAGAACTCCACCAGCCATGTACTCCCCGAAGAACTCCTTCACGCTACCTCCGTACACAATCACTGGCCTCTGCTCCTCGTACGCCTTCATATGAATCCCTATGCGGTAGCCGCCATCGCCCCTCACGAAGATGCTCCCGCCTCTTGCAGCCAGCCCTGTCACATCCCAAGCATTCCCGTGCACCACGATTGTTCCGGAGTTCATCGTGTTCCCTGTCTGATCCTCACAATTCCCATGCACTTCTACAGTCGGACCCGACATGAAGACGCCTAGGTCGTTCCCAGGAGTACCGTAGATGTCGATCTTCAAGTCAGTGTGCTCCATGCAGGCAGCGATAAATCTCTGTCCGAACACGTTCTTCAAGATGATATGCTTGTACCCCTCGTTCGCAGCGTGGTGGATCTTCTCGTTCAGTATCCAGTAGCGGTGTGGTGACTTGGTCCTCTCGTCCACTGCGTCTATCGTTATGCTCTTTCCAGTCATGTCTTCAACCCCATGCCTCCCCGGCGTGTTTCACACCAAGTATCTCGGCGATCCTGGGGTTAGGGCCCACGTACCTCAAACGGTCCCGGTTACCGACGAATCCTTCTACGGAATCTATGCCCATCGCACCGCAAATCTCCCTCAACTCCTCAGTCCAGGCGTGGAGCAGATTCGCAATCCTTCTCGCGCCAATCTCAGTATCAAGACGCTGACTGTATGCAGGATTTTGCGTCGCTATTCCCCAGGCGCAAGTTCCACGATGGCACTGCTGGCACACTCTGCATCCCATCGCGATAAGCACAGGGGTGCCTATCATCGCCACGTCTGCTCCGAGTGCAAGTGCTTTCACCAGATCCGCAGAGTAACGAATGGAACCACCCGCACACAACGTCGCCTTATGCCTGATCCCCTCCTCCCTCAACCTCTCATCAACCGCCGCAATAGCCAACTCGATTGGAATACCAGCGTGATCGCGGATGATTCGAGGCGCAGCCCCGGTTCCGCCCCGGAAACCGTCGATGGTGATGAAATCTGCCCCCGCTCGCACCATGCCCGATGCGATGGCAGCGACATTATGCACGGCAGCAATCTTCACGCCAACTGGCACTTCATATCTTGAGGACTCTTTGAGTGCATAGATGAGCTGCTGCAAATCCTCGATGGAGTATATATCGTGATGCGGGTACGGGGACAAGGCATCCGTTCCCTTCGGGATCATCCTCGTTTCCGAGATAAGGGTACTGACCTTCTCCCCTGGCAAGTGGCCGCCGTGCCCAGGCTTCGCCCCCTGCCCAATCTTGATTTCCAGGGCGGCGACTTTCTTCAGATACGACGGGTTGACGCCGAATCTGCCGCTGGCGACCTCACTATTGATAATCCTACCGTACTTGTAGAAATCCGGATGCAATCCACCCTCGCCCGTGCCGACGATTGTACCGACCTCCATGGCCGCTTTGAATATTGCCATCTGCGCGTTGTACGATATGCTCCCGAGCGACATCTGGCCGACCATAATCGGCGTATTTAGCACGATGTTCGGAGGGAGCTTTGTCCCGAAGTGAACCTGCGTGCCGTCTTCCTTGAAATCGAGTTTCGCAGGCTTGCCTCCAAGAAAACACTTCGTCTCTATGGGCTCCCTCAGCGGATCGATGGCCGGGTTTGTGACCTGAGCGGCGTCCAAAACCAGGTCGTCGAATATAATAGGATACTCGAGGTCGTTGCCGCAGGACGATAGCATAACACCTCCCGTCGAGGCCTGCTCCCAGCCAATCCTCCTGATCCGCTCGGTATAAGAGGCGTGCGGCGGGTACGCCATCTCGTTGTGTCGGATAGTAATGGCATTCTGCGGGCACTTCATCGCGCACCTCTGGCACGCCACGCAGTTCTCATGCCTGGCGATTATCCGCTCATCATTGAAATACAACGCATCGAAGGTGCAGTTGACCGTGCAGCGCCTGCAGATCTTGCATCGCTCCCGGTCGATTTCCACCCTGAATCTCGAAGGGATTTCGATCTTGATGCCCTCAACCTTCGCTGGCATGTTCAGGCCTCCATGACGAGCTTCTTCTGCTCGAAGTAATCTCGCATTCCCGCAGATATCAGACCATTACCTACCTGAGCCACTATGGGATTCCCCGCTACGGGAGCCCAGACCTCCGCCGGGTCCGCTACGCGCCTTATCGCACACTCCTCGCTACTGGCAAAAACCGTTCCGTTATCCGTGGCACCAATCATCGGCCTCAGCTTCTTTCTGTCCGTGAGCGCTATCATCGTCGGCTTCGGCCTATTGGTGCCGACCAGAATGGAGAAGGGGCCGTTGATCATCGCCCTGCCGTAGACCATACGCAGGGCCGTCTCGACCTTGGCCCGGTCCGTTGGCAGGACCGCTATGTCGTCATAGTACTTCGGGGAGAAGGCAACGGACGCCACCTGGATTGGCAACTGGTGACGGCGGCACAGGAGATCCCAGAGATACGTGACGACCTCTGAGTCGGTCAGTAGAGTGCACTTGTATCCCCACATCTCCACATAGCGTTTGTTCGTACCGTAAGAGGTGATTTCTCCGTTGTGGCACAATCCCCAGTCCAAGATGTTGAACGGATGTGCCCCGCCCCACCACCCCGGGGTGTTCGTAGGGAACCTGGAATGGGACAGCCACATGTATCCCTGATATCGGTCGGCAAGATCGTAGAACTCTGCAATCTCGTTCGACCAGCCATTTCCCTTGAACACTGCCATGTTCTTGCCCGAAGACATGCAGAACGCGCCGTCTATCAATGAGTTCACGTGCATGACCATATCCACGACGTAGTCGTCCTCGCTCTTGCCACTCGCGCTTCCCACCAATGCTTCCTGCGGCACCTCGACGAAGAAGCGCCAGATGAGTGGGTAGGGCTCCTTCATTCCTTTGACCGCCCGCGTGAACACTCTTTCATCTTTTTCGATGAGAGCCATCTTCTTGAAATACTCCTCCACACGTTGCTTCGCCTCTTCATCATCCAATAGAAGCTGAATGCAGTACTTGTTCGCCAACTCTGGGAACAGGCCGTAGCAGGCATATCCTGCCCCGAGGCCATTCTCCCTGTCATACATGGTCGTTATCATCTTGATAACGCGCTCTCCATTCTCTCTTTTGCCATCGGTGTTGATCAACCCGGCGATGCCGCATGCCTCAATCTCCCTCCTGAAACCGTTGGGAGGGAGCGTGATACCGAGCCGCCCGCTCTTTTCCCCGATTTTGGCGGTATCCCCATACCTTCCATGCTTCCCCCGGTCGCACCAGAGCAGACCGCTAGATGGATTTCTGACATCCTCAGGTTCCACGTTAATCACACTTCTTCCTTGTTCTCTTGACACTCATCTTCTGCATCAATTCCCTGATCTCCTCAACATCCGCCCCCTCAACCTCCGGCAGCCCGAGGGCCTCCCTGCCCCCCTCGTCGACCGGGAATGAGAAGCCTGATTCGTGAATTGAAGTGAGACGGTGCTCGACGACTTCCGGCACCTTGCCTTTCGCTATGGCTAGGTTCTTAAGGCGGATGATCAGCTTGACCATACCGAAGCTCTGTGGGCATCGTTGCGTGCACTCGTGGCAGTTCATGCAATACCATATGTCAGGGCGTTCGACCGCCTCGTCCACCTTGCCTTCCAGCACAAGATTCACCAGATCCTCTGGGTGGTACTCCGTCGTTATCATGGCTGTGCTGCAATCATCAGCGCAAGCCAGGCATTTCGAGCAAATCTCGAGTTGGGCCCTTGTAACCTCGGCGTCGAATATGTCATCCTTTGGTGTATCCCCTCGAATCCGCCTGATGATGCGCTCTTCACCGCCGACGCCATTTTCGTAATGCTCCTTGAGGCCGATCTCGTCTGGGTCGAAACCCATCGCTATCGCCAGAAGCTCCGTGAAATAGAATATAGGAAGGTGCAGGTCGTCTTGATAGGTCTCGTTGATATCCAGTTGGTTCCTGTAGAATTGAGTGAAACAGAATGGACAATTGACTACAACGGCTTCGCCCCGATTGTCGAGTACGCTGCGCAACACCCTCCGCGACGCTGGCACAACGTCGTGCTTCCTGCCGATTGATAGGCCACCGCCGCAACATGAGTTGCGCTCGGGATAATTCACAATCTCTGCGCCCGTCGTTTCCAGGATGTTCGTTAGAAAGTATGGCTCGTATGGGTCATCGAATCCCATGTGATCCATCGGCCTCTTCGCATGGCAGCCGACGAAAGGCGCGACGCGCAGCTTCCTCAAAGGGAATTTGACGAGTCGGTCGATTGCCCCGACACCGATGTCCTCGTGCAACACCTCGACCACATGCTTCACCTCGATCGCTCCCTCAAACTTCAGGCCAAAGCCAGCCAAGAGAGCATTCACCTTCTTCCTCAGTTCGTTGTCCTCTTTCAGCTCGGAATTCACCGTCTTCAGCGTGTCGTAGCAGCCGTTGCACAAAGAGACGATGTTGCATCCCGTCTTCTCCGCGAGAGCCAGATTGCGCGCTGCGATTGCCTGCCAGAGCGTCTTCGACGTGGACTGCACCGCCATTTGATTGGGACAGCAGCTAATTCCAGGGATATCGACGAGCTGAATGCCAAACGATCCTAGGACCATCCTGCTTGATTTCTCTATGAAAGGAAACTTGCTTGGAATCAAGCAACCTGTGATCAGCGTGAACTTCTTTGAGTCAGCCATGGAGTCCTACTCCTCAGGAATTACTGATGACTGTTCCAGCGTAGGTCAACGCGTACTAGGAGACTTTGAAAGCCACAATACGTGTCCCTTGCTATCATGGGTCGTGATAGAGGGACTAAATGATGATTTGGCACATATAATTTGTTGTGCATTTGCGCAGAACAATAACAAAATCCTCTGTTATTCGTATAGGTGCTGCGGCTAAATGTCGCTAATTCTCGATATCGATTCTCGCGGTTGTCGAGTTCGTCTCGCATAAAACGAATTGCCCTCCCCCTATTAACCATCGTTGAGAGACGACAGCAAATTCGACTATATTAAGCCTACCCAATTCAAACGGACTTGCCAATGTCATCCGGCGCTGTCTTCTCCATCAGAATTGGTCATCCAGGAGTGTTAGAGATATGGGACCAGCCGGAACTAGGCCAGCCCGATCCAGACGTTGTTGTCTCGATTGAGTTGAAACAGAAATGTGCCAACGGGTCGTGAACTCTTCCACTCACATTCTGAGCTCTCATGCGCTGATGCTCGAACTCTGCTCGAACGATTGAGATGTCCAAGATCTCCACTTGCCGAATCGACGGAGATTTGGCATGATATTTCTCAAGCCAGTGAGCGTAGCCGCATACATGATCTGAAGGAGTCCCCAGAGACCACCCTGAGTCGATACCAGCATTCCCACAAGGTTGAGAATCACTGCAAAACAGATTCTAGTGTTTATATCCGTTCGTTATTGGCATCCGCCTGTCTTTTCCGAATGCTCTCTGCGTTATCTTGACGCCTGGAGGCGCCTGCCTTCTCTTGTATTCATTCCTATCAACGTTCCTAATCACCCATTCAACGGTCTCCTTCCTAAACCCTCTTTGGATTATCTCTTCCGGGCTTTCGTCCCTTTCCACATAGGCTTGCAGAATCGGATCGAGTAGCTCATAAGGCGGAAGCGTGTCAGTGTCCTCCTGGCCGGGTCTCAGTTCAGCACTCGGAGCCTTCTCAAGCACCCGTCTCGGAATGATTTCTCTCCCGGAGACCTCATTCTTGTATCGGCACAGAGCATAGACATCCGTCTTGACGACATCCTTGATGACCGCGAATCCCCCGCTCATATCTCCATAGAGGGTGCAGTAACCGACGCTCATCTCACTCTTGTTGCCAGTGGTCAGAAGCAACCAACCGAACTTGTTTGACAAGGCCATAAGCAGGTTGCCTCTGATCCTAGCCTGTATGTTTTCCTCGGTGACATCCTGCCGCAGGTCCCTGAATACATCGGACAGGGAATCGAGATAAGAGGAGTATGTGCTGGTTATCGGGATATTATAGAGATCCGTTCCAAGATTTCCAGCAATCATGGCAGCATCCTCCAAACTCTCCTTGGATGTGAATTGCGAAGGCATCATGACAGTCTTGACGTTCTCCTTCTCCAGAGCGTCCGCGGCAATTGCCGCGGTCAGGGCTGAGTCTATTCCCCCACTTAGTCCAAGAAGAACCCCCTTGAAGCCATTCTTCCTCACGTAATCTCTCGTCCCTAGGACGAGAGCGGCATAGATCTCAGCGATTCTGGGAAGCGCTTCGCTTCTACTTGCCCGCGTCTGTGGTCTCTCCTTTTTTCTCCTAGCATTCTCCGCGGTCCAAACTGTGAACTCTGATCTCGAATAGTCAATTGGACAAGGGATTGCCAAATCTAGCTTCCCAACAGACCCCAGTTCAGTTCGACTGATGTCCGCTATCAGGAGATCTTCCTCAAAGCTCGCCCCTCTGGCAAGCATCTCCCCTTCTGGACTTATGACAAGACTGTCGCCATCGAAAACGAGCTCGTCCTGCCCGCCTACCAGATTCACATAGGCGATGAATCGATGGATTTCCCTGCATCGTTCCCGTAACACACCCAACCGGTCTTTCCATTTCTCGATATGATAGGGAGAGGAGTTCAGTGTGATTATCAATTCGGCACCCATTCTAGCCTGCGTGAGTGATGGCCCCTCTGGGTGCCAGATGTCCTCGCATATGTCAACACCGACACAGATGCCGTCTAGATGGAAGACGGTCGCTTCTGTTCCAGGTACGAAATACCTCCTCTCATCGAACACGCCATAATTCGGAAGCAGTATCTTGTGATAATTGCCACAGACTCTTCCACGATAGACAATAGCTGCTGAATTGAATGCATTTCCCGCGTCGTCCTTGTTTACATACCCGATAATGGCAACAGCGTCTCTTTCTTCTGTATGTAATACGATTTCACTTAGTGCAGAAAGGTTGTCTTCAATGAATTCCTTTTTTAACAGGAGATCTTCAGGAGGATAGCCAGTGATTGAAAGCTCCGGAAATGCGACGATGTCGACCGCATTCTCGTCTGCTTCATCATAGTACTCGATGATCTTTGCGGCGTTGCCAGATATGTCTCCAACCACTCCATCAATCTGAGCGAGTCCTATTCTCAGTACCTCTTTCTTGTTCATGCAAGCTCCCCTCAGAACGCTGTCTTCCATACGATATCTCGAAATAAATACATCGCAGTAATACCAAGAGAGACTGTCAAGTTAACGACCTCAGCAGATTGTATGCGTTCATGAACGCCCTCATCCATCTCCTCGGCGATTCCAGCGATCTGCAGTTGTTGAAGGAGTTGTAGAATCTCCTCGTCCTCCTTT
>Ga0315282_10004877_pt1 | contig 23137 bp, 21 predicted proteins | sample YL17G07_20_MG_FD_203693 | JGI IMG/M metagenome (GOLD analysis project Ga0315282, IMG submission 203693) | Sediment microbial communities from Yellowstone Lake, YNP, Wyoming, USA - YL17G07_20 | ecosystem: Environmental > Aquatic > Freshwater > Lake > Sediment | place: USA: Wyoming | collected... | reverse complement strand
TGGACGAAGGTAGACGGGGCGGACCGGGTGTGGGCAGTGCTGCGCCGCGACCCGAGCGGCAAGAGCGCAGTCTGCCACCTGCTGAACCGCGATTACGATGCGAGCACCGATCGGGTACGCCCTACAGGCCCCTTCACGGTAACCGTCAGCGCGGAGGCGACAGGCCGGCAGCTACGCAGTGCGGTCCTGTATGCTCCTGGGGCCGGACCGAGGCCGCTGAAGGCCAGCTACCGCGGCGAGAGCATCACTTTCGAAGTGCCGTCGCTGCCGCTCTGGGCTGTGGTCCAGCTCAGCCCGGATGCACCCCCGGCGCCCCACGTGGGCTTCAGAGCCGCGCTGGGCAGCGGGGTGATGGTAGGACCGCGGAGCTTTGCGGTCGACGCCCCGTCGCCGCCTCTGGGCCATTGAGCCCATAATGCGTCGTATGGGCCCAATCAGTGCTGGAGTTCTCCGCCCACCTGAGCCATTCATTGTGGCCGGGAGGCAGGGACATGCCAGCAGAGGACGCAGTCCAGCCGGCGGCCGCAGCGGTCGGATTCGAGGAGGCGGTTGCGGGCTTCCTCGACTACCTCAGCGCCTACCGCGGCTACTCGATCCACACGGTGAAGGCGTACGCGCGGGACCTGAGGGAGTTTCGGAGGTTACTGGCACAGCGGTATGGCTCAGTCCGCCAGCCTAACCAGGTGAAGCGCGAGATCGTCATGCAGTTCGCTCTCGGTCTGGCAGGCCAGGCGCCGCTCACCGTCAGGAGAAAGCTCACCGCCATCGCTTCGTTCTATCGCTTCCTCCAGGACACGGGTTCCGCCACTCTCAACCCCGCCCGGGGCCTGCCGCTCCCAAAGGTGACGCAGTGCTTTCCAACATGCCTGAGTGAGGAGCAGGCGAGGGCCCTGCTGGAGGCAGCCCACACCCCCTGGCACCGCGCGCTGCTCGCCATCCTCCTCTTCGCTGGCCTGCGCCGGAGCGAGGCCGCGGCCATCACCAGCGAAGACCTCGACCTTGATCATGGGCAGCTTCTCGTGCGTGGGAAGGGAGCGAAGCAGCGGGTCGTCCCGCTCACGCCGCTCGTGGTCGAGGCGATCAGAGAGTACCTGCCCTGCCGGCCCGAAACGCAGAGCAACCACCTTTTCGTCAGCCGCGTCGGAGGCCGGCCCATCGCGGGCCGGGTCATCAACCGGATGCTGAAGAAAGTGCTCGAGGATGCAGGCATGGATGAGCAGGGCATCACCCCCCATCGGCTCCGCCACACCTTCGCCACTCACCTCATCCGCAACGGCGTGGACGTGCGCACCGTCCAGGAGCTTCTGGGCCACGCCGACCTCCAGACCACCGCCCGCTACCTGCACTCGGACACGCGCACGAAGCAGGCCGCGGTGGGGAAGTTGGCCGCGGCGTTCGCCGGAGCCGTCGCGAGTCAGTGGGATGGGGGCCCCGGGTAAGAGGGGGGATCCCCGAAGGCCGCACCACCCCATGCGTCTGTTCTTCGCCCGCGCCCTGACCCCTTGCCTCGGTCGAGACGCCGCCGTGAGGCCGCCCAACGAGGCGCACAGACGCGCCGTGAGCGGCGGAACGCGCAGGGGGCGCAGGTACATCCCCACCCGGAGGCGACGCGCCCCACACAGGCGCACGTGACGCGCCGTTCGCGGCCGCGTGCGCACGGAGACATGCTCACCGTCGCCATCCGCGGCCCCGTCGCCACCAAGATGCGTCAGATCGCCGAGACCGCAGGCGTGAGCCTCGCCAAGCTCCTCGGCGACATGCTGCTCGTCTACGAGGGCGAGGTAGAGGGATGCTACGAGCCGGGGGCATGTCTGGCAGAGCGGCGACGCCGCGGGGACGACACCGAGTCGGGCTAGCCTTCCGGCAAGACGATCGGCCGGCCACGGCACGCGGAGACCAACGGCGAAGCCCATTCGCGCCGACATGAACTTGGCTTCGCACTAGCACGGCGTACCAAGGCTATCCAGCTCTAGAGTCCTGGCGCCCGGGCGCTCACAGGCCGACAAGACTGACCGACGTGCCGCCCCGGAACACACTCTAGACCACCTGGAGGGTCTGATAGGATCGTAGGCCGCTGATAGCAGTCTGAACGTCACCGAGGTCAATCCTCCAAAGGGCGCGAGTTCCCTCTGTGTAGAGTCTGGGGTTGAATCGTTCTGGTACCGAGAACCAGACGCTAACATCCCGCCTCAGCTGGAGGAACAGAGCGACGGCCACATCCTGTAGCTTGCTGCCAAGTGGCGAGACGAGCAGGTGGCGGGTCCGTCCATATTCCTGGTATAGCTGTTCGAGCCGTCGCAGACAGTCCAGATACTCGAACGTGCTGACCTCGTAGCATTCGTCTTCAGTGCCCAGGCGGTTGATCCTCCGCATGGCGTCCACGCGCCAGCGATTCTCATCGAGGTACGGAACGCCGACAATCCATACCGTTTGCGCGATCTGCGCCTCGCTGCTGCTAAGCAGCTTCTGCGTTCGCTCAGGCTTGAAAGTCGGGAAGGCCACCAGGATGTTCGGCAAGTGGTCGACACTATACCCGGGGTGCACCGACGACTCCCAGATCGACACTACACCATGGGCCAAGCCAGCCCCCTCCTCGGTTAGCCAGTCATCGGGACTCGCCCGGAATTCCTCTTCTGTGGGATGGTAGACTGCCGCCTCTGAGTACGTGACCCTAAGTGCAATGTCACAGCCCAAGAGGAGATGCAGCCCCTCCAGGATGCCTCGGGAACAGCACGCGCTGATGTCAAAAGTGACGTTCGGTGTGGTCTGGTCCCCAGATCGGCCTATCGAATCGCGTAGCACTCGGTCGAGCTGTTCAGGGTAGTCAGGCGACTGCACCGCAACACGGATGTTCTCACGGGATGAGATCTTCTCCAGGCAGGCCTCAAGGGCGGGTCTATTCCTCTCGTTGTCATCTCTGTTGGTGTCGTATTCCAGCACAATGACACGGTCAGCCGAGTAGCCCGAGGCCGCGAGCATCTCCAGGACTGAGAGACATCGGTCCTCGAAGCCAAGTGTACAGATCAACAGAGCATCTCGCCCCCTCCCCTGGACGTCCTGGGGGCGCAACTCCGCAATCGGCGGGAGGTGCTGTAACGCTTCCTCCAGTGTCACCTCGCGTACCTGGACCATAGGACGCTATGCCTCCTCGTCACCCTCTGAAGCCGGGAGCAACCCTAGTTGCCCTGCAAGGGCCTGGCGTATCTGCTCCTTCACTGATCGGCCCGGCTTGGCGCCAAGTTTCCGCTCTAGCCATACGTCGCAGAGCATGGGCGCGCTCTGAAGGAAGTACCGGAACTCCTCCATGTCGAGATGAAAGGGCTCGCTTTGAGTCAGGGTGGTCTTGAACGCCGGGCAGTAGATGCGCCGCAATTGGAACCTGTATGCCAGGGTGCCTCTCCTAGATCGACCAATCGGCAACTGGACGAAGACGCATCTGTGAAGCAGCTCATCCAACACTCTGTGCGGTGCTTCTAGCATCCGGTCCAAAGGTGGGTCTGCGTCAACTTCGATGCGGATCATCTCCCAGGCATCGCGGCGTTGGGAACCACCCTTGACCTTGCCATAGCGGCGAAGCATCTCGCGGGAAGTCATACCGAACGCCCCGGCGATTTCCCTCATCTCAGCGCCGTATGGCACAAAATGGCCAATGCTCTCAAACATGTGACGCGAGAATCGTGTCACCGCGGCATGCTGCATCTGCGGAGGGACGCGCGACGTGCTCGCGGCGCCAACGTTGCCGTCTCGGAATACCTCTCGCACTAAGTCAAGAACCGTGCTGATATCCCCAGTCGCGAGATCGGCGATGCACTCGAGGCCGTGGTAGTAGACTGGTCTCTCAAGGGTTTCATCCATCAAGGCACGACCCAACGGAGCGCCGCCTGGGTGGCACGTGTGGCCTAGCAACTCCTCCGCGCTCGCCGTGAAACCCGCAAGGTCCAAGCGGCGGTCGACGACGTCAAGTATGAACTTATGGCTCTCCTCCTGTTCGGACAGATTCAGGTACTCCTGCCCGGCGTCGACCGTTCTTACCTCTCGAGACGGCTCCGCCGTCGCCTGGAGAATGTCATCAACGACCACCCCACCGACCTCAGATGACAGCTTAAACACATGGGAACGCTGGCGGTCCCAGATCACTAGGTTGAGAACACGCTGTATATGAACGGGTATGCGGTGACGCGAGTAGTCGTCGAGAAGAAAGACGAGACGTCGATCACGGAAAAAGGGCACTCGCTCGGTCAAGTGCCTGGTCACCTCTGAAAGGAAGGGAGTTGATGTTACCTGGTCGAGGTTGAGGCCGCGCAAGATAGCCCTGTAGCCTCCGGCAAGCTCGCTCTGTACGAGATCGCGGAGATGCGCGAGTCGAGAAACGCCAGAGAGACGGACCGCTTGCTGAGGCAGTTGCTCCATAAGGCCCAAGACATGGCGGTAGAAGTCCACCTCGACGCCCTCACTCCAGCCGAATATACTCGCGGCATCGTCGCGCGACGAGATGAGCTGCAAGGTCAGGATGATCTCATTGAGCAGCAGCAGGTTGAAGCAGTGAATGATCTCCTTATGCAGCCGCCTTGTGGTGCTCTCGTCCAGATGCGCAAACCGCCCGCGAAGATCCGCGCTGCATGAGACGTAGAACCCGACATGTCTGAGCCCAGACAGCTTATCAGCCGACCAATGAAGGACCGTCTTCAGTGCCAGCATGCGGAAAAGCATTGACTTGCCGCAACCTCGGGGCCCGATGAGGTTCGCTGGGTCTGGTCCCCGCACGGCGTCATACCACGGGCATAATCCCGAGAACATCTTTTCCAACAGTCGGTCGTCCCGGATGTGCTCGGCAGAGATGAAGTCGAAGGGCGTCTGTAGCCGGAGTTCTCCAGGTTGGCGTGGTGGCCCGAAGGCCTCCCCCCATACCTCCTCGAAACGGTCCCACACATGCCGGGGCCGAGTTAGCCGCATCTGAACATCGTCATCAAGCATCCTGTCCAGCAGACCCCGGACCGAATCCAGGTACTGCTGCTCGCGCAGGCTCATCTCATGCCGCGAATCCAATATACAGTTGTACATTGAGATGATATGGCTCACAAAATGCCGATGATCGTCGAACTCCTTTCTGGTGGGACGGTCCGCGGACTTCAACGACCCCGTGTCGATGACTTTAACCACCAGCGCATCGCCCTCAACATCATGCTCGCGTGCCAGCATGATGTTCCTATCGTGCATATCATCGTGGCGGAGCCGCGCGGCCTCTAGGCAATCCAGTGCATTGCACATGCCTCGCACGAAGGCGCGAAGGTGATGAGGCCGAAGCATGGTGGTTGCGACGTATTCGGCCAAAGTTTGCCCATCAACGTACTCAACAACGAAGCAGACACAACGGGCCTCCGCGCCGGACTCGGTTGGTACCGACACGTCGCCCCAATCGTGCAGTTCGGCGATGTTCCGGCATTTCAACCGCGCCGCGAGGCTGACCTCCTGCAGGTATGACCGGTCCTCGTAGTCGGAAGGGGTCGCAAGCTTGAGCGCCCAACTCCGGCCCGCTTCGTCCTTGGCGTGTCGCGTCACTCCTTTGTGCCCGGGTTTGCCGAGCACTTCGTGGACGGTATAAGTCCGGCTCCGCACGATCACGTCCCGGCCGGACAAGTAGTCGGAACACAGTGCAGCCAGCAAGCCATTGCTGATAGTTATACGCTCAGCCATCGTTCGGCCTCCTGTCACGCCGCTTCAGCCCAGAGGGGAGGTGCCCATTGCATAAGCGCTGCCGTGCATTCCTAGACAGCGGGTAGACGTAGATATCCTTCTTGCTGCCGTGTAGGTAGTAGCTGGCGCCCCGCTTTCCCCAACCCTTTGTCTCTCCTAGTGACAGCCAGTTCGCGGCCTTATAGCAGGTCCCCAGGAACAGGCTGCCATCCACGAACGTCTCTAGCAACACCGGCTCTTGGCCGTAGAAATTCTTCCAGTCCAGACCAATACGCCGGGCGCCCACTGCCAGCAGGCGCGATGCCAAATTCTTGACATGAACCCACGGCAAAACCAGGAAGCGCACGTTGCTGACCACCAATCTGAGATTGCGGCGCCGCGCGTCGTCATCCCAGCCAATCCATCGGTCTCTGGGACCGAGATGCCAGGCGGCCTCTCCCCATCCAAGGCACGCAACAGGAATGGCATCGCTGTACACAATGTACTTTAGGTGACGACCCACAATTGTCTTGTGTCCAAGGTAATGATGCCGCCTGACGAGCGTGTTCCACAGCTCCTCGTTCGGCGTAAGGCATACCATTTCGAATCGAAGGATGCGGGCCTGCGTGATCGGTCGGCATTGTTCGAGTTCATCGATCTTGGTCAATACCGCGCGGGTCGGCATTGCCTGTTCCCGACGATGGATGCCGTTGCCGTTGACCTTCGAAGGCGGCAGGGTAATCAGGTCACGGTTTGCGAGCCGGACAAGGAGATCGCGACACGCTCTATCCTTGAGCCTTTGGTTCTCCTGCCGCCATCCTAGTTCCGTGCAAACCTGCCGCGAGATAGCGCTCCTCCCCTCGTCCCACAGATCCCGGACCACCCGACGAATCAGTGTGAGCTCGCGCTTTCCGATCCTACGGCCACGAATGGTAAGCGGGACTTGATCTCGTTCAGCGCTTGATGTGCCCATGCCCTATCCATACTCCGTCCGCAGCCGGCTGGCTGCCTTGGCCACACACTCATCCGGCGCAGGAAGGCACGTGCCTGGGGTGGCCCATTCAGTAGCCTGCTGCTTATCCTTCCGCCCTGCCGGGCGCCAGTCCTCCCGAAGCAGGTGGCCGGGGTAGCCGCCGATATGCGTCGCGTGCCCGCCTGACGCCGCCAATCGGGCTCTAGCCAGCCCAGGGCTAACACTGGATGGTCACGGCAACTCTCCCGCGCTCGTAACGACCCTGCAGTCCACCTCCAGAACTGCCTGCAAGCCCCGATCCCTCCACTCGATCTTCCCTTCGCCGCCTGCGCAAGTCACCGCCCCACGTCGTATACCTTCAGCACCTCGTCCCCGTAGCGGCTGATGCCCTTACGGCGATTTCGCCGGCGGCGGGCGGGGCGATGCCGCGGCTCACGGTGGAGCAGAGAGTGGCCCGGGCGGCTTCGTCTATCTCGGCGCGGAGGGCGCGCTTGAGCGTGTCGTAGGGTTCGTCCGCGCCGGTGAAGTAGGCGTGGCGGACGGAGAAGCTCTCGCCGTCGTAGTTGGCGTCGATGAACCAGCAGGCGATGCCGTCCGTCGAGTTGCAGCAGACCTGGCCTGACGGCTCGCGTGAACCGAACTTCGTGAACGCGCGGCGCGGAGCCGACACCGTGCTGCTCTGCAGGATAGCGGACATCCCGTCAACCCCTCCTCGGCAATCGCTGCTTCCTTAGGCACCCTGCACTGGAATCCCTCTTGGCGCCCTGTTCCGGCACAAGTGTCGGCCACCCCGCCGAAGCATCCTATGCCGTCACCCTGGACACGGGCATGCCCGAGGATATCCCTAGACGTGGAGTCTCTGTCGCACTTCCAGTGCCTTGGTAGCCCAATACAAAGGCGCATTCCGCTCCCATTCCAGGTCCTGCCATCATCATCGTCCCTCACGAGGGTCCGCCGGAGTTCCCGCCCAGATTGGCATTCTCGTGCAACCGCGGGCACGCTAGCGCCTGGGCTCAGGCCGGCCCTTCCAGGGCTGCCACTCGTAGAGCGCACAGTCCGAAATCTGGCAGTCGAACCCGATCCGGTCCCGATTTACACACTCCAGGCACTTACGCCTGACGGCCGCCAGGGTGGGCTGGCGTCGCTTCCTTCGTGTAGCTCCGGGTTCCTGTTGCATTCTGATCTGTTCTCCTCATGTCGCTTACCCGCGGCGTGTGCGGCCTGGCTGCGAGATAAGCGAGATATGCTACAGAAGGGGGGTGCTTTTCTCGCTTTTCTCGCTTTTCTCGCATTGCTGGCAACTGCTCGCCGTCATCCCTCCCGCGCATCCCCAGGCTCCCAGATGGTTTTGGGCCTCCCGCCGGTTGGGACCACCACAGGGTGGGCCAACCCGAGCTTATGGAGGAGATCCAGGCACCGATCGATCCCGGCGGAATCATGGCGGCTGAAGAGGTTGCTGATGTCATTCTCAGCCAGGCCGCCGGTTTCCCGAATCGCCCGCAGGATGCGGTCCGCTTTCGGGTCTCCCAGCGAGTCGCCGAAGATGATCGCTGCCGACTGCTCGCAGTATCGCCAAAGGGCAAGGCCGGCGCGCAGATGCTCGACCTTGATCTCCAGACTGCAGTCCAGCAGAGCGTAGATCAGAGCGAGTCTCATCGTCTGGGCCTCGGCCCGCGCAGTGATGGCACCCAGCAGGCCGGGCCTCCCCTCCGAAAGCTGCGGGTAGACCTGGCGCCAGAGGATCTCCGCCTCGGCGTCCCGCTCCATCTCGCCCATGCCTTTCGCGAACTCGACGGCCGCTTTGAGGCGGCTCAGCAGGGCCGAGAGCGTGGCCTCCGGTATGGGCTCGGGGCTTGGCAGAAACTTTGACCGGCGCACGAGCACCCACAGGAAGCGGTTGGCGAAGCCGTTGGCCTGCTCGGTCTCTGTGAGGTGCCGCAGCAACTCTTCCCGTGTGATGTGCCCCAGGATGGAGACGTGGGCCCCGGTGGCCTCAATGGGATTCGTCTTGGTCAGAGGTGAGAGCTTCCCTGAATCCCATGCCTGCCGGATAGTGACAGACAGGATGTTCCCCTCTCGGCTCATCATCTTGAGCGCCTGGCTGAACTCTTGCTCAACGATCAGCAGACGCTTGTCTTCCACCCCCTGGTCAACAATGACGTCCTGGTACTCGACCACCTTTCCCTGCTTCCGTACTGGCTGGCTCTCCGTCCGCTGGTCGCGCACCTGGTTGATCAGGCCTTCGCCAGAAGAGAGGCCCTCCTTCACTCGCCCCTCCCATGCCGGATCGACTCCGGTGAGAAGTCTGCGAGGGGTTGCCCATGATTGGCCTTTCCGCGCCTTCGCCGTGTCTCCGACTAGCACCGCATTCAGACGCGGCGGGTGCTTCACGAACTCAACTCTGAAATGCGCGCTATCTCCTACCAGGTTGCCGAACCCGGCCAGAAGACTGACCAGGAGCGCTACGGGGTCGGCTTCCGTGTGCGGCTCAACCAGCCGGACGAAGTCGCCGGCCAGTCCGTGCAACACTTCCGGAGCCAGTGAGTCAGGCCACGCGGGGACGACGCAGCGCGCTGGCTTGACGTCAACGGCCGCCACCGGGCGCGACTCCTCCGGCTCCCACTCCGGTGCGGCCTCGGCGAGCGCAAGCAGTTCGTCCTTCGTGCCGCCGGCAGCCACCCAGTCGGCGAAATCCGCTCCCTTGTGCGCCATGCCCGGCAGGCGGACAATTCTTATCGATTCCGCCACCCCGTAGAGCGAGGAGGCCACCTGCTCGCCGTACCGCCGGCCCTCGGCGTCCTGATGAGGCACCACGCGCACTGACCACCCGGCAAGTTGTGCTGCCAACTCGGGCTTCCAAGAGGTGACACTCCCAGTGGTCGTGCCGAGCACGCCAACGCCCGTGCCCTCGTCCGCGTCGTGCTCCCCCTCGAAAACCCAGATGATCCTGTCGCCCTCTGATGCGGCGGCGATCAGGTCGGCGTTGTACCACATCGGCAACACGCCGTCGATGTTCCAGATCCAGCTTCCGTTGCCATCGGGCCGGCGGACCCGGAAATCCTTGGGCTCGTAGCGGAGTTTCTCCCAGACGAGGCTCCCGTTCGCGTCGCGCCACTTGTGGGTGCGCACGAGCCGAGATCCCTGCGTCTCGTCGGCCGACGCCAGCCCGGCCTCCACCGCGAGGGACTGTAGTGCCGTCAGGAAGCCCACCCCGCGCAGGCGCATCTCGAAATCAAAGACTGAGCCGGACGCGCTGCACCCGAAACACTTGAACAGCCCGCTCTGCCGCTGAATTGACAGACTCGGGTTATCGTCGGGGTGGAGCGGGCACCCGGCCTTCCATCGGGCTTTGCCGACGGCCTTCAGCGGGCTTCGGACTCGCCGCGCGTAGAACTGCTCGACGTCAAGTGCCGCTAGGACTTCCTCTCTGCTGATCCTCGTCATGTCCGTCGTCTCCGATCTCCGAATCGACAGGGCCGCTCCCACTTGTGGTCGGAGTAGCCACTTCCGCCGCGGCGGTCGGAAGCGGCCCTGTCACCAACCTATCTCGGAACAACTCCGGGTGATCGTGGGCGTAAGCGCGGGCGATCAGCCTGGCCAGAAGTCGTTCGGTCGCCTGCCACTCAGCGGCCGACATCGGTGCCTCGGCGATGCGCGCCGTGAACGTGAATCGTCGCTTGCTTGTCCTTACGCCCTTTGCCACCACCTGCTCCAACAAGGAAAGCCAGAACGACCAGCGCGCTCTGCGCTGCATCGTCCTGGCTTCGCTTACTCCGCCCTGGGCCTCCGGCACGCCGGGGCCGAGGTCGTTTTGCTAACTTCGGACTCAGACTACGGTTATGCCACCGTTGTGGGTGACTCTCAGGTATCTCTTAACAGGTCTGCCTTTTCGATCCTTGCCGGTGAGCTTGATCAGACGCTCATAACTCAGGTCGAAGCGCATCTCTTCGACGTCGGCGGGCACGTTGAGGATCGACTGCCGCCCCGTCGGCATTGCCCGGTCCTTCGTGTTGTCTTTCTCGTACTGGTCACTCATGCTTGGCTCTGATCGGTAGCTCCAGGTGACACGTCAGCGGTCCTGTGTTGCCCGTCCGTCTGAATCGCTCGCACGGCCTTCCGGTTCCGGGTCTGGGGCATAGAGGATCAGGATCATACCGGGCCGATCGACTGTCAAGTCAAGGCTGTCGAGCCCGCATTCGATCACGGCCAGCTCGCTGAGCGTCAGTACCAGGGAGTTATCCGGCTCGCGCTGCGGAGTCATCAAAGTGTCCCCTCCTCCAGTTCACGAAAAGCGTCTTCCCGGCCCTGCTCGTACCCGCGCTCTTGTGCTTGGCGGACCAACTCTGCCATGTGTTCCAATGCCGCCGGGTATCGGTTCACAAGTGCAGCGAACTCCTGCGCAGCCTTACGATCGGAGGGAAGCAGGCTCAGTAGGTTGGCAACCGCCCGCGCCTCCGCCATCGGCCATCCCCAGTCAACACCGCGGCCACGTCCGACGCGTCCAAAACGGCGCGGCCTCGGAATGATGCCAAGCACCTGATATCGTCGGAGCTGCGCCTCCGTGACTGAGACTCGCCGTTCTCGGAGCATCGCCAGGAGTTCCCGGCGGCGCACAAAGGTGCCAGTTGCAGTCTTGGTAGCCAAGTGTTCCCTCACTCGCATTTATTCTACATCATAAATATGCGACTGTCAATCTAAATGCCAAGTCACGGTACGATTCCGTGGGTAGCAGAGAACGCGCCAATCGCCCCAGGGACCGTTCGCGCCTCGAGCCACCGCTCTTTGAGGCCTGCCGCTGGACTCCAGTCTTTTCGGGCTCCCTACCCGGCTTCCGCTCCTGTTGTTCCTGAGGGACCCTGGGCTTCTTTCCCGGCGGCCTTCTGTCGTGCTCGGAAGGCCGCAACTCTGCAGTTCAGGCTGCAGTACTTGCGCTCCCGCCCTCCGTCTACCCCGATGAAGTCCTTGCCACAGTGCCTGCACTTCTTCGGCGCGGCCAGTGCGTGGACGGCCCGGTAAATGCGGTCTAGAGCGTCCAAGTCCTTGTCATCCGGCCAGGGCAGGTCTTCCTCCCGCCAATGCGTCGAAGGCCACTCCTGCACAGTTTCCGCCGCTTGGTCGCGCGCCTTTCTCTCCGCCTCACCCAGCCTGGACACTGCTCGCCCTACGATCTTCTGCAACGTCACGAGATCGCGCTCCAACGCTTCGGCGTCCTCGCGCAAAGCGCCGATGTAGGCGGGCATCGAACGAATCATTTCGAGCGCCTCGTTGGCCCGCTCCACTTGCTCATCTGAATCGTCCGGGCCGGGCCCAACAAGGATGACAAGCTGCTCGGTAGGGTAGTCACCAACCTCCTCAACGTTGATTGGCCGCCCAGAGAATCTTGGCCTGCGTTCCCTCCGCATAGCTCCTCAGTCCCTTGCAACGAAGTAACGATACTGCATTTCAGGCTACCAGATTCGCGACTACACGTCAACCCTCTATCCAGGCACCCTGGCGTTGTCCGCTGGCATCGTCCTTGACCTCCCGCCTGCAAAGTTTTACAATCCTCTCGGCCGGCGCTCATGGGCAGGGCGCCGGCACATACGAGGACGAGGGGTATGCGGAATCTCCGGGACTTCATCACCATCCGGCAGGCCGCCGACATGATCGGCGTCTCTCCCGCCACGCTGCGGAACTGGGACCGATCCGGCAAGCTCAAGGCCGCCCGCAACCCCATGAACCGCTATCGGCTCTACCGGCGAGAGGACCTCGACGCCTTCCTGGCCTGCATCGCCCAGGAGAAGCAGACCGGCGGGCGGATAGAGCGGGCCACTGCAAAGGGGGACGTGAAATGAGGGCTTCGCCTGACCCAGGTTCCAGGAGCCGCCAGGAAGCCGTTCTCGGCCTGCTTCAGGGCCTCCAGAGCCTCGATCCGCTGAAGCAGTTGTTCTGGTCGGAACTGAACTACGACCAGGTGAACCGCTCGCTCTCACGCCGCGGTTGGGCTCAGGCCACCGCGGGCGCCCTCGCTGATGACCCTCTCCTCCTGGCCGGGCAAGGCGACTTCCATGTGGTCTACGCCCGCCTGCACTCGGACGACCGCTTGCACCTGGTGGATGAGCGCGCAGTGGTCAACCGGCTTCTTCGCGATCACCCCTATGCTCTCTTCGTCTTCTCTGACGCCGGCCAGCGCAACTGGCACTTCGTCAACGTGAAACTGGTGCGCGAGGCTGAGGACGAGGCGAACCAGGACCCCAAGGTTCGCCGCCTCTTCCGGCGCATCAGCGTCGGCCCCTACGAGCGCCTCCGCACTGCATCTGAACGGATCGCCACGATCGATCTGGAATCGGTCGAGCGCGACCTCTTCGGCCTCTCGCCGCTTGCCATTCAGCGCCGCCACGACGAGGCCTTTGATGTCGAGAAGGTCACACGAGAGTTCTACCGGCGTTACAAGACCCTGTACGAGAAGATCGCTGATCGCGTCGAGGGTATCGGGCCTCGCGGCGCGACGAGCGCAAGTGAGCGACGCAAACAGTTCGCCGAGTTGCTTCTCAACCGGCTGCTATTCCTTTACTTCGTACAGAAGAAGGGCTGGCTTGCCGCCGACCGCGGCTACCTTCGCAACCTGTTCGACCAATCCGTCGCTCAGGGGCGGGACTTCGGTGACGCTCTGTACGTGCTCTTCGAGGCCCTGGATAGCGAACGCCGAGTCGCGGGACTACCCGGTCGCGACCTTGTGCCATTTCTCAACGGCGGACTATTCGACCGAGACGCCTGGCTGAACTTGCTTCACACACCCCGACGGGACGCGACCGGACGGGAGGTTCGCAGCGTACAGGCCGCACGCGTCCCAGAGTCGCTTTATCGTCAGCTATTCGACGACCTGCTTGATCACTACAACTTCACTGTGACCGAGGACACGCCGCTTGACCAAGAGGTGGCGGTCGACCCCGAAATGCTCGGCAAGGTATTCGAGGAGTTGATCAACGAGCGACACGGGCAGGGAGCCTATTATACGCCGAGGCACGTCGTCGCCTTCATGTGTCAGCAGGCTCTTCAGGGCTATCTGGGCGACGCGTTGCCCGGGCGCATGGAGGCCGTGCGCGCCCTCGTCGAGGACCATGAACTGACCAACCTGACCGCACGTGAGGCTACACTGCTCGCCGAGAGGATCGCCCAGATTGCGGTATGTGATCCGGCCTGCGGTTCGGGTGCTTACCTTGTTGAAATGCTGCGAGAATTGGTGGGGATAGCCAGTTGCCTGCTCAGTAGCAGATTGCTCAACGAGCCGAAGAGTCTGTATCAACACAAGGTGGAGGTGATCGAGCGCAGCCTGTATGGGGTGGACATCAACCCGACGGCGGTTGAGATCGCGCGCTTGCGACTCTGGCTCTCGCTGGCTGTGGAGTACGAGGCGGACGGTCGCCTTGATACCATTCCAGCGTTGCCTAACCTGAGATATAAGATCGTGGTGGGCGACAGTCTCACTGGGCCAGCCCAGCCCATGCCGCAGTTGAAGCTTCACGATAAACTAGTCCACGAGATCACGGCTCTCAAGGCCGAATACCTGACCTGCGCGGACCACGACAGGCGGAATGAGCTTGAGCAAGCTATCGAACGAGACGCGCATGATCTTGCGGGTTTCCTCGGTGCGGGTGCGCGCGACACAGCGGTTGCATGGCCGGTGGAGTTCGCCGAGGTCTTTCGGGCTGGTGGCTTCCATGTGGTGCTAGCGAACCCCCCATATGTTCGGGCAGATGATAGCGAGGAGATGGTCGAGTATCGCGACCATCTCCGCAGTCTTGGCATGTATGAGACGCTATATGAGAAGTGGGACCTCTTCATTCCGTTCATCGAACGCGGTTACCAGATACTCCGGCAGGATGGTTATCTCGTCTACATCGTCTCAGACGCCTATTGCCACGCGAAGTACGCCCGACGCTCGCAGGAATGGTTTCTGAAGAATGCACGAGTGGCGCGCCTCGACTTTGTCAGCGACGTTCCGATCTTTGAGCAGGGCGTGCGCAACGTCCTGATCTGCTATCAGAAGCGGAGCGCGCCCGAAGACACCCCCGCTCGCATTCTCCACAAGGAGGACTTTGGAGACCAGACCATTCTGTCTTCCGTTCCCCAACGCAACGCGACCCACGCGCTCTACCGACCAGACTCGGATCAGGCTGGCCCTAAAGCGCCGGGGGAGACCATTCCACTCTATCACGTGTGCTATGTGACCTACGGCCTACGCGCAAACAGCGAGGATAACCTGCCTAGTCAGTTCGTCACAGAGGACTTGATGCAGGATTCTGCCGACGAGACGCATCGCCCATTCGTGCGAGGACACGAGGTCGAACGTTGGGTCCCGCGCAACCTCAAGTATCTCGAGTATGGTACCCGACGGGCTCCGCGCCGGTTTAGTCGCCCGACGTTTCCTGAACTGTGGCGCGTTGGCGAGAAGCTGATCGCGATGCGCAGCCCAGGGAGTGACCCAAGAACGTGTTACGACTCCGACGACGTGCTCTGCGATGCGTCTACAGTCGCCTTTGTTCCGTGGCACCTGCTGAAAGGCGTGGACAATCGCTCAATCGCCAAGACGGCTGTGTACCGCAGATGGAAAGACGAAGACACTCCGCCCAGAGAGGAGTTGGAGACCACGTCGAAACGCTTCAGGCCCAAGTTTCTCTTAGCGGTGCTCAATTCTTCGTGGGCACGGCAGCATCTTTGGGCTGGTCGCCGAAGCAATATTCACCTGTACCCTGATGACTGGAAGCGGTTACCGATCCCGACGGCAAGCGCCGCTCAACAGATAGAGATTGTCCGACTGGTTGATCGGGTGCTCGATCTCCTCCGCAGCCATCCCGGCGCCGAAAACGCCGAGAGCAAGCTTGCCGAGCTTGAGGCCGAGATTGACCGGAAGGTGCTGGCCCTCTACGGGGCAAGTCCCGGAGACATCGCCTCCACGTCCGCAACGGCACCAGACGAGGAACAGCCGTGAACCCTCGCGCTGGCACAGTGCCTTCTCTCGCCCAGATCCTCAGTCTACTGCTGTACGCGGAAGTGCGGCATGACGGCAAGCGCCGCGCGTTGCGCGACTGGATGGAAGAGGACCGGCGACAGGCCCACGAGCGGCGGAATGGCGTCCCCTCGGCCATTTTCCCTCGCTTCGCCGCCGCGATCCTTGAGCGAAGTATGTCCGGCGGCCGTTACGAGCGGCGGGCCGAGGCCTTTGAGCAACACCTGGGTGATCCGCAGGCCGTTGACGCATCCAGGGTGCAGGCGGTCCTTCGCGAGGCCCGGTACTCGTATGTCGCCAACGGCACCCAGACTGTTCTCGCTCTGGCGAAGCGAGTATCGCGGCCTGACTTCTCGTGGCCCGAGTACTTCGCCCGGGCGGAAGCGAACTGGGAAACAGGGTTCGAAGATGACGACTTGCGGAGGATACCGGGCGTCGGTCCCAAGACCCGCGACTTCGCCCTGAGCGAGTTCTCGGACTACTTCTGCGCCCCCGATCTCCACGTCTGCCGCATGATGGCCCGAACCGGCCTTGTCCTGCACGGCTACGGTGATCCCAATTTCTCCACGGTGGACTACGGCTTCGTGCGGCGAGTGATTCAGAAGTTGGCGAAGGAGACGGGGTTCCCTGGCGATCGCGACGCGCTATCCCCGGCGCACATCGATCGCATGTTCTGGTACTATGGGCAGGATCGCAGCCGGTGCGATGCCAAGCCTGACTGCGACGACTGCCCCGCCGATGACATATGCCTGACCTGCAGACACCGCGACCAGTGGCAGGCAAGCGCTGACGCGCGCCGGCCGGGCCACGTGAAGGGTGAGCAGTGCCCGCACACGACATCATAGACAACCGTTCGCAGCGCCTTGTGGATCACATCACGCGGATACTGCCGTCGACGGAACGGGCGAAGTTCGCGGTCGGCTACTTCTTCCTCTCCGGGCTGGAACCCATCCAGCCGCACCTTGATGGCGTGTCGGAGATCAGACTGCTCATCGGCAACACCACGAACCGTGAGACGCTGGAGCAGATCAGCGAAGGCTACAAGCGCCTGGAACTGGTGGAACGTGCCGCCGAAGCCATGCAGTATACGAAGAGGACCGACCAGCGCCGGGCCGCGCAGGAGACGGGAGAAAACCTTCGAGAGGCCGTCGCGCTTATGGATCAGACGGACGGCGGGGAAGCGGTTCTCCGCACACTCGCTCGTCTGATCGAAGAGAAGCGCCTGAAGGTCAAGGTCTATACGAAGGGCCGGCTGCATGCGAAGGCATACATCTTCGACTACAAGACCGACGGCCGCTACGAGAAGGGCATCGCCATCGTCGGCTCCTCGAATCTCACCCTCTCGGGAATCACCCACAATACCGAGCTCAACGTAGTCGTCCAGGGGAACGACAACCACGCCGAGCTGACGCGGTGGTTCAACGGTCTGTGGGATGAAGCCCAGGACTTCGATGAGACGTTGATGCACGAGATTCGTCAGTCCTGGGCGCTTGCACCAGTGCGCCCCTACGACGTCTACATGAAGACCCTCTATCATCTGGTCAGAGATCGCCTGGAGGGCGGCGAAGAGCGGGAGATTCTCTGGGACGACGAGATTACTCGCGACTTGGCCGACTTCCAGAAGGTGGCGGTTCAGCAGGCCATCCAGATCATCAAGGACTATCGCGGGGCGTTTGTCGCCGATGTGGTGGGGCTCGGCAAATCGTATGTGGGCGCGGCGATCGTCAAGCACTTCGAGCGCACGCGACGTGCGAAGCCCCTGATCATCTGCCCGGCCACGCTCACGGAGATGTGGGATCGGTATAACGAAGTCTACGATCTCAATGCCAGGGTCGTCTCAATGGGCCTGCTGAGGGAATCCGACGATGACCGCACCAATCTCCTCTTGCGTCGCTTCCCGAATCGAGACTTCGTGCTCGTCGACGAAAGCCACAACTTCAGGCACCAGGACACGGAGCGCTACCGCGTACTCCGGGACTTCCTGCAGTCCGGCGACCGGCAGTGCGTGTTCCTCACGGCCACGCCTCGCAACAAGAGCGCGTGGGACCTGTATCACCAGATCAAGCTGTTCCACCCCCAGGATCGTACCTACATCCCTGTGGACCCGCCCGACCTGCGGGAGTACTTCCAACTCGTCGAGCAAGGGCAACGACAACTGCCCGAGCTGCTCGCCCACGTTCTCCGGCGGCGAACGCGGAAGCACATCCTGCGTTGGTATGGATACGACGCCGAGACCCATCAGAAGGTTGACCCGGCCCGGTTTCGTGAATACCTAGACGGCCAGCGGCGCGCATACGTCCTCGTGGGAGGCCGGCATCAGTTCTTCCCTCGCCGAGAGCTTGAGACCATCGAGTACAGCATCGAGGCGACTTACGAGGGTCTCTACGACCACATCCGGGGCTACCTGGGCCGAAGCCTTCAGCAGCAGACGGGCGCACGACGGCGCGATGAGCTTACGTACGCGCGCTACGGCCTGTGGCGGTACGTCGCAAAAGACAAGCAGCGTCGGGCGCCTTACGCGACTCTCCACCGCGCGGGGGCGAATCTCAGGGGCCTGATCCGCATTATGCTGTTCAAGCGCTTCGAGTCGAGCGTCTACGCCTTCCGCGAGACGCTTCGTAACCTGCTCCGAGTGCACGATGCTTTCCTGGCAGCCCTGGACGACGGCGTTGTTCCCGCGGGCGACGAAGCGCAGCAACTGCTCTATGAGTGGGACCAGGAGAGTGAACAGGACCTGATCGACGCGCTGCGCCAAGCCACTGGCAGGTACCAGGTTGAGGACTTCGAGGTCGAGCAGCTCAGACGCGATGCCGGTCAGGACCGGAATCTGCTGGCCAAGATGCTAGCGCTGGTGGAGCCGATCACACCCGACAAGGACGAGAAGCTTCAGACGCTGATGGCGAGGCTGCGCAAGCCGCCTTTCTCCGAAGGGAAGGTTCTCATCTTCACGCAGTATGCTGATACCGCGAGGTACCTCTATGAGAACCTGAACCCCGGTGGGAAGCGTTCTGAGATTGAGGTGATCTACAGCGGCGACAAGAGCAAGATGCGGGTCGCCGGCAGGTTCGCGCCGAAGGCCAACCCAGAGTACAGCTTCCAGAAAGGCGAGACGGAGATCAGCACCCTGGTCGCGACCGACGTGCTGGCCGAGGGGCTGAACCTCCAGGATTGCGACAAGGTCGTGAACTACGACCTGCACTGGAACCCAGTGCGCCTCATTCAACGCTTCGGCCGCATAGACCGGATCGGCTCGGACTTCGACGTCATCTATGGCTTCAACTTCCTCCCGGAGACCGAGCTTGAGCGCACTCTCGGGCTCAAGGCGATACTCCAGCATCGGATTCAGGAGATCCACGACACTATCGGTGAGGATGCAGCCATCCTCGACACGGGCGAGCAGCTCAACGAGGAGGCGATGTACGCGATATACGAATCGAAGGGAGGGCAGCTTGCGCTACTGGAGGACGGCGAGCAGGAGTCGGTTGACCTCGACGAAGCGGAGGAGATGTTCCGCAGGATGAGGGAGGACGACCCCGTCGAGTTCGAGAGGATTGCGGAGCTGCGAGACGGCATCAGAACCGGGAAGGCCTCGGGGCAAAGAGGCTGCTTCGTCTTCTGCGAAGCCGGTCGCTATCAGCAGTTGTTCCTCGTGGACGCAGAGGGGCAGACGGTGTCACGCGATGTGCCCAAGGTGCTCGCCGCGGTGCAATGCGGAGCCGAGGAGCCTGCAGTCGCGCTACCGCGTAACTACAACGAGCAGGTGATGGCGGTCAAACGACGCTTCTCTGACGAAGTCCTGCGGCTGGGAGTGGAACGCGATCATACACTCTCTCTGACGCAGGGGCAGCGATATGTGCTGCGCGAACTCCGGATCGAGTTCGGCCGGGCCAACGACGACAACCTAAGAGGGCAGATCACCGTCCTGGAGCAGGCCTTCCGGCAGCCCGTCAACGACGCGGTGAAGGGGGAACTGAACCTGCTGCGCCGGAACAGCGTCAGCGGGTCCGCCTTGCTCGACCATCTGCGTCGCGTTTACCACCAACACGGACTGAAGGACTGGCTCGACAGCCGCCGTGAACGCCGCGACGATGCCGTTGTGCCGAGGATCATCTGCAGCGAGGCGCTGGTGTGACCTCGGCACGTTGGTAACACCCGCGGGCATGAGGTTCACGGACGAAACGTGGCAAACATGGACCATGACAGAGAGCTAACGCCGCTGCACCGAGCTGTCGAGAAAGGGGACCTGTGCCTCGTTCGCCAGATGATCGATGCAGGGGCTGACGTCAACGCACAGGTCGATGTACCCGGGCACATAGGCGTCGCACCTCTCCACCTTGCGGCGAACACCGCCAACAACGAAATGATAGAGCTTCTGCTCGCGCGGGGCGCGGATGTGAACCTGGAGGGAGGGCGGGACTGCGGGGCGCCCCTTCTCTGGGCTGACAACGAGCACATTGTTGGACTACTGATCGCCCATGGTGCAGACGTCAACGCGTCTCACTGCTTCACCTACCGGGATTACTTCGGCGGCTGCGGAATGGGAGGCTTCACGCTTGCACACCTTAACGCGTTCTTCGGTCGTGCCGGGGTGTTGAAGCTGCTCATCGAAAGCAGCGCGAGGATCAACGAACGGGATTTTGGGGAGCGAACGCCGCTGCACTACGCGGGAATGCAGGGCCATGTTCAGGCGGCAGAGCTCCTGCTTCTGAGTGGGGCAGAGATCGAGGCTAGAGACGCGGAGGGTTGGACTGCCCTGGCGTGGGCCGTCAAAGAGGGATATCGGGATGTAGCTGCTGTGCTCCTGGCGAACGGCGCGGACGCCGCATGGCAGTGGAAAGGGGGGACGTTGCTTGACGAGGCCACACTATGGGGAAGGACCGACTTGTTGAGTCTGCTTTCCTCGTTCAGCTCCGGAGCCAACTCCGAGGGCAACGAGAAAGGTTGAATGCTTCTTGGCCCGATCATGGCGGACCAGACAAGGAGGTTGATGCATGCGCACGCCGCAATGGGTGAAGAAGCTTGGGGGTCACGCGGGCGAGCTATACGTCGCAGCCGAGTTATCGAAACGGAAAATTCCGAACTCGTTGCTGCCCGAGAACTTCTCCGATGATGACATCATCGCCGGGAGCAAAGACGGAAGGAACATCTGCTTCATCCAGGTCAAGGCCTGCCACCCCGACCGGGCTAAGAGCTTCATCCTTCGCGAGATAGACGAGAAGTGGGCAGACGCGCCGGAGAACCACTTCCTCGTGTTCGTGTGGCTTGGTTCTCCCCGCAGGAATGAGAGTCCCAGGTACTGGATCACCTCGAAACGCGCCGGCGGCGAAGCATGCCGAGCGCACCCGGCTCACGGCACCGGCAACTGGGAGAGGCGTTTCCGCCGTGAGGACCTGCCTTCCGAGTGGGAGAACAACTGGGCCGTCTTCGCGCCGTATGCAGGCGGGGATGCAAACCATGAGCCATAGGCGGGATTTGACATCTGCCCCCAAAATGAGGGCGGTATGATTGAGGCGTTGCTGCCGCGAACCCGAAGGGCCGTGCTCGCGCTGCTGTTCGCCCGACCGGACGAGGCGTTCTACCAGCGTGAAATCGTCCGCGCGACCGGTGGCGGGAAGGGCGCTGGCGAGCGCGAGCTAGGGGCGCTGGCGGCGGCCGGCGTCATCCTGCGCGAAAAGCGCGGCAATCTGATCTACTACCGCGCCAACCACGACTGCCCGATCTACCCAGAACTGCACGGGCTCATGGTGAAGACAGCCGGGATCGCCGACGTCGTACGCGAAGCTCTGAACCAAGTCGAGGGCATCCGCCTCGCCTTCATCTTCGGCAGCATGGCGAAGGGCAGCGGGGATGCGAAGAGCGACGTGGACGTGCTCATCGTCGGCGAAGCGTCGTTCGCTGACATCGCGGCCGCGCTGCTGTCCGCACAAGAGCGCCTGGGTCGAGAGGTTACCCCAACGGTCTACTCACCGCAGGAGTTCAGTCAGAAGATCGCCGAGGGGCACCACTTCCTCACGCGCGTGCTGTTGGAGCCGAGGATCATGCTGGTAGGAACGTCTGATGACCTTGAGCGAATGGGCCACCCAACATCCTGACGAAATCATCGTGGAAGACGCGAGCCGAGCGGCGGTCCCGTCTCTCGTGGCCGTGGTTGCGCGAGAGGTCACGGACGCAGAGGGCGTGCCCTCTGACGACGGGTGGCTGGAACACGCCTTCGCGGCCTGCGTGGCGGCGGCGCGAGCCGCGCTGTGTGCCTGTGGCTATCGCATCCGCTCCAGTGCCCACCACTACCTCGCCATGGAGTCGCTTCAGTACACCCTCGGGCTACGTGGCGACGAGGTGCACCGGCTCCAGACCTACCGACGCATGCGCGGCCGGGCCATGTACGACCAGGTCGGCATTGCCTCCCGCGAGGACGCACAGGCCGCGCTCGCCTCGGCCCGAGCCTTGGCGGACCGTCTGAATGCCTGGCTTGCCGCGGAGCACCCCGACGTTCTCCCCGAGTGACGTTGCCGGCGCCCCCTGCCGCTCTCTTGCGTCCGGCCGCTCGCCACCACTGCAGGTCCACCTCCGCATCCCCTGGAACCTGCTGGGTCAGCCTACCTATGGCAAGGAGGGAGAGACGATGGCCCAACTCCGAACGGTTGTGATCGGCGAAAGTAGCATGGCTCACATCCTACAGGAGACCGACGCGCCCATAGACGAGGTGGCGGAGGGTGCTGTCACTGTGGACCCGCCGGGGTTCCGAGAGCTCCTCGCTGACGGATGGGAGCTCGTGTCGGCTACCGGCACATCATTCGGCCTCTGGACGTTCTGGCGCAAAGGCTGACGCCATGGGAGGCCGCGGGCCGCGCCGCTGTCTCCCGTCTGCCGCAACGTCGCTTCTGACCCCATCGACTCGGACGGACCGCAATGCCTGGCCCTCCGCCGCGCCTGTGTGCGCAGGCATGGGCCCTCGCGGCACCCGCCTGTCAGCCTGAGGAGCGAGTCAGCGCGTGGAGGTCAAGTGGCGTTAGCTAGGCCACCGTGGGGGTGTCAGACGGGCTTGGGACACCACCTGACACGGTCTGGACCGGCTCAGACCGGGGCGGCGGCGCGTACGGCAGACCTAAACGGCGCCAGATGCACTCCTGGGAGGGGTAATAGTGAAAGAGCGCCGGCCTACAGTCCGTTACGCAGAGCGTCGGGAACATGGCAGGCATACACGGCGCTCGGCGGCGCCTCACCAGTATCTGACATGCATAGGCTCTCCCAGAGACGTCCTGACCTTCCGTCGAGGTGACGCTTTCGGTGACGCCCCCCGACCAGGGAGCGTCACTTGCCCGGGCCGTTCCTGCCCTCGTCTCGGCCGTCTCGCCGCTCGTGACGCTGGCAACGGCATCTCTCGTCCCGTCATGCCCGGGCCACCGGCCGCGGCCGCCGTCCCTGCCGAGGCAACTGCCACCGCCTCACCAGCACGGCTCTCAGCGCGTTATGCATTGCGACGAAGCAGGCCCCCGCTACCA
>Ga0315282_10004876_pt1 | contig 23141 bp, 15 predicted proteins | sample YL17G07_20_MG_FD_203693 | JGI IMG/M metagenome (GOLD analysis project Ga0315282, IMG submission 203693) | Sediment microbial communities from Yellowstone Lake, YNP, Wyoming, USA - YL17G07_20 | ecosystem: Environmental > Aquatic > Freshwater > Lake > Sediment | place: USA: Wyoming | collected... | reverse complement strand
ATTCCACAATTGGCGCCGTCCATCCTCGAGGTGAGCTGGGAACGGATCCGCGACGAGCTGCTGAAGATCCTGACCGGCCCCATGCCGGGCCGCGGCCTGGACTTGCTGCATGATACCGGCCTGCTCGCGCAGATCCTGCCTGAGGTGGAGGCAATGCGCGGTGTGGCGCAACCGACGGAGTTTCATCCCGAGGGGGACGTGTTCGTGCACACGCGCAGAGCTCTCGAAATGTTGCGGAAACCGTCGCCGGTTCTGGCTCTCGCTGCCCTGCTCCACGATGTCGGCAAGCCGCCGACTTTCGAGGTCAAGGATCGGATACGGTTCGATGGGCACGTCGAGGTCGGCGCCCGGATCGCGGAGGATGTCTGCCGCAGGCTGCGCATGTCGAGCGAGGAAACTTCCCGGGTCGTCGCGCTTGTTCGAGGCCACCTTCGCTTCATGAACATACGCGAGATGCGCGCGAGCACGCTCCGGCGATTTCTGAGCCGGCCCGACTTCGAAGACCATCTCGAGTTGTGCCGTGTGGATTGCCTCAGCAGCCACGGCGACCTCGGCGACTATTTCTTCGCCAAGGAGAAGTACCAAGAGCTGAAAAACGCACCGCCCCTGCCGCCCAGACTCATCTCAGGTGACGATCTGGTCAGCATGGGCTATTCGCCCGGGCCGATTTTCCGGCAGATCCTGCGGGCGGTCGAAGACCTGCATCTCGAAAACCCGCAGCTCACCCGCGAGGAGGCTGTCGAATATGTGCACCGGACATTTACGCTGGAGAAGGGCGCGGGCAAGTCCCCGGCCGGAGATTAGCTCGCTTCTTGCGCAAAACTTGATGATCATTCGCCCTCGACCTGGACGTCAACGTAGACGTGGACCTAGACGCAAACATGAGTGGACAAGGGACGATTTGCCAAATGCGATTCCCGGAAAGTCTGTCTTCGACAAGACAGTCCAGGTCCACGTCGAGGTCCAAGTCCACATCCAGGCTGATCACCATGCATTTGGAGGTAAGCGGCGAATTCCGCGACAAAAACTAGCTCGCCTGCTCGCCGAGGGATAGAGGAACAAAGGGAGCAAACGCCAAGAAGTTCAACCGGGACAAATGGCGCCATATGGCTGAGACCGGCCTCTTTGATATTCAACACGAAGTCGAAGTGTCTGCTGAGGGCGCTCACCGATTGCGCCGCGGCCACCCTTGGGTCTACGAAGGGGACGTTGTCACGGCGCCCGCTGCGCCGGCACCGATCGTCAGGGTGAGAGACGCGTCGCACAATTTCATAGGATTTGCTTTTTACAGCCCGAAATCTCAGATCCGCCTGCGGCTCCTGTCTCGCGACACACAGCCTCCTACCGAAGAGTTGATTCGCGATCGAGTCCGGCGCTCGATTGAGCGGCGTCACGACCGCCTGCAGCCAGGGGGAGCCTGCCGTTTGGTTTTTGGCGAAGCCGATCTGCTGCCCTCGGTAGTAGTGGATCGCTACCAGGACTACCTCGTCCTGCAGACGCTTTCCAGCGGGGCAGACGCGCTCACAGGCCTGCTGGTCGACATCTTGCGCGAGCTGCAGAACCCCTCAGGGATTTTGGAACGGAACGACGTCAAGGCGCGCCGGCTCGAGGGTCTCCAGGAGCGCAGTGGCGTCTTGTGGGGAGACGTGCCGGAACAGGTCAGGATCTCCGAAGGAGAACTCGCTTTCTGGGTCGATCTGTTTCATGGCCAGAAAACCGGCTTCTTCCTGGACCAGAGCGACAACCGGATCGCCGCCCGCAGTTACGCGTTCGGGCGCTGCCTGGACTGTTTCACCAACACGGGCGCCTTCGCCCTCCACTTCGCGCAGCGCTGCCAATCCGTCCTGGGTGTCGATACTTCCAAGGATGCGCTGGCACAGGCGCGCCGGAACACCGAGCTCAACCGGCTGACCAACGTTGAGTTTCAGGAAGGCAACGTCTTCGATTATCTGCGCGCGCAGGAAAGGGCCGGCGAGAAGTTCCACACCATTTGCCTCGATCCGCCGGCCTTCGCGAAAAACCGCAGCGCCCTCCCCTCTGCTCGAGGGGGTTATAAGGAGATCAATCTCCGCGCCATGAGATTGCTTGAAGCAGAGGGGATTCTTGTTACATCAAGCTGTTCCTACCACCTGTCCGAGAGAGACTTTTTCGAGCTGCTCAGTCAAGCGGCGCAGGACGCTCACCGCCAGGTGCAAGTGCTCGAGTGGCGCGCGCAGAGCTCAGATCACCCGGTGCTTCTCGGAATGCCTGAAACCCATTATCTGAAATGCTTCATCCTCCGAGTGCTCTGAGCCGTAGGACGGCCGGCTACTTGGCAGGCGCGGCCTTTGCCGCCTCTTCCGGAGTGGCATTCTTGGCGCAGCGGAAGCCGAAGTCGGCCAGGTAATTCGGCAGATAGGCCGATCGAGCCCACAAACCAGAAGTCTTGCCGCCAAACCAGCGGGACGACAACCCTCGGACAACCCGGAAGCGCTCGCCGTAGTTTGCATTCCTGCTGGTGTTCCCTGGGTAGGCCTTGAACCAGCTTGCAGTCCATTCCTGGACGTTGCCGAACATGTCGTGCACTCCGAACGGGCTCACATCGTTAAACATGCCGACATCCATGGGCACGCGGTAACCTGCTTCGGCCGTGTTGGCGCGGTTTGACTCCCACTCATTGCCCCACGGATAGCGCAACCCTTCGGGTCCACGGGCTGCTGCTTCCCATTCCTCTTCCGTCGGAAGGCGCATGCCACCTGCCTTGCAGTATGCTTCCGCGTCCTTCCAAGTCAGATACACGACCGGAACGTTCGCCTTCTCGGGAGAGAAGAACGTGCGCCACGTCTTCCCTTCAGACTCGCCTTCTGCCACGTAGTTAGTGTTGACCGAAAAATCGAGGTACTCCTTGTTCGTCACCTCATATTTGCCGATCCAGAAAGCGCCGAGTTTCACTTTGTGTTCAGGATAAGCATCTGAGATGTTCCCATCAGGATCTTTTCTCTCTTTGGTTCCTATTACGTATTCACCCGCCGGGATGAGCACCATCTCGCCCGGAGTGACTTTCGGCGTCTCCACAGCCGCTGCTTCCTCCGCCTTTGGCTGTGCCTCTTCTTTTTTCCCGCATGCCCCCAGCGCAAGTGCAACGAGTATGAGTGCCGGGGCGTAATGAGTTTTCCTGATCATGACGTCTCCTTGTGGGTTCTCTGCTTAAGGGTTCGAGAACGCGCGATTATATACGCGGCTTGCAGGCCAGTCAATTCTAGAAAAGCGGCGGCAGTAACCGGCACGAACCGGGATGGCAGGAACCCCTCCCCCGTGGCCTGCTTCTGCGAAATTCAATGCTGTTGCATTTGCGGTTGCCTACCGATATCATGCCATTCCGAAAGCCGTCACCGTCCCCGTAATCTTCTGCCGAGAGTCACCGAGGTATGCTGTGGCAGAAACTTGCGTAAAGCTGCGTTCCGATCTGGAAATCCGGTCAGAGACCGACGATCCGAAATCATCTGTCGTAGTCAAAGATCCTATTACGCTGCGTCTCTATCGCTTCACCTGGATGCAGGCGAAGGTGCTCGGCGCGCTTGACGGACGGCGCGATTCCGGCGCCGTGGCCGCCGACCGAGTTCTGGGAACATCTGCCCCAGCAGCCACAAGCCCCAGCGGGCCCGGTTTTTTGCTAAGAATCCACGAAATTCTAATTTCTCAGGATTTTCTCAGAATTTTGTTGACATGATCATTCATTCTCCGTATAAATCAACCATTAAAAGTCAGCGTCGGTTGTTGCAGGAGGAGCAGGCAAAAGTTGGCTTGCTCCGCCTGGAGTTTCAGGTAGCAGTTCAGCTTTTTATCAGTAAGGAGCGGGCGCATCGGCAGTTTGCGCCTGTGTTCGGCGGTCAGTTTCTCGAATAGCTCTCCCACCTTGAGGTAGGTCAGGTCGGTACGACAGCAGACCAGCCTGATCGTACCCCCAGCGGAAGAGCCGAGTTGTGAGGAAGGTCTGAAGCGCCTGAGCGCCCGTATGCCTTCAGGGTGGCTGGAGCGTCGGGCGAAGACGGGTGCGCGCGTTGATCAGACCGCTCGTTGCGAGTGCAGGGTCCGCCTGCCCGCGATTGGAACAGTACCAGCCATCCGCGGAATTTTCACAACAGAACCAAAGGAGGAAGCCGTGATCAAACTTGGCGCAATTTTGTGGCTGTGACCCTTCTGCAAACCCAGTTCGCCTAACAACGAAGTATTTTGGAGGGAGACTCAAATGATAGAGATTCTTTGGTACTAAGCAGGAGCTGTTGCAGTTTTGCGGCTGTGACCCTTCTGCAACCGAAGCTCAAGTCACAGCGAAATAGTTCGCAAGGCAGGGCTATAGATTGATAAGACTTGAGGGTCAGGGCTTACCTGTTTCGCCAATGGTACGAGAAGTGCGAGAGTAAGCTGGTAAGCTATTATCGTCCCGCTTTATCCGATCGAGGGTTTAGCTTTTGAGCAACATCGCATCCCCCGCAGGCGAAAACCACGCAGTTCAAGCCACCCCGTACTATTCCCCTAAATTCGTGTCCAGAAGAGCCGATAATGAATAAGATTGCTATAGTCAGGGATCTTGAATGACAGGCTGGTCGTCCCTTCCCTTAAAGGCCAAGCTCTACATATCTGCTGTGATGCTGGCAGCGATTCCAATCTTTTTTCATGCTCTCAAGGTTGTCCTCGTTGGTCAACAAGATTACAACTGGTTAATCCTTACGGCTCTGACGCTCTTGACCGCGCCTGCCTTTGTCTCCCTGCCGAGCGTTCGCTCGGCGGTGACAATCGGAGATGCCTACGTCATGACGATTTGCATGATGTTCGGCGTGGAACCGGCGATTGTAGCCAATATGCTTTCTGTCGCATTCATGGCCCTACTGCTGAGGCGCAAATACAATGCTCCGGCCCACCGCGTCATATTCAACATTGCCGTAGCCGCACTGGACGTTAAGCTGTACGGAGCAGTTTTTTACGCCCTACGCGCCATCGACAAAATATTGCTGCCAACGTTTGGCCTTGGCCTGACCTTCTTTCTAGCTAATTCCGTACTCATTGCAACTGCGATTTCGCTCTGTTCAAATGCAAGCTTTTTCGACACTTGGCGAAAGAACTATGCCTCGTTAGCTATGGATTTTATTGTTTTCGCTTGTGCAGCCGCATTGATTGTGTTTCTCATACCTGGTCATGGCCCAGTCCTCTCCTTGCTCTTGCTTCCTATCGCTGGGGCTATTTGGAAAATCAACAAAGTAACCAGGGCGAAAGCAATTGAGGCTAGCGAGCACTTGCAGGAACAGGAGCAGCTTTACTTCAGAACTGTCGAGACCCTGGCGCTGGCAGTCGATGCTAAGGACCAGACTACTTACGGGCACATTCGCCGTGTCCGCGCATATGCATTGGGCTTGGCAAAGCTTTGCGGGGTTACTGACTCGAACGAACTCAAGGCCATCGAGACGGGATCACTACTTCACGACATTGGCAAACTGGCGATCGAGGACTACATCCTCAACAAGCCCGGCAGGCTGAGCAAGAGAGAATTTGAAAAGATGAAGATGCACGCTACTGCCGGGGACGAAATTCTTCAGCAGGTTCAGTTTCCCTTCCCTGTCGCCAGGTGCGTTCGACACCATCATGAACGATGGGACGGAATGGGATATCCCGACGGCCTGAAAGGCGACGAAATCCCCCTTGGCTCGAGGATTTTGGCAATCGCCGATGCATTCGATGCAATCCGTTCCACACGGCCTTACAAACCGGCATTCGGCATCGACGATTCAGTCGAACTTCTGCGCGCGCAGGCGGGAAGCAATTACGATCCCGGGCTCATTGAGCTGTTTATCAGCCACATTGATGAACTGGAGACGGCGGCCGATGAGGCGGCCAAAAACATCTCTGAGCTCTCTTTCAGGAAGTACTTCGAAAGCATAGAGGATGCGGCCGGCCGCCCGGATGCTTTACCGCTGGACGAGGTAGCATCGCCAACTTCATCAGAGGAACTTGTCCACCTTATGGAGTTCTGCGGTGGTGTGGGCCGGTCTCTTAGTCTCACCGATGCTCTGCCGATCGTTGGCCGTCGGCTCAAACAGATCGTGCCTTATGACGTATGTGCCTTCTTCACGTGTCGGGATAACGACTCAGTACGAGCCGAATATGCCTGTGGGGAATTTGCGGCATCCTTGCAAGGCATGAACATCGGGCTCGGAAAAGGAATCAGCGGCTGGGTTGCCGCATACAAGCGGCCCATGCTCAACACAGGTCCTGCCCTGGAATTTCAGGGGATCACGACGGGAGACTTCACACCACTGAAGGACGCCCTTGTCGTGCCGCTGGTCCAAGAAGGAGAATGTCTCGGCACAATTTCTCTTTATGCCTGTGAGCCGCTCGTTTACTCGCAAACCCACCTTTCCCTCCTTCAAACCGTCGCGGAGCAAGTCGCCCCGCTCGTGCGTGAAGCTTCCGTCGCAGGAAAGCCCGAAGGCGACAGTATCGTGGATCCTGTTACCGGGACCTACCGGGTGGCGTACCTCTCAGTCGCAGGGACACCGCTGCTTGCGCATGCTGCAAGAACCCAAGCTCCTTTATCTCTGGTTCATGTCGAAATCAGAAATTTCTCGCACAACGTTTCGCTTTATGGCCGCGGCATGGGCGACTTGATTCTGCGCAAGGTGGCCGACACGCTCCGATCGGAGCTGCGGCAGACCGATATCCTGGTGCGCTTCGGGCATGACGGCTTCGTAGCTCTTCTCCCGGGTGTGCGCGGCCCACAGGCAGCGCGCTATGTTTACCGGGTGCAGCAGCAAATCAAGAGCTCGCCGCTAAACGTGACGCCGGGGAACACGTTGTTTGTCAACTGCCAGGCAGGGATCGCATCCTATCCCGATGACGGATCAAATCTGCCGGCTCTACTCCAAACTGCCCAACGAGTCCTCATCGAAAACGCCAGGCTCGCCACTCCTCAAGGTTCAGGTTCCGAAGGCAACGTGCTTGAGTTTCCACCCAGAATCTGAAAATCGATGGTGCTTGCCTAATGCCGGGATTTGCGGTAGGGGCGAAAGTCCAGGTAGCATTTGTTCCGTTTCAGGAATTGGATCATGATGGCGTATTCGCGCGCAGGAATGCCGAGAAGCCGAAAGGCATCCCTATATCTGCCACCAGCCTCCGCCAGCGCGAGATGAATCACCTGGCGCACCTGCCCAGACCCAATCTGTCGTTCGAGGAATGGAGTTTTCACGAGGTCGTCAAAACGTCCTTGGCCATCGCGGATCCGTTTGAACACCTGCCATGCCGCGGGCGCAGGTTCCCACAACGCAGTTTCCCCTTCGCCGTCCCGAACCACGGCAGGCAAATGTCCGATTTCGATGATCTCCCCCGGAGTCGAATAGTATGATCCCTCTACGATATTCTTCAGCTCGCGCACATTGCCGGGAAAGGAGTACCGCACCAGAAGGGCGTGCGCCTCCTGCGAAAATGCTTTTGTCCGGCACCCTTCGTTCCTGCCGGCCTGGTCAAGAAACCATTCGAGCAAAAGCGGCACGTCCTCAGTTCTGTCTCGCAGCGGCGGCACGTTGATCTCCATGGCATCGAGACGGAAGTATAGATCTTTTCGAAACCTCCCTGCACGAATCTCCTGGCGCAGGTCCTTGTTTGTAGCAGCGATCACCTGAACGTTTATCTTGCGCGCCGCGGTCTCTCCAATCCGCCTTACCTCCCGCTCCTGCAACACACGCAGAAGCTTGCGCTGCAAGCGCAGGGATAAGTTTGAGATCTCATCCAGGAAAATCACCCCGCCATCGGCGGCCTCGAGAAGGCCGGCCCTATTCTCCACGGCCCCGGTAAATGCGCCCTTCCGGTAGCCAAATAGTTCACTCTCCACAAGTGAATCTGACAACGATCCGCAATCGAGCGCGACAAACTTGCCGGCGGCACGGCGTCCTGTGCGATGAAGGGCCCGAGCCACGAGTTCCTTGCCAGTGCCGCTCTCTCCATAGATCAGAACATCGAGTGGCGAAGCCGCAGCAAGCGCGATGCGCTCGCGGAGTATTTGCATCGTGGCGCTCCTTCCCACCAACTCCGGATATTCTCCCGCGACCTGCCGGACGTACTGCTCCAGCTCTCTTTTTTCCTGCACCAAACGCCGGTGAACGAGAGCGTTGTCTATGGCGACAGCAGCGAGATTACAGAAAGCCGCAAACAGATTGATAGTCGACTCGCTGAGACACTCCCGGGAAAGCCGATGATCTGCATAGAGAAGTCCTATCGTCCGTCCGCAGGCGGTCAGGGGGGCGCAAAAAAGCGTGCCGGCAAAGGATCCGGTCAATTCCTTGCTCGTGATGCGGGGATCGCATCTCGCGTTTGCCGTGACGAACGGGCTCCCCGATCGGGCAACTTCCTGCAGGGCTTGCCGGCTTAGCGGATCCATGGCGTCCAGCGAATCAACCTCCAGATTCATCTTCCGTGCCATCTTGAAGCCACCGGTCTTTTCCTCTTTCAAGGCGATCAGTATGCGCTCCATGCCAACAGCCTTGGCTAGCAGATTGACAATCGCATCCATCAATTGATTCGGGTCGCGAATTGAATTGACGAGGCTGCTTGCACGGAACAGCGTGCGTAAATGCTCTTCCTCCATCTCGCCGATCGACGCGGATGCTTGTTCAGATTTTCCCAAAGACTCCTGGACAAGGGACTCGCATTCGCTTTTAGCACGATTGCGTTCCTTGATTTCCGTGAAATAATCCAATGTCTCGGTCGGGATTCTGCTTTCGACAAGGGAGAGTAACTTTAACGTTTCTTGAGCATGACCGAGCGCGCTATCCAAGTCAGATGTCAATTGATAAAACCGCATCATCATTTGGTGTGCACGCCACGTGATTTCCACCATGAAGCGGTTCGATGAGAGCGACAAGGCCTTTCGCAGTTCAGAATAAGCAGTCTTCAGCATGAGGTCATCGTCAGTCACTTGCCTTGACCCGCAGTTAGATTCGGGAGAGAAATGCCTTTCGGCCTGCAAGAGCGCGATCTTTCCCAACAGATAATGGGCCTGAGCTTCAAAATGGGAAGCAGGCATCGCCCTAGCAAGTCGAAGTGAATCGCGGGCTTTCCCAAAAGCCTTTTGCCATTCTTCGGCCATTAATAAATCTTGAGCTAACTGCAGCTTAACTATCGTTAGCTGATAAGCCCATCGTTTTTGGGTACACGTAACTTCCAATTTTTCCAATAAGTCGATCGCCTCGCGAATGTGCCCTTGCTGGGAGTAAATCTTAGCTCGTAGGACCTTTCCTAGGCCAACTTCCATGACCGGAGTTTCAGACGATGCCAACTGATCCAGCGCATCCAAGTCGAAGAGTGCGCTCTCAAAACAGCCAAGTTCGACATGAAGTGACGCCGACAAAAACATAGCCAGTGCTTTCGCATAGACCGGCATTGATGCAATGTCCCGCGATGTTAGAAGACCCTTCGTTTTATAAGCACCAGCCCATTCCGCCGTCGCAATTTGATACTCCATCAAGCAGAGAATAGCGCTACAGGCAAGATTGCGATTTTCGGTTTCCAATGCGATTTTTACGACTTGCGATGAGTTTTCAGTTGCCGCTGCATACTGGCCTGACCAGCAGTTACATTCCGTCAAGTTGCATAGTGCCTGAGTCAGCAAAAAAGGCGATCGCGTTCGTTTAGCAGTCGATACAGCGAGTGCATGCTGCTCCAAAGCCTTTCCCAGCTTGCCCATTCCTGCCAGGTTCACAGCCAGATGAGAATATGCCATTGGAAGCAAGTGAACAGCGTTTAGCGATTCAAGGATTTCAATCGCTGTCCTTGCGGCTCTCTCGCCCTCGCTAAAATCACACGCCAGCCAACACAGCCCGGATATCAGAATGTGAAGATGCCCCGCGGCCAGCGTGTGTTGAGATCCCACGTGAACGCACGACGATCTCTTGAGCATGGCAAGCGCCTTTCGTGGCTGAGAACTGTGTGTCATACAAAAGGCGAGCTGCGAAAGCAGCGAGGTTTCTACCGTTTCTCTGCTCGAATCGACAGGTTCCCGTCTCAAAAGTCTCATCCCATGCCTGGCAGCGCGTTCGGACTTGCCCAAAACACCAAGGAACTGGAATGATCGTGAAAGCTGAGCATACAGGCGGACAGATAGCATCCCTCGGTTTTTCCCAACCAACCGCAATTTAGCTTGTAAAATCTGAATCGCGCGCTTGGGATTGCCGACGGCGCAATACGTGTCAGCCGCATCAATCGCCACCTCGCATGACTGATCCACAGACATAGATTTCCTGTCGCCCAGCACATATTCGTAAAAGTGCACCGCAGACTCGTTCGCGAACTCGGCTTTGCACGCCTTTGCGGCCTGCAGGGCGTAGCCGGTCGCCTTCTCTCCACGTCTCCCTTCCATAAAGTGCGTCGCTAATTCCTGCAGGTTCTCTTGTTCGCCTTGATGCTGCTCGAGGACTTCGCCGATCTTCCGGTGCATGCGGCGGCGCCTGGCATCCGGCAGATCCTCAGCGATCACTTCTGAAATCAGCGCATGGCGAAACTCGAAGCACGCACTGTCTCCTCCGCTCACTTCGCGAATGATCTGCCTCGATATCAGTTCCCCGAGCCTCGCTTCGAGCTCCTCCGAATTCAGCGAGCTTAGCGCGCGAAGCTCCTCCTTGGAAACCGCCCGCCTGAAGAGTGCAAGCCACTCGGTCAAAGCCGCCGCCCCCGGTGACAACTGTGCCAGCCTGTGTCTCAAAGCGACCGCAATGCTCGATGGAACCTCCACGCTTTCAAATCCCTCTGGCAAGAGGTGCCACTTTCCCAATTCTCTGCGCAGGAGCGCCCGGTCGATTAGATGCTTCAAAATCTCCTCCACAAAAAACGGGTTCCCGCCGCTGGCCTTGTGCACCCAGGAGCCGATTTCCTTGCCTAACGAGGCTTGGCCGGTGATTCCGGCAACCAAGTTTTCAATCGCGCAAGGCGGAAGAGCCTCCAGAGCCAAGGTCTCCGCCCGATGCTGCCGAACAGCCAGCTCCACCAATCTCCCCATGGGTCCCTGTTCGGCTTCGCCGGGACGGAGGCTCACGCACATGAAGATAGGATGCGCAAGGATGTCGGAAGTTAGATAGTCCAGAACTGCGACCGTCGCGTCATCGGCCCAGTGGAAATCATGCAGGAATAGCAGCGTAGGGCGAGCTGTCAAAAGCCTCACCAATTCCCGCGTCAACAGATCCCGGAAGGGCCCCGCAGCTGAGCCTGATGGCAATTCAAGCTGCGGCAATTCTGCAAGCCGAGAAGCATCATCGAAACGAAAGATTGCCTTCTCACCCGAATTGTCCGGCTGCTCTGGCCGCAGCATGGCGGCGCGCGCCAGAATCCGCCGGTAAGGTCCGTAGGACCGGTCCTCGCGTGGAAGACAAGCAGCTTCTACTACCCTCCATCCCTCCAGCAACGCCCACGTCTTCAGTTCTTCGAGACATCGCGACTTGCCCGAGCCGCTTTCCCCAGTGAGAAACACGGTGCAGCCGCGGCTGCTCTCACGCACGCGAGACACCCGCTCCTGCAGGAATGCCATCTCCTTTTCCCGGCCTACGAATGGCCCTGCAGCAAAATAAGCTTCTATCGACTCCGACACGGCGCCGGAATAGTCGCGGCCGCTAGCCACGCTCAACAGCCGGATTACGTCCTCGGCGGATGACGGCCGCTTATCCGGATCCTTCTCCAGCAAAGCGAGCAAGACCTGGGCGAGGCCGGCACCTCGCTCAAGACGCTCGATCGGGCGCATGTCTGCCTTCCCCTGCAAATGCTTCTGGACAAGATATCCTTCGTCCTCGTCCGCAAACGGAAGGCGACGGGTAAGCAACTGATACGCGAGAATTCCAAGAGAGTAAAGATCGGCCCTGGGGCTCGGTGCATGGCCGAGAAGAATCTCCGGAGCCGCGTATGCAAGCGCGGGCAGGCTGCGCCTGCTCCTCTTCATCCTCCGATCCAGTCCGAAATCCAATACCTTCAGCTCCGGCTCGCTGCCGATGCCGTCGGCGAGGATCGCATTGGATGGCTTCAAGTGGCGATGAACAGCCCCTCGAGAGTGAAGATACTGGAGCACGCGACACAGTCTTGCCAAGTAAAGCAGGATTTGATCGACGCTCCAACCCTCGGAACCCTGGAAGAAATCCACCCCCTCCACGAAGTGTCGCACAAGGTACGGAGCCGAATCGGGACCGGTCACGCCAAAGTCCAGAAGATGCGCGACGTGCGGATGCTTGAGACGGCTGAGAAAAGACAGCTCCTGCTGCAGAGCGGCGGTTTCCGCGGCACCATCCCATCCAGTCAGCATCCTTAGAGCAACGCGTGTCCCAGCCTCCGCCAGGTCTTGGCAAAGGTAAGTGCAACCCAATTCTCCGTGCCCCAGGAACCGCTCCACACGATACCGGTCGCCGACAGTTGCTCCAGACTTCAGATCCGTTGATGCCATAAATGCCTCACACTATAAGTAAGATAGGCCTGCCAGCTCAAACGTGATGAGTGCGAGTCCGTGGCAAAGCAAGCTGCTGGGGGTCCTCCGTTGCCCAAAAAGAGTCCTGTGCCTTCCAAGTAGATATCTCGCCAGCTTCCCTTGATTCTAAGTCAAAACCGGATGATTCCGATAGGAATGTTACCGGCCTCTCACGGGATCCTTCGTTCAGCGGCGCTCAGCGCCACAGCCGGGATTGCAGAGGAGTCCAAAGTTACGATCGTCAGGAACCAATTTGTGGACGGCAAGATCTTGGGTGCGACGATGCCGCCAAATGCCGGCTTGGTCATGCGCACCGCCCTGCTCGGGAACAATGGCGGCGAAGCGCCATCCGTGCCATTCACGCTTGTCCGAGCTCTTGTCTGAATGACAGACCAAACCCAGCTACTCCTTGACACTGGAGGCGAATTCTCAGAAACTGCGCCTATGCTTACAAAATCCAGAATTGCCGCAGCTCTCGCCATAAGCATGCTGGCCGTCACGCTCCATCTGTGCGTGGCCGGAGCCCAGCAGAAAGAAATCGTCGACTACCTCGTCCGGCCCGACTTGAGCGGCGCCCGCGGCGGCAACCTGGTTGCTTCGGTCATCAGCGATCCCGCAACCTTCAATATGATGTTCGCCACAACCCTCGCAAACGGCGCGGTCGCGGGACAATTGTCGGCAGACCTCGTCCATGTCAATCGCGTCACTTACGAAGTCGAGCCGTCTCTCGCCAGCAAGTGGGAAGTCGCGCAGGACGGCCGAACCTACACCATTCATCTTCGGCGCGGGCTGCGGTTCTCGGACGGAAGCCCCTTCACCGCCGACGACGTCGTCTTCACGCTTAATGCGCTGCAGGATCCCCGAAACCCTTCAATGATGGCGGACCTGATTCAAGTCGACGGGAAGTTCCCATCGGTAGCACGGGTCGATGATTATACGGTGCGCTTTGCATGGCCCAGGCCGGTCGGCACAGAGCTGCGCGCACTCGATTCGATTCCAATGCTGCCCAGAAACCGATTGCTCAAGGCTTACCAGGACGGCGCCCTTGCTTCCGCCTGGGGCCCCACGGTTTCTCCGCAAGAAGTGGCGGGCCTGGGACCGTTTCGTCTGAAAGAGTACCAGCGCGGGGTTCGCGTCGTGCTTGAACGCAACCCCTATTATTGGAAAAAGGACAAGACCGGCCAGACGCTGCCTTATCTCGACACCCTGACATTTCTGGTCATCCAGGATCGCAATGCCGAGGCTCTGCGCTTCCAGGCGGGCGAGATCGACCTGTTCGACCGCATGAGTTCCGAGCTCTATGCCAGCCTGCGCCGCTCAGAAAGGGCAAAAGAATTCACCGTGCGGGATCTTGGCCCGGGGCTCGGCATGGATTTCCTCTGGTTCAACCTGAACCCGGGCAAGAATTCATCGGGCGCCTCCTTCGTCGATCCCGAAAAACTGGCGGTCTTCCAACAGGCCGCCTTCCGCCAGGCAGTCTCCCACGCCCTGGATCGCGAAGGGATGGTCCGTTCCATTCTGCTCGGACTCGGATCGCCCCAGTACGGTCCCATCAGTTCCGGAAACAAGGTCTGGTATAACGCCGGCCTCCGGACAACACCTTTCGACCCGAAGCAGGCAAAGGTACTGCTTGAGCAGACCGGCTTGAGGGACACGAATGGAGACGGCATCCTGGACTTTGGCGCGAGTCACCGGCCGCTCGAGATTAACCTTCTGACAACCAGAGGAAGTGCAGCCCGGGAGAGGACTGCTGAAATCATCAGGCAGAACCTCTCGCAGGTCGGCATTCGCGTGAACGTCCAACTTCTGCTTCCCAATGAGCTGGCCTCCCGCTTTCAGAGTTCCTTCGACTACGAAGCGATCCTCTTCGGGATGACGCCGAGCGACATCGTTCCCGACCTGGAGGCCGACCTGTGGTACAGCAGCGGGCAATCCCACTTCTGGTTCCCAAACCAGACCAAGCCCAACACCGCTTGGGAAGCGGAGATGGATTCGCTCACGGCACGGCTGGTGCAGAGCCTGGACCAAGGTGTGCGCAGGAAAACGTTCCTTCAAATCCAGGAAATCTGGGCGAAACAATTGCCGGCGATCCCCACGATGGCGCCGGACATTCTCAGCGGCTGGGGGAACTCCGTGGGAAACACGCGGCCTTCGATTCTGCCTCCGTTTCTGCTTTGGAATTCCGAGGAGCTGACCAAGAGCACGCGCTAGCGGGGCACAGGTCGTGAGAATATTCACTGCCATCCTGAAACGGTTTCTTCAGTTGGCAGTCCTTTCCTTCCTGGTCACCTCGGCGACGTTCTTCCTTTCTTCATTGATCCCGGGGGACTTTTTCTCTGCCCAGCAGTTGGACCCAACCATCCGCCGGCAAACGATCGAGCAGTTGCGCCATTTGTATGGTCTCGACCAGCCGACCATCGTTCAGTACGCCCACTGGTTGAGCCGCTGCGCTCATCTGGACCTCGGCGAGTCGCTCTTCTATCGCCGGCCCGTGCGCTCCGTCGTGCTCGACGCCCTGACCAAGACGATGTGGATGGGGATTCCGGCGCTGGCGCTCGCCATCGTCGGAGGAGTTTTTCTCGGGGCAATCCACGCGATCTTCCGCGACAGGTCCGTCGGCCTCACGCTCGACCTGCTCTCGACCATAGCCCTGGCCCTGCCCACGCTGGTCCTGGGCCTGGCAGCGCTGTTGCTCGCGGCGCACACCAACTGGTTCCCCTTAGGCAGCATGAGTTCCTCGAGCCTGCAGGAGCCGCGATTCCTGGCCTGGCTTGCCGATAGGATCCATCACCTTGTTCTCCCGGTCACGTGTCTGACCCTGCCCATTCTGGCTTACGTGGAGAGGATTCAGTGCGCGGCGACTCAAGACCTCCTGAACGAACCCTACGTCAGAGCCGCCCGCGCCCGCGGCCTGGCACGCCACCGGATATTCCTTCGCTACCTGCTGCGGCCTTCACTGAACCCGATCCTGTCTACGTCGGGGCCGCTGCTCGGGAGCGTCCTAAGCGGGAGCCTGGTCCTGGAGGTGATCTTCGCATGGCCTGGATTAGGACAGGCGACCTACGATGCGCTTTTCAGCCGCGACCTGCCGCTGGTCGTCGGCTGCGTCGTCGGCAGCACGGTTCTGCTTGTGGCGGGGAATCTCGTCGCCGACTTTCTGTTGCTCATCTTCGATCCGAGGACACGGGCCCAGGGAGGCGCGCTATGACCCTTGTGACAAGGCTTGCGCGCCTGCTCGCAATCCCGCTTCTGCTCCTGTCGATACTCAGCGACTTCCTGTCGCCCAACCCTCCCGATGTTCTAGACCTGAATCAATTCTTCGCGCCTCCCAGCCGCATCCACTTCGTGGACGCGCGAGGAGCCTTCCATTGGCGGCCATTTGTCTATCGCCTGGAGCTGGTCGAGCCTCAATATGCCCAATACCGGGAGCTGACCGACGAGACTTATCCCCTGGCGGTTTTCTGCGGCGGCTACCAGTACCGCTTTCTGGGCCTCATCCCTTTATCCACGCACATACTCGGCACCAGAACTGCCGGTGTGTTTCATCCGTGGGGCACGGACGATTTGGGCCGGGATGTGCTGGCAAGGACGCTGGCGGGAACGCGCAGTTCGATGCTGGTTCTGCTGATCGGCATCGCGATTTACTTCACCGTGGGCGTATCGATCGGGGCATTCGCCGGGATGCTGCACGGATGGGCGGATGCCGTCCTCATGCGGCTGTCGGAATTTGTGCTCGCGCTGCCCGCGCTCTACCTGGTGCTCGCGCTGCGCGCGCTTTTGCCCCCCCGGATGCCGTTCTGGCAAACGGCCTTCCTCACCGCAGCCACGATCGCGTCCGTGATCTGGCCTCCGATGGCGCGGGGAGTGCGCGGGCTGATCCTGCAGATTCAAAGCGCATGCTACGTGGAAGCAGCTAGAGCGCTGGGCGCCACGCCATGGCACATTTTCCGCCGGCACGTGCTCCCGGCGCTGGCGCCGTTCGCATTAGCGCAGACGGCAGTGGCCGCGCCCGTGTTCATCCTGGGAGAGGTGATCCTTTCGTTCCTGAACGTCGGGTTTCACGACTCCGCTGCTTCCTGGGGAGCCATGCTCCATAACCTGACGCAAGACCCGCGGATCCTGACGGACTTCTGGTGGAACCTGTCGCCGCTGGGATTCGTGTTTGCCACGCTCTTCTGTCTGAACAGCTTCGCCAGGCGCTTGCGCCGGAAAGAACCCACGCAACTCGCCTGAAACGCAGGCCGGTCCTGCGCGCCGATGTCGAGGGCACACTTTCCCCCCACAAAGCTGCATAAGCTTTCACAGTGCAGGGGGAGGTCCGCCTCATGGCGGCAGCGGCCGGCGACAGAGGCGCCCTTTCAGGAGCCGCACAAGACCCGCAGGGGGCTCGTGCCGCTTCGCTGACTGTCGCGAGAGCACATGCCTCACCGGCGTCGCGTGTCAATAGCGCCCGGCAGTCTCTCGGCTATCCAGAGGAAGGCCTCGCGCGGCGCGAGGCCCCTTGAGACGAAGTGCCGGCCTTACTTCTTCGGAACGATCGCGTCCTTACAGGCCTTCGCCACCCGAAACTTCACCACTGTCTTCGCAGGAATCTTGATCGCAGCGCCGGTCTGCGGATTCCGTCCCATTCTTGCCTTGCGATGCGCCTTCACCAGCTTCCCGAATCCAGGCAGGACGAACTGGCCGGATTTTTTGGTCTCGGCAATGGCGACGCAAGCAAGCGTATCAAGGACCGCCGCTGCTGAGGCTTTTGTCAATCCGTTCTTCTCAGCTATGTGCGACACGAGCTGACTCTTCGTCATCACTTTTCCAGCCATACCAACCTCCTCTGACTTGTTGCTTTCAGGACAACCTCAACGTGAACATTCAAACGAAGACATTGCCATTTTGCGGATATTCTCAGAAAAAGCAACCACCAATTTCGCATCCTGCGGCGTTTTTGCGCGGAACCGGCAGGTTTCGTGCAATCCGGGCAGCGCGACGTCGAAATGGGAAAACAGAGCTGCTGTCGACGGAGGCACTCTATCTGCGCGGCTGGTAGTAGGGATTGCGGCCCGCCGCGTGATCAGTGGTGTCGAGGATTTCGCCGACCTCAGGGATCATCTCGCGTATCGACTTCTCGATTCCCTGCTTCAACGTCATGTCCGCGGCGCCACAGCCCTGGCAACCTCCGCCCAGACGCAGATACACCGAGTTCTTCTTCACGTCGATAAGTTCAACCCAGCCGCCGTGCATCCCCAGAGCCGGATTGATCTCGCGTTCGAGCAGCCGTTGGACCTTCTTTCGAATCTCAGGTTCCGCGGGAATGCTGCGCACAAACTCTTCGCTGACCGGCGGCTCGCCCGACTTTATGTGCTCACGGATCTTCGCTCCGATCTGCTTGCCGATCGTTGGCCAGGGCTCGAAACCTGATTTGGTGACCGTGATCTGGTTCTCGGCAATCAGAACGTTCTGGACCACAGGCACCTCAAAGATCCTGGCCGCCAGGGGAGAAAGCTTCGCAGCCTCTCGATTGGCAAAATACGCCGACCCGCCCGCGTAGACCGGCCGGTCGACAGTGAACCTGCACGCTGCTGGATTGGCTGTCGGTTCGCCGATGATAGCTATCTCGTTTTCCACTGCCTTCTCCTTTACGATGGCTCCGTGTGAAGGTACCTGACAGCCAAACCAAAGTCAATCAGGATGCGCCCCTGAAACGGCTCGACAACGGCCCCCGCAAGTAGTTAGACTTGCGCTTCTACGATTCCTCAGCACAGACGCGAATGCAACTTTACTCGAGGAACACCAGCATGAATTTGCGAAGACTCTACACGTGCCTGGGCCTGGCCGCACTGCTTTTGTCGCAAACGTCCGCGACGCCACAGAGCGGATTGCCCGAACAGGCCGCCGTGCCGTTCCATTTGATGCCCGTTCCGGCCGCCCTCGCCCCGGCCGAAGGGAAACTCAGGGTCGACGGTTCCTTCCGTGCTGCCTTCGCCGGATACACAGAGCCGAGGTTGTCGCGTGCCCTGACGCGCTGCCTTCAAAGACTCGAGGAACACACCGGCATCCGCTTCGCGAACGGGCAGTCCACAAAGCCGGAGCATGTACAGCTCGTGGTCGAATGTGCCGGTCCGGGAGAGAAAGTGCAATCGCTGCGCGCGGACGAGTCCTACAGCCTCCAGATCAGCGCTGTGCAAGCACGGCTGGCGGCACCATCGCCCCTGGGAATACTCCACGGCCTGGAGACTCTGCTCCAATTGGTTGATATGGATTCGGAATCGTTTTACTTCCCTGCCGTCAGCATCCAGGATCGCCCGCGTTTTCCGTGGCGCGGCCTGATGATCGATGCCTGCCGGCACTGGCAACCTGTAGAAGTGATCAAGCGCAACCTGGACGCGATGGCCGCCGTCAAGCTGAACGTTCTCCACTGGCACCTGTCCGAAGACCAGGGTTTTCGCATCGAATCGAAGCGGTTTCCGAACCTGCAGGGGCGCGGCTCCGACGGCCTTTACTACACGCAGAACCAGGTGCGCGAGGTCGTGGCCTACGCGCGAGACCGCGGCATCCGCGTGGTACCGGAATTCGATATGCCCGGCCACACGACAGCCTGGTTTCCCGGATATCCCCTGCTTGCGAGCGCCCCAGGCCCATATCAGATCGAGCGCAAGTGGGGCGTGTTCGACCCGTGCATGGACCCTACGCGCGAGTCAGTTTACACATTCCTCGATTCGTTCCTGGCCGAAATTGCGCCCCTGTTCCCCGACCCGTATTGGCACATCGGCGGCGATGAAGTGAACGGGCGGCAGTGGAACGGCAATAGCAAGATTGCAGCCTTCAAGAAACGTCACGGCATGAAAACCAACGAGGATCTGCAGGCGTACTTCAACAAGCGCCTCATTGCTCTTCTGGCGAAGCACGGCAAGAAGGCAGTGGGATGGGACGAGATTTTCCGCCCCGACCTTCCAAAGAGCGCTGTCGTGCAGTCGTGGCGCGGCCAGGCTTCGCTGGCGCAAAGCGCTCAGAAGGGCTACTCCGGAATCCTGTCTTGGGGCTACTACCTGGATCACCTGCGCCCCGCTTCCTTCCACTATCAAGTGGATCCGATTGGGCAGGCAGCCGCCTCGCTGAGCGCGGAACAGAAGGCTCTGATACTGGGCGGCGAGGCCTGCATGTGGGGCGAATACATCACCTCCGAGAACATCGATTCGCGCATCTGGCCCCGAGCTGCAGCCATTGCCGAGCGCCTGTGGTCGCCGGCCGAGGTGAAAGATGTCGACGACATGTATTGGCGGCTGGCGTGGGTCAGCCGCGATCTTGACGAATTGGGCTTGACGCATAATTCCGGCTATCCGCGGATGCTCGAGCGCATGGTCAATGGACAAGCGCCGGATGCGCTCAAGACGCTTGGCGACATTGTCGAGCCGGTCAAGCAACTGGCGCGCGGCCGCATGGGCGCCTACACGAGCCTCACGCCAATGAATCGCCTCGTCGACGCCATCCCTCCGGAAAGCGATCTTGCGCGCGATTTCAATCGGCGGGTCGACCTGGCCCTGGCAGGCCAGCAAGGATTGCAGAGTCAGGCCGCAGACCTCCGGCTCTGGCTGACGCGGTGGCGCGACAACCGTCTGGTCTTGCTGCCCGTGCTGAAGGAATCGTATTTACTTCGGGAGCTGGAACCCGTCTCGGACAGCGTCGCGGCCCTCGCGGCCGCCGGCCTTCAGGCTCTGGATTATCTCCAATCCGGGCAGAAGCCGCCGGAGTCGTGGGTCGGCGAACAAACTGCGCTCCTGCGAGGCATCGACAGGCCGCAAGCGGAACTTCTGATCATGATCGTTCCGAGTGTGCGCAAGCTGATCACGGCCGCAAGCCAGCTCCCCGGCCGATGACCTTGCTGCGGCCGGAGACCTGGGATAAGATCGTCGCGCCTCATTGCAACGGGGGGACAAAATGAACGGCCGGATTCTGTGGAGTTTTCTTGTTTTGCTATCTCTTATCCTGACGCTCTGCTGGCGCTCCTACCCTCAAATCCCGATGGAGAGCGTGCTCAGCCGCGTCACGATCCCGTCGCAGGGTGACTTGCGCGGCCTCGTGGATACTGTCGGCTTTCCGCAGCGCGCCGATCAGATGGACTTCATCGGCAAGACCTGCGAAGACCTCGAGAGAGACGCGATCGCAGCCAATCAGAAGCAGTATGGATTGACCGAGGACACTGCATTGATATGCGGCATATGCCCGCACGACGACTATATGCTCGCCGCGCGCGTCTACGCCCACATACAGCGCTACATCAAGGCCAGAACCGTCATCCTCATCGGGAATGCGCACTGGTCGGAGACCTTCGGCATCCGGGGCCGGCTGATCTTCGGCGATTTCAAGAGCTGGCGCGGGCCTTACGGCCCTGTGCCGGTTTCAGCTGCGCAGGATCGCATCACCGCAAGACTCGCCGCAGGCAGCTTCACCGTCAACCGGAAGCTTGTGGAGACGGAGCACTCCCTGGAAGCGCTGATTCCTTATTTGCAGCACTACAACCGGAAGGTCGAGATTGTTCCCATCCTGATTCCCTTTTCCGACTGGAACACTCTCGACCGGCTCGGCAAAGAGCTTGCACAGGCGGTTACCGATATCGCCCGCCAGAACAACTGGAATCTTGGCGCCGATCTCGCCGTGCTGTGCTCGACCGACGGCCAGCACTACGGCGATTACGGCTGGAGCTACTACGACTATCACCCGTTCGGCTGCGATGCGGAGGGTTACAAGAAGGCGCTCGCTCTTGATGTCAAGATGATCGACGACTACCTGGTAGGGAAAGCCGCCTCAGAGCGCGTCCACGGCCTGTTTTCGATGCTGGTCGACGAGAACGACATCTCGCATTACAAGGTGACATGGTGCGGGCGGTTCGCCGCTCCTTTCGGCGTCGACTTCGCGATTCACCTGGCGCACACCAAAGAAAACAGAGATCTGACAGGATTCCTCCTGCGCACCGGCTCGAGCTTATCCGATCCCTGGCTCTCCTTGAAGAGGTTCGGCCTGGGAGTCACCTCGGACGCCAACCTGCATCACTTCGTGACCTACTTTTCTCTAGGCTTTAAGTAGAGATCTCGCGATCAGGGAGAATCGGCTCCTATGGACCCAACGATCAAGCTGCTCTGCGACCTGGTCGCCGCCGACTCCGTGAATCCATCGCTTGTGGCGGGAGGCCCGGGCGAGATCGAGATTGCCAAGATCATTGCCGACGAGCTGCGGTCTGCCGGGATGGATGTCGAAGTTGAAGAGGCTGCCCCCGGCCGCCCGAACGTGGTAGGCGTCCTGGAAGGGCACAGGCAGGGCCGCTCTCTGATGTTCTGCGGCCACACGGATACGGTCGGTGTCGCGGGCATGGAGGCTCCTTTCAATCCGATCATGCGTGACGGCCGGCTTTTCGGCCGCGGAGCCGAGGACATGAAAGGCGGGCTGGCTGCCATGCTTGGCGCGGCACGCGCCGTGGCTGCAAGCGGAGGACTGCCGGCCGGGAAGCTGATCGTAGCGGCTGTGGCGGATGAGGAATATGCCAGCATCGGTGCCGAGGCGCTGGTCGCGCGCTGGAGCGCCGATGCCGCCGTCGTCCCGGAGCCTACCGATATGGTCATAGCAACGGGCCATCGAGGCTTTACCTGGGTCGAAATCACCACCGAAGGCATCGCAGCCCACGGCAGCCGCCCGCGCGAGGGGCGCGATGCGATTCTCCGCATGGGGCGAGTGCTCGCGCGCCTGGAAGCGCTCGATGGCGAACTCCAGTCCAGGGCGCCGCACCCGGTGCTCGGAACCGCTTCCCTGCACGCCTCGCTGATCAACGGCGGCCGCGAACTCAGCACCTATCCCGACCGTTGCGTGCTTCAAATGGAACGGCGTTCGATCACCGGTGAGGGACGCGACGCAGCTCTCGCCGAAGTGGAAGCGATCCTGGCATCGCTCCGATCAGAAGATGACCAGTTTCGCGCATCCGCGAAGGTCCTTTTCGACCGGCGCCCCTATGAAACGCCGCTAGACCATTTCCTAGTCCCTGCCCTCGAAGCCGCGCTTGCAAAAGTGGGGCGTGTGGCGAACCGTGGCGGCGTATCCTTCTGGACGGATGCTGCCATTCTCGGACATGCGGGCATTCCCTCGGTGATTTTCGGACCCGGCGGCGCCGGGCTCCACAGCACCGAGGAGTATGTCAAAGTGGAAGACGTACTCACCTGCCGCGACACGCTCGTGGAGCTGGCTCGGGCAATCCGTGCTTGAAGAGAAGGCACAGCCTGAGTTGCAGCTTGCCCGTCCGTGCTAGCCTTGCTGGCTGAGGAGCTGGAATTTGTACTGTCCCAAATGCAAGACCGAATATAGCGAAGGCGTTCCTCAATGCCCCACATGCGGCGCCGCGCTCGTCGACTCGTCAGCGAACGCCGTTGAGCAAGAAGAAGATCTTGCACCCCTATTCGAGACCTCGAACGTGGGGCTGCTGATGGTCGTCAAATCCGTGCTGGAATCAGCAGGGATCCCCTACGTCGTTCAAGGAGAAGAGTGGGCGCACGTCTTTCCTACTGGCCTGTCCACAGGCTTCTTTAATCCGTCCGCTTTTGCAGCAGTCATAAAGGTCCGCCGCAAAGACCTGCCGGACGCCCGCAAACTCCTGGAAGAAAGTGTCCCGCCGGCAAGCGATCCAGACGAAAATCGGTGA
>Ga0315282_10004874_pt1 | contig 23147 bp, 21 predicted proteins | sample YL17G07_20_MG_FD_203693 | JGI IMG/M metagenome (GOLD analysis project Ga0315282, IMG submission 203693) | Sediment microbial communities from Yellowstone Lake, YNP, Wyoming, USA - YL17G07_20 | ecosystem: Environmental > Aquatic > Freshwater > Lake > Sediment | place: USA: Wyoming | collected... | reverse complement strand
AATCGGCCTGGAGGATTGCCATGGAGTTTTGGCTTCAGTCCAGGGGGTATATTAAAATTCATATCGACCGAAAAGTGTCACCCAATTTAACCCCCATTTTGGCCCCATGAATAGGTAGCGTGCACAACCTGCGGCCGGATGTTCCAGCGCATTGAGCCGCGCTGGAAGTCCAGGCTCGCGCAGGTGAAGGCTCTCATCCCGGTGAAGGAAATGGAGTTGGCCGCAACCGCCGACCCGGACGCGCGGGAGCGCCTCGGCAAGGAGCTCGAATCCCTGCGCGGGCAGGCGCAATGGATGGAAAGCACCATTATTGAGATCATCATCAGCGAAGCGCAGAATGAAGTCCGCGACTTTCAGCGCTGGGACTTTGACATCATCCCGCACCGCGTGGTGATGAAGACTGGCTTCCAGACCCCCGACGGCAAGCGGGTGGAAGTGGAGGACGCTTTCAAGGATCCGCAGCATCCTTTCCGCGTCGCCATCGTCTGCGCCATGTGGCTGACCGGCTTCGACGTGGAGTGCCTGGCGACGCTCTACATCGACAAGCCCATGAAGGCCCACAACCTGATGCAGGCCATCGCCCGCGCCAACCGCGTATTCCCGGATAAGGACTACGGAGTCATCGTCGACTACAACGGTGTGACCAAGAGCCTGCGCGAGGCACTGGCACAGTACGCCCTCGGCGACGAAGACGAGGGAGGCAGAGGGGGCGAAATCGTGGCCCCCATCGAAGAGTTGGTGGCGGCCCTGCTCCAGGCCATTAAAGCGGCGGAAAACCACCTGAAGGGATTGGGGTTCGATCCGGACCGACTCCGCGGCGCGACCGGGTTTAAGCGGATCGAAGCGCTGCGAGACGCCGTGGACGCTGTCTACACCTCGGATGAGGCGAAGCGCCGCTTCGAAATCATGGCGCGGCAGGTGTTCATCCGTTTCACGGCGCTGCTGATGGAGCCGAGCGCGTTTCTCTACGCAGAACGCCACGACAATATCGAAGCCATCTACAAGAAGCTACAGGAGAAACGCGACACCGCAGACGTCACCGAAGTGCTCAAGGAGCTGCACAGGATCGTCAACGAGGCGATCCGGGCGCAGACACCCGGCGAAGATCACGCCGAGGGGATGAAAGTGGACCTGAGCCAGATCGATTTCGGGAAGCTACGCGACGAGTTCGCCACCAAGGTGCGGCGGAAACACGCCGCCCTGAAGGACATTCGGGAGGTCGTCGAGGAGAAGCTGGCGCAGATGCTCGGACAGAACCCGATGCGCATGGATTACTACAGGAAGTACCAGGAGATTATCGCGGACTACAACCGCGAGAAGGACCGCGTAACGGTCGAAGAGACCTTCGCGAAGCTGGTCGAACTCGCCAATAGTCTCGACGCCGAGAAACGACGTGCTGCGGAAGAGGGGCTCAGCGACGACGAGCTGGCCCTATTCGATCTCCTCTTCAAAGAGAACATCGGCAAGACCGATCGGGAGCGGTTGAAGCAGGCAAGCAAGGCGCTGCTTGCGTCGCTACGAGAGTTGCTCCGGCCCATGCACGACTGGACGCAGAACACCGCCACCCAAGCCGAGGTCAAGGTGTTCATCCTCGACACTCTCTGGGGAGCACTGCCGCGGCCACCGTTCAGCGACGAGGAGACCGAAGAAGTCGCGAATCGGGTATATGACTACGTCTGGCAACGGAGCGGGAGCAGGCATGATATGCTGGCGGCGTAGGCGGAGGGAAAAGCACCTGAAAGTATGACACGTATGAGGAACCGTTTGTTGGCATTCCCTCTAAATCCTGAACGCTTGTCGGCGGCGTTTACACTTTCCCTGGCTGCACTTGGACAGCGTTATTTAGAGCATCTGAAGAAGACATCAAGAATGATGTTGAAGAGCGGGCTACGAATTGAGACCTTTGAATACGCTATCTGTAAACCCATCCTTGACGATATTGACGATTTCCTAGAAAAGCATTGGAGCTTGACGGACGAAGAACTGGACTTCATTGTCAACTACGACATCAAATACCGCATGGGCCAAGATCTCGGGGAGAATGAAGAGGAATGACACGCGACGAGGTAACGGAACTCCATTTCATCGCGCCGATTGCCAATGTGCCCCCTATCATAAAGCACGGCATCCTTTGCCATAAACGCGCTGGCCAAATTGAACACCATTCCGTGGCCATGTCGGAGATCCAAGAGCGTCGAACGAATAAGCGGATACCTGGCGCTGGGACTCTGCACGATTATGCCAATTTATATTTTGACGCTCACAATCCAATGCTGAGTAAACTTCGGGCCCAGAATGACGATATCTGCGTATTGCAGGTTGATGCAAAAGTGTTGGACTCGCCCGGAGTAATCATTGCGGATCGCAATGCGGCAAGCGATTGGGTCCGTTTTTCCCGCGTAGGCGATGGACTCAAAACGATCGATCGAGATCGGGTGTTTGCTCGCTACTGGACTCATCCGCAAGATGTTTACGATGAAATGAGCCATAAATCGGAAAAATGCGCCGAGGTGCTCGTGCCAGATTGCGTAATGCTAGGCTTTCTTTTAGGCGCTTACGTAGCGAACGAAGTGGCATTGCAGAAGTTCCAGCAATTGAATATTGGATTGCCCGTTCTTATCAGGCGTGATATATTTTTCTGAGAGGGAAACATGAAAATCTTGGTCGGCGACATCCTGAAATCTAAAGCTCAAACCCTGATAAACACGGTTAACTGCGTGGGAATCATGGGGAAGGGAATCGCCCTGGAATTCAAGAAGCGCTTCCCGGAGATGTTCAAGGAATATGTAGAGAAATGCGAGCGTAAGGAAGTCAAGCTCGGGGTTCCTTACCTTTATAGAACTCTGTTCCCACCGCAAATCGTGAATTTTCCGACCAAAGACCACTGGAAATCGGTTTCCAGAATAAGCGATATCGAGCGTGGGTTACAGCATCTTTTGCGGGAATACAAGGAATGGGGCATAATTTCCCTTGCCGTTCCTCCGCTCGGCTGCGGAAATGGCCAACTTGAATGGAGAGTAGTCGGGCCATTAATTTACAGATATGTCAAACAAATGGACATACCTGTTGAGATGTATGCCCCCTACGGAACTTCTCCCAAGGAGTTGACCGTGGCATTCTTATCACAAACAGTCCCCGTCGCAGACCAAAGGGGCCGTGAAGCCGTATCTTCCGCGATGAATCCGGCGTGGATTGCCCTTGTAGAGATCCTTCGGCGAATTGAGGAACAACCATATCACTGGCCGGTTGGCAGGACTATTTTCCAGAAGATTGCCTATGCGGCCACTCAGCAAGGCCTGCCGACGGGATTTGTGTATCAGAAAGGCAGCTTTGGCCCCTTCTGCAAGGAACTGAAGATCGCCGAAACAGGGCTCGTGAACAATAATTTGTTACAGGAAGAACGATTCGGAAAGATGTTTATGGTTAAAGTTGGACCGAATTTCATGAAGGTACGGAAAGATTTCGATTCAGCATTAAACAAGTGGGCGCCGATCATTGAAAAGACCACGGACCTTTTCATGCGTATGACCACGAATCAAGCCGAGATTGTGGCGACTGTTATGTTTACAACTGATTTGCTTAAGAAAAAGGATAATGGCATTCCGACCGAAACTGAAGTTCTCGAATCAGTCCTGCAATGGAAGCAGAAACGGCGTCCGCCCTTGGACAGGTTGGCTGTTGCGCCAATTATCCGGAACCTTGGGATACTCCGTTGGCTTGACGTCAAACCCGATATTTCCCTAACCATTTCAGAAAATGAATATGTCCCGGCGTGAACTTCTTGTCCTCGCCCGTGATAAGATAGGATTTCGAACAAAGTAGTTCTTCGAAAATCCAAAAGAGCCCGAAATCGCGAGGCGTTCGTGATGATACACCTCCGCATTGGTCAGGCCGACGACAAATACCCGCAAACCCTCAGTCAATTTCTCGAAAACCGCGCCCCGAAATATATCTTTGCTCTTGGAAACTTGGATCTGCTGCGACAGGAGACCGTCGCCCTTTTCTGTTCCGTCAAGTGCCCTGGCAACCTGATCCTCAAAACTTACGATCTCGCCCGGCAAATACGCGATGCCGGGACCTCGGTCATCAGCGGCTTTCATTCTCCGATGGAGAAGGAGTGTTTATCCCTCCTCCTACGGGGAGACCAACCTATTATCTGGTGCCCGGCCAAGCGCCTGACAACAACGAGGCTTCCTAAAGAATATGCCAATGCCTTATCCAAGGGCCGTCTGCTGATGCTGTCTCCTTTTGGAGAAAGGACCAAGCGCGCGGACGAACAAACCGCCCGGGCCCGCAACGAATTCGTGGCTGCCCTCGCCAACCGGGTATTCGTTGCCCACGCCGCATCAGGGGGAAAGACCGAGAAGTTTTGCCGAAAGGTGATCGGGTGGCGCAAACCGTTATTGACCTTTAAGGATCCGAGCAATATTGCGCTACTCAATTTAGGTGCGCTCCCCTTTTCCAGCTTAGATTGTATAGGAAGCGAAGGGGAGCGCATGGGGCAAATCCGTCGTAGAGCGTCTGGCGGCTGATCTTCAGGCGGAGTTCCCGGGCGTAAGCGGCTTCTCAGCCTCTAATCTATGGCGGATGAAAGGTTTTTACGAGGTCTACGCCCCGTCTGAAAAACTCGCACCACTGGTGCGACAAATTGCCTGGAGCCATAACCTTGTCATCCTCGAACGATGCACCGATCCGTTGGAGCGCGAGTTCTACATTCGTATGACCAGGAGATCCGGATGGACCAAGAACGTGCTCATCCATCAGATCGAGAATCAGGCCTACATAAGGGTGCGTCGTCACCGCATGACTGGACCGCCCGTTTGTGCAGCAGCTTGCTGCACAAATTCCCTACATACTGTCGGACGACCTCAAAGGCAGCCTGCCGACCGTGAAGGTGATCGAGGCGGAATTGAGGCGGAAAGGAACATCTTCGAGGAGGCAGAACTGGCCCCGGAGGCAACTATTTGGAAATTCCGAATAGTTCGTCGGGAAGGACAGCGGGAGGTGGTGGATTTTCTCGGCCTGCACTTTACGTCAGTGAGTAGGATCATGAATCAGAGAAGCAACATGCAAAGAAAATAGACCTAATCCTAACTGTGCGCAAAGATCTTTCAGAAGCTCTTCGTATGAAATCGTGGGCTCTTCAGCCCGTTCATCAAATGCAGCCAGGTCTTCCTGGTCCTCCCGAAGTGCCGCAGCATTTGTCACCCGAAATAGTCACGATTGATACGCCAACCAACATAAACACCCACAAGGCTGCCGATGCCGCTGAAAATGAATCCTGTGATGATGCCGGTTCTGGCCCCAATCCACCAGCCAACCCAGCCTAAGATCGTCATCCCCAGAAAAATGCAAAGCCTGTTCATTCTTTCCCTCTTGGAGTGGCGAACGCAACGGTTCCCTTGCCAGGAAGGCCGCAGGCTTTCACCGACGAGTGGATTCCCTGGTTCGGCACTTCCTCTTGCCAGTATAGCATAATTAAGAATGGGGTCGGGCATAACTAATTAACTTTTACGACTTTCTTATTACGAATCAGATTTTTCTCCAAGATTTCCACACGATAAAGAATGCCTAAAGTGCGCTAAAGTGCCTAAAATGCCTAAAATTGGGCCGACGAAAAGCTTTTATAATTTCCTATAAAATGAAAAAAGCCTCGATCCACTCCAAGCCGCTCCTTTGCTATCGCCATCCTTTTTCCTTGGTTGGTTGCGGGCCAATTTAACTACTTAAAGGAGGAGCGAGGGGTCAGCCCGTTGACATTGGACAGATCAGCGGATAGTTACTGGACTATATAGAAGGGTATGGGATGGCAGGGTATTTTCTTGATCCGAGAACCGTTTCGGGGTATTTTAAATCCAAGAGCACCCTACGGATTTTTAATTGATAACGGCGGTCCTTAGAAGAAAAAACCGAATAGGGTATCTTCATATATTCGCAGAGAAAGGGCCAGGCTTGTTAGACATCTTTATCGATGCGGATGGCTGTCCGGTGAAGCGGGAAGTCTATCGTGTGGCCAAGCGCTATGGGCTCAAGGTCACGCTAGTTTCGAACTCGCGGATGGGGACCCCGCAGGAGGACTGGCTCGAAGTGGTTGTTGTGGATGGGCAGTTCAACGCGGCAGATGATTGGATTGTCGAGCATGTGAGCGAGAAGGATATCGTGATCACTGGGGATATCCCCCTGGCTTCTCGGTGCTTGGAAAAGGATGCCCAGGTGCTGGGTCCGTCGGGTCGCATCTTCACCCAGGAAAGCATTGGCGAAGCCCTCGCGAGCCGGGAGCTTCTATCCCACCTCCGCGATCTCGGGACCATAACGGGCGGGCCGGCTCCCTTCGAGAAACGAGATCGCTCCCGCTTCCTCCAGCGGCTCGACGAAACGATTCAAGCCGTCCGCAGCAGGAAGTAGTAGGCTATGAAAGTGGAATTATGAACGGTACAAATCGCGTAGATATAAAATCAGGCGTAAAGGTTTTAATCGTATTAAAGGAAGATCAACGTTCCGGGAAACTAACGGAAGGCATAGTGAAAGACATTCTAACAAAATCTCCGACTCACCCCCATGGCATTAAAGTCCGGTTAGAAGGCGGTGAAATTGGTCGCGTTAAGGAAATAATAGAAGGCTAGCTTGGCGCGTAGAAAATTGGATAACCATTGGGTCATTTTCCATCGAAGCAGCGTCGAAGCGGTTACACCGATTACCGGCTTCTTCCCGGGAGGGGTAATTCATGGCAGTGGATGAGCTTTGCAGTCTAGGTGTTTTTGATTTAGCTCCGTTTTACCGCCGGGGTGAGCTTTCACCCGTCGAAGTGGTCCAGGCCCACCTGAACCGGTGTGAGAGGTGGAATCCGGTTTTGAATGCCTACCTAGTTCTAATGCGCGATTCCGCCATGGAGGCGGCAAGGGCCGCTGAAGCCCTCTTCCGGGCCGGAATCGACCTTGGGCTATTACAGGGGGTCCCGGTCTCGGTTAAAGACTTGATCCGGGTGCAAGGAACACGCACTACGGCCGGATCCCGGGTGCTGCTCGAAGCGCCAGTGGATCAAAGCGATGCATGGGTCGTGCGAAGGCTGCGGGCGGCGGGAGGCATAATTATGGGGAAGACGAACCTCCATGAATTCGCTATCGGCGATCCTGACCCGAAAGGTCCTTTCGGGCTGGTGCAGAATCCCCGGCGGATTGGCTGGCACCCTGGAAGTTCCAGTAGCGGCGCCGGTGCCGCGGTGGCCGCTGGCCTGGGAGTGGTCGGCATCGGAACGGACACCGGGGGATCGGTGCGCATCCCCGCCTCCCTTTGCGGCGTAGTGGGCCTCAAGCCTACCACGGGCAGCATCAGCCTGGAGGGAGTCATTCCCCTGAGCTGGACCCTGGATGCGGTGGGCCCGCTGGCCCGGCGGGTGAAAGATGTCACGGTCGCTCTGGCCGGTCTAAGAAATTCCGGTGGCATGGAGACTGAGCGCGATTTCCTGGATCTGCTGAATCAAACCGTGCGGGGCTCGCGGGTAGGTGTGCCGAGGGGTGAATTTTACGAAAAGGTGCAGCCTGCGGTGCGGGATGCTTTTGAAAGAACCCTTAGGACCCTGAGAGACCTGGGCTGCCAGCTGATCGATTTTGAACCTCCGGGCCTCGCAGAGATGGTTGAGCTGACCCTGGTGATCATGCAGGCTGAAGGTTCAGCCTATCACCAACGCTACCGCCAATACGACCATCTCTATGGCGACAATTTTCGGGAACGTATTTTTCCCGGCCGTGAGGTAAAAGCCCTGACCTATCTGAAAGCCCGACAGAGGCAAAGGGAATTCCAGCAAGAGTGGTTGGATCTTTCAAGAGGGTTCGAGGTTCTGGTCACCCCCAGCGGCCCGGCAGTCGCTCCTCCCCACGGGGTCAGCACCGTTGAAATTCAGGGATCTCTCATGCCGTTCCGGGAGGCCTTAAGCCGCTTTACCCGCCCCTTTAATTTCCTTGGCTGGCCAGCTCTAAGTCTACCGAATGGGATAAATGATGAAGGGCTCCCTACGGGCTTACAGATTGCCGGGCCTTCGGACAGTGAAAGGCGCCTGCTATTGCTGGGACATCACCTCGAGCAGGCCCTCGGAATAGTGGATAAACTGGGTATTGAACCGAAGAATCCTATATAATCCCTTTGGAGACCCCGGTCACCCGATTCATGGATTTGCGGGACGGAGTAGAGAAGTGCGGGCACGGGGTCTTTATTCTTGCTAATTTCTAAGAAGGGGAGTCGGATGGGTTCATGTCGGAACTGAGAAAATGGGGACACAGGCCAATATCTCAGCATGGGGAAGTGTAAAATAGGAGGTGTTCCCATTTCCTATTGATTCGGGCAGCTACCGAATCCGTCCGAACAGGAAGACCAGTGAAAGTCGAATTCTAGCCGGAAAAGAATCGTTGATACAGAAGGGTATTGAGAATCTGAAGTAAGGGCAGGACCGAATTCATCACCAAGAGGGAGGGAAGCCAAAATGGGGTACTATCATCGGTGGGAAGAGTTCCCTGAGAAAACCGCTTATTATCTGGCAGATAATCCAAATTGCAAAGGAATCATAAGTAGAAGAATATCCACCGACCGGATCATGGTGAGTAATGTTAGAGTTAAGGGGGGAGGGAAAATTCCCCGTCACTACCATGAAGCTGAACAGGTTATGCTCATCCAAAAAGGGCGAGCCCGCGTAACCACCGGAGACAAGAAGGTGCATGAACTAGGCTCCGGAGATATTTGGGTGATCCCTTCAAATGTTGTCCATGGGGTCGAATATATCGGAGATGTAGAAGCCCTCGAGATCGTGAGTCCTCCCCGGGTGGACACTTTAATTGGATATGTCATCCCCCATACATTCTTCGAAAAAGCTAAAAAGCGTTAAAAGGCCGGTGAAAAAACTGGGGAGGGGGACAAATAACTTTTTAAAATTTCTTGATTCTTCACCCTCACCCTGACCCTCTCCCGTCAAGGGAGAGGGGGTATTTTTGACTTTTTAGGAGATCATCATCTTTGCTGGTCGTGGTGATCTATGTCCTTCATTGGTTTTTGCTAATATCTCTGTGCTCTCTGTGCCCTCTGTGGCGGATGTTTTTTGGTTGCGGCTCTGCCGCGCTGTGGCTTCTTTTCCCCGTTATCCATCCGGACTGCGACTCGAGGGGCGGGATTCGTTGCGCCCTTCCCTGCCGGGCTAGACCCGGCCCATCGGGTCACTTCCAAATCTCCTTTCCCCCCGAAAACGCCGCGGTCAGAATCTTCGCCGGATCATCGGTCGTGGCAACGTTGCGCACGTCGGAGCCCGCGATCTTTTCATATCCGGGAGGGGTGTAGAAGGTGAAATCAAGGGTCTTCAGCTCGCCTTTCGTGTACCGGCCCAGCGCCTCGGGGTCCGGGCGGGAGCGAATTTTGCCTGCGTACCGTCCTTCATTCTGGATCAGGTCCGCGTAGCGGAAGGCGAGCCCGTACAGGCTCGCATAGCCTGCCCGGAAGGGGAACTGCTCGCCGTAGAGGGTTACGCCCAGGTAGAAATGCCAGGCCAGGCGGAGGCTCGGCCACTTCCCCTTGCCCCAGGTGAGGCCCGGGGCAAAGGGGTCCTGGCCCTCGATTCCAAGCTTGGACATATTGTAGGCCGCGAGGCACGCCGCCCCGTAAAAAAACTCTTTGTAGATATCGTGCCCCTGATCGTTCCAGCGCGGGTCCCCCAGCCGGAGAGCCCTGGCCCGTCGACAAAAATTCGTTTGCAGGTAGCCGAGCGGCTTCGTTCCCATCAAGGAGGTCATCTCGCCCCCGGAATGGAGCATGAAGTCGATAACCCCCTTTTTCCCGAATTCCTCGTAGGCAACCGCCCCGTTCCCTTTTTCGCCGAAAGCCGCCAGGAATTCTTTCTTGAAAGACGAACCGGTCAACCCGTCAACAGCAGAGAAATAATGGAGGGCGGTCTGCTGCAGGTCCCAGGGCACCTTGTAGATGTCAAAGTAGAGGGTCTTCGTAACCAGTTCGGAGAATCTGCCGTCCCTTGCCGTTCCGGGATGCCCTTCTACGGAAACCAGGGGGCAGTCCGTGACACCATCCCGGCCGACCACATAATAACTGCGCCTTCCCAGGCCCCTCTCCTCCGCCGCAGACAGAAGGGAATCCCGGGAGAGGGGGCAATCAAAGCCCGTCCGGGTCACGATATTTGAACCTTCAACTACCGGAAGGGGGACCTTTTGCGGGAAACGTCCACCGTGACCGTCGGGTAAATCAACCTCACAGGCTTCGCGCAGCGGCACGTTGCTGAACATGTACCGGGCACAGAGAAGATCGGTGGCGACCGGGTCTATCCCGGCAAAGGCCATCCCCTCCGTCTCCTTCTTCCCCATGAGGCTGCCCGTGTGGTCCAGGTTGGTTGCTTCGATCCCGTCCACCACGTGGATCATGAATATGCCCTGGTTCTTGACCGCCTGTAAGATATCGATCATGGTGGCGTTGATGCCGCCCGTCTTTTTAACGAGGTAATTGCCCGTCGCGTCTCGTTGCGGGATTCTCGTTTCCGGGTCCACCTCGGCCACCCAGGTCTGGTGGGGCAGGCCCCCCTTCATCCCCGGCACGGCGTTGTGGGGCACGGCGTAGTCCCAGTTGCAGCCCCCTTGTCTGGCCGCCTGCATCGGGTAGAGGCCGATCCCCAGGTTCTTGATGGCGTTGGTGAAGAGCGTGACACTATGGACTTTGAATTTGGGCACATTGACCAGGACGCATCCGGGGTAGGCCCGCCGGTCCTCCGGGTCATCCGGGGATCCGCCAACTACAACCTTGTGGAGCGTGATCGACTTGAAGTTTACGCCTCCCGGCACTTCGATCTCCCGCCCCTTGCCCGGGTCATCGAACACCCGGTTCAAGTCATAGACCATCAGCTTGTCGGCAACCAGCCCGGGTGGGATGTAGGTTCCATTGATGCTTTCCTCGCAGCCTTTCATGGGGTCATCCCGCCGGTCCGGCCCGAGGGATTCGGCGAGGTATTTGCGGGCGAAATAAAACCCCCACCCGCAAAAGTAATTGCCCACCCTTCCTTCGATCGCGGCTTCCGGGGTGATGGTTCGGCCTTCGGGGTTCTCTCCCGAGTACAGGGAGGCGGCAGCGGGCATCAACGTTCCGGCTTCGCCCAGCGCCATCCGGTGGTAGCTGATGCCCATTTGGTCGTGGAACCAGCGCATCAGGGCCGCGACGAAGGCCCAGTCGGTGCAGGCCGTGCTACCCACGTCGGGGGCGTGGGTCTGAGGGTCGATGCAGAAGATGCTCACGAGGTTCGGTTTGAAAAGGAGCTTCTGCCCATTCTCGACCCGGGCTCTGATCTCCCGGCCGAAACCGGTTTCCCGCTCCAGGGCGGACAAGGCCAGGTCGAGCTGGGCAACCGTGTAATCGATTTTGGACTTGATCTTCCCCCACGCCTCCGGGTCGCAATCATCGATGGCCTCCCGCAGGAGATCCCCGATACCCGAATAGGATTTCCCCGGGTCCATCCGGACCACCCCCACCGGCGACCCGAAATGATCGGCCTCTTTTCTTCCCAGGGGCGAATCAACGACGAGGGGAGGCAAGTCACTCATGGGTCTCCCTCCTGTAACAGCCAGCACTGGATTGGTTATATTTTTCACAGCCCATTTTTGATGGCTTCGTAAAAACTATTATTTCCCCTCCCCTGGCGGGAGGGGACTTCCGCGTGAGCTCAGTCGAACGATGATGGGGAGGGGGATAAATAACCTGCTGGAATTTCTTGATTCTTCACCCTCACCCCGACCCTCTCCCGTCAAGGGAGAGGGGGGTGTTTTTGACTTTTTACGAGACCATCATTCTTGATGCTCCTCCTTTTCATTTCAATATGACCGTCCGGTCCTGCTCGCTCGTTTTTTTGGAGAGGAAGTATTGGTACACCACGATAAGGATGATAAAAGCGATCATTCCGATGCTGATGCCGCGCGTAAAAAAAGGAGCAATGGAACCCTTACCAGCCAATAGAGCCCTTCGGAAATTCATATCCAGCAAGTCGTTCCCCAGGATCAGGCCTAAAACCAGGGGCGAGACCGGGAAACCCAGGCGATTCATCACAATGCCCAGTGCTCCGAAAAAGAACGCCAGGTAGATGTCATTTATATTGGTGTTCACCGCGTAGGAGCCCAAGGCGCATAGAACAGCGACGATGGCCGCCATCGCCGTTCGTGGGGTACTCACAAAAAGGCGGACCAGGCCTTTACCGGCATAGGTGCCGATTAAGACAAACAATATGCCGGCCAGAAAGAGCGCCACAGAAATCTGGTAAAGCCACTCGGGATTCGTCAGGAGAAAAGTTGGCCCGGGTCTTACGCCATGAAGGTAGAGAATGCCCAGCATAATGGCCGTGGGGGCATCTCCCGGAACGGCCAGGGACAATACAGGGGCATACGCTCCCGGCACATTGGCCATGTTACAGGTTTCGCTGCCGATCAGGCCCTCAATGCTGCCCTTGCCAAACTTCTCGGGCTCTTTGCTGGTACTCTTGGCGTGATCATATCCTACCCAACAGGATACGTTGGCCCCGATCCCCGGAGCGACACCGATGATGTAACCCAGGATGGAAGTTCTTACGCTCAGCCAGCGATATTTCCACCACAAACGGGCAGCTCCGATTAGGGAGGTTTTTCGTAAGGGAAAGTCATTTACCCTCTTATCCGTTAGACCTTCGAATACCTCGGTGAACCCATATAACCCGATCATGGCCGGAATGAGCGGAATCCCACCCCCCAGGTACGTAGTCCCGAAGGTGAAGCGCGGAGAGCCGTCAATGGAATCAATGCCAATGCAACCTAAAATGAGCCCAACCGTGGCGGCAATCAACCCCTTAATGGTATCCCCTTCGGAGAGGTTTGCGGCAATGAAAACTCCGAAGATGCCAAACCAGAACATCTCCCATGGGCCAAACATCATGGAAAGCTTTACGAAGAAGGGCATGGTCGCCAGAAGAAGAATCAGCCCCATATTGTTACCCATAAAACTGGTGAATACGTTGATGCCGAGAGCCACCTCGGCTTCGCCTTTCTTCGTAAGCTGATAACCTTCGATGGCGGTGGGAGCCGAGGCGGGCGTACCGGGGATATTCAGCACTGTGGCCGATATGCTTCCGCCGTAGGTTCCGCCCAACTGGGTCGCGGCGAGCATAATGAGGGCCCAGAGCGGATCCATGGTATACGTTACGACAGAGACCAGAGCCACCGTCATCGTCGTCGAAACACCCGGCAGGGCGCCCCCCAAAATACCCGCGGTCACGCCAATCGCGATCAGGAAAAACCCATAGGGCGTTGACAGGTCAAAGAAAGCCTTGGCCAAGCCTGCGAGCATTTGCATCCAATCCATAATTCCTGCGCCCTTCGTTCGGGTTACTTAATCTGCAACATAAATAGCTCGTTAAACGTCAGGTATAGAATGATGGTGACAGCCACGGCAATGATGGGGAGGACCCACCTTGGCCACCTCGTCACAAAAGCAAAGAACATAATTCCCATAAACAAGGCGCTGGCATAGTAGAAGCCCATGAGGGGAATGCCAACGAAAATGTATACGCCCGGAAAAAGGAGACCCAAAATGACCGGCCTGTTTTCTTTCGATGTAAAGAGAGGGATGAAAGACCGAGCCACCTCCGCCGCCCTCATCTTGCCGCCCCCTCTTATGGATTTCAGGACCAGGATCAACCCAAAGATGAACAGAAGTATCCCCATCAGCCCGGGGAATATCCCCGGGCTTTCGATAAAATCTCCCCGGCTGGGCATGGCAAAAGAGATCCAGCAGACAAACAGGGCAAGGGCTAAGACAAAAAAACCAACGAAAAGATCCCGATCTTTCCCAGTCGCCAACGGCTACCTCCCGCTAATTCCCAGGCCTTGGAATCCCCAGCTCTTGGGGGGACCTCTTGGCTTCTTTTATGTCGTAAAGCAGCCAGCTCTGGATTTGAGTGGAAGCGGCAAAGGCCCTGTCGGCCTCTGCCCCTGTGATCCCATTCAGGGGCAGCAGGTTCTTCCTGCCAAAATCCTTGACGGCTTCACTCTCCATGGTGATGCGGAAGGCATCGATCAGCTTTTTGATCCGGTCTTCGGGAATTCCCCGGGGGTACCCCAAAGCCCGCCAGCCTTTCCCGGCAGAAAGCTTATCTTTTATCTGGGGCGCGAATTCGGTTATGGGCGGGATGACCACTCCTTCCAGGGTGAAAGGTTTGTCGTCAAAGAGGAAGAGCGGGCGCAGCATCTTGGCCTTGATCAGGGTCAAGGCCTCGGAGAGGTCACTGGTGGCGAAATCGACTTCCTTCTTGGCCGCAGCCAGGGCGGCCGGCGCACCTCCTTCGTAGGGGACCGCTTTGAATTTGCCGCCCAGGGTATTGACGACGATCATCTGCGGGACATGCCACATGCCGCCGATGCCGCTGTTGGACCCCGTTAAATCTCCTTTTTTTAACCCTTCGATCAGCTCTTTGGCCGTCTTAATCGGAGAATCGTAGGGCACGGAAAAGGTTGCCAGGTTATTAAAGACGATGCCGATGACGCCAAATTCTTTGTAGGTTAACTTTGAAAGCCCGGTCGCTGGAAAAGTGGAGATGGCGCTGCTGATGCCGTACAAGGCATAACCATCTCGGGGCTGTTTGAAAACATGGTCCATCGCAATGGCCCCGTTGGCCCCCGTCATGTTGACGACCGGAATGGCGACGCCCAGGGTCTTGCGCATCCCATCGGAAAAAAGCCGCCCCATCATGTCCATGCCCCCGCCCGGGGCATAGCCGATGTAGATGGTAATCGGTCTTGTCGGCCACTTTTCTTCCGCGGCGAAAGATGAGAAGGGTAAGGCCAGGATAATAAGGACCCATACGAAGAAGGCCATGCCCAGTGCCCATTTTCGACTCATTTTGATCTCCTTTCGTAAAACCATTCATTCATTTTGAGGCCCCCCCAATAACCCATCGGGGCAGACCCGCGACCAAAAGAATAATTTTTACCTCGGGCCAAACGCCTTCCAGAAATCCCCCCCGCCCTTCTGAAGCTGTGAAAGAATCGCATAAATCACCCCCACCCTTCCCCTCCCCCTTCAAGGTGGAGGGAATTTTTTTCTTATTTCAATATGTTTACCCTCTCCCCGGGCGCTTTCCTTCCTACCTCATTTCACCCAGGGGTCTTCGAGGAATACGGTCCCGGCCGCCTGTTTGCTCGGGCAGTTGCCATAGGTGAAGATCAGCTCGGCGGTCTCCGTATTGCTCATGTTCATCAGACCGTGAATCCCGCCCTTTGGGGAATAGACGATATGGTTCTCGGGAACAATATACTCCTTTTTTTCATCCCCGATGAAGACCTTGATCGCCCCTTTGCGCACGAAAAAGGCCGCATCGCAGTTCGCGTGGTAATGCCGCTGATTTCTCGCCCCGGGTGGGATGACGGTCCTCCCCATGGTGATCGTCCTCGTTCCCGTTGTCGCCTCATCGACCCCCCAGGCAATGATCAGAGGCGGCTCATATTTTGTGTCTTTGGTCACTGCTTCCGTGTTGATGATCTTGGCCTTATCCTCGTTCATCTCCATTTCCTCCTTTAGAATTATCTCTGTCGTCGGCTTTGAGACCTGAAATGCTCGCCGATCGTTTCCGGCGAGGCTCAGGGAATACTTCTCTTTTCCCATCGCCTTCTCTTTGACCATTAAACCCCGCGAATCCTATCGCCGTCAAGGAGATCTTAACCGTGCGGTCGAACACGGCGTCTCTTCCAGACCCATTTGACCGCGGGCGTCAGCATTAACACCCCCGCAGCCGACAACAGGGCCGCCGAAATGGGCCGCTGCAGGAAAACCAGCGGCTCCCCCCCGGACCCGATGAGGGATTGCTGCAACGTCCGCTCCAGCATGGGGCCCAAAATCATGGCCAGGATAAAAGGGGCGGGCGGGAAGGCGAACTTGCGCAGCAAATAGCCGACGACTCCGAATCCGACCATCATGCCGACGTCGAAGACGGAGTTGTTCACGCTGTACGCCCCGATGATGCATACGATGACGACTAATACCGCCAGATACCGGTAGGGGACCGTTAGCAGGCGCACCCAGAAACGGATCAGAGGCAGGTTGAGCCCCAGCAACATCGCATTGCCGATGTACATGGAAGCGATAACCCCCCAGAAGAGGTCCGGGTGTTCCTGGAGCAGGAGCGGGCCGGGCCGGATCCCATGGATCATCAAGGCCACGAAAATCATGGCGATGGAGGCGTTCCCGGGGACCCCCAGGGTCAAGAGGGGGATGAACGAAGAGGTGGAGGCCGCGTTGTTCGCCGACTCGGGCGCGGCCACGCCTTCGATCGTTCCCTTGCCGAATCGCTCGGGATGCTTGGATAGCCGCTTTTCCACGGCGTAGGCGGCAAAGGAGCTGATGATGGCCCCGCCGCCGGGCAGCACCCCGATGAAAAAGCCGAAAAGGGAGCCCCGCAACACCGCGGCCCAGCACTGCCGCCAGTCTTCGCGGGTAGGAAGCAGCCCCTTCAGGGCCGTCTTAAAGACCTCCCGAACCTCCGGAGCCTCCAGGTTGGAGAGAATCTCCGCGATGCCAAAGAGGCCCATGACCATCACAACGAAGTCGAAGCCGTCCGTCAGCCGCGCCACGCCGAACGTAAACCTCTGCCCCCCGCCGACCGGGTCGAGCCCCACCGTCCCCAGCAGAAGACCCAAGACGCCCATCATCAGGCCCTTCAGGACCGACTCTTCGGACAAATATACGGCCATCATCAAGCCGAGGACGACCAGGGAGCAGTACTCCGGGGGACCGAATTTGAGGGCGAACAAGGCCAGGGACGGGGCCACGATCGATATGCCGAAGACGCTGAGCGTCCCGGCGATAAAAGAGCCGAGGGCCGAGATACCCAGGGCGGGCCCCGCCCTTCCCAGCCGGGCCATCTTGTATCCATCCAAACACGTGACCACGCTGGCCGCCTCTCCGGGAATGTTCAGGAGAATCGAAGTCGTGGATCCGCCGTACATGGCCCCGTAGAAGATCCCCGCCAGCATGATCACGGCCGAGACGGGCTCGATTTTGAAAGTCACCGGCAATAGAAGGGCGATGGTGGCCGGAGGCCCGAGTCCCGGCAGAACGCCAATGGCCGTCCCCAAGATCGCCCCGATCGCACAATAAAAAAAGTTCCACGGGGAGAGGGCCACGGCGAACCCGCTGCCCAGATTTTCCAGAAAGCCCATGGGCACCCCTTACCAGAGTTTCGCCAGCAGCCCGCCGGGCAAAGTCACTCCCAGCAAGCGATCGAACAAGATGTAGCTGCCGATCGCCAGGAGGAGGCTCACCGGGAGGAGCACCCGGAATTTTGTTTCCAGGACCCGCAGAACGGCGGCCGAAAGGAGCGCGGTAGCGACGATGTACCCCAAGGGTTCCAAGCCGGCCACGTAAAGGATCAGCCCCAGGACCACAATGCTGGGGCTCCGCAGCTTCCCGAAGGCGCGGGTCTCTCCGGTCCGGCCGAGCTGAGCCTGGAAAAGGAATATGGCCGAAAGGACGATCAGGATGACTCCGCCCAGGAATGGGAAGAAGCCGGGCTGCGGTTCCGTGGGTTTCCCGATCTGCAACCGGATCGCGCCGATCATGAACCCGATCCCGATACCCAGGAAGCAAATCCCCACCCCGATTTCTCCGGGTTTCCGCATGCCGCCCTCGCAAGGCAGGCCCTTCGCCGGCCTATTTCTTGAAGATCTTGCCGAGCTCCTTGTGGGATTCGAACTCTTCCCGCCAGATCTTGGTGAATTCATCGGGACCCAGGTATTGGATATCATCCCCGAAGCGCTTGATCATGCCGATAACCGACTTGTCTTCGGTCATTTTCTTGAAGGCCAGAGCCAATTGGTCAATGATCGGGCGGGGGGTACCCTTGGGAGCTAAAACGGCCCGCCACATGAGGTTCACCACGTTCACCCCTTCTTCTTTCGCTGTGGGGACGTTGGGCAATTCCTCTTGGCGCCGGTCGTCGAGAACGGCCAGCGCCCGGAATTTTCCGGATTTAATGTGGGGGAGAAGACTGGCGGCCAGCCCCCCCGTGAGGTCGGCGTGCCCGCCCAGGACGGCCAAAATGGAGGGTCCGCCTCCGTCATAGGGAACGTTTCTGGTCTTGATGCCGGTCTGCTTGCTGATCAACTTCCAGGACAGGTCGGCCTGTCCCCAGGGCCCCGTATTCCCGAAGATCAATTTGTCGGGGTTGGCCTTGGCCCATTCCACCATCTCCCGGAAGTTTTTGTAAGGCAGATCAGAGCGGGCCACGATGATCGTAGGGCTATAGTTGATCCGGCATACAGCGGCCAGGTCGTCGGGGCCCTTGGACCGGCCTTCGACGGCCGGGAAGGTTGTGCTCCAGCCCGTGCCGCCGAAGAGCAAGGTGTAGCCGTCGGGCGGGGCTTTGGCCACGAATTCGGAACCGATCGCTCCTCCCCCGCCGGGTTTGAGCTGGACGATGACCGGCTGGCCCAAGTAATCCACGGCCGCGCTGGTGACCGCTCGGGCCGTTAAATCGTGAGACCCGCCGGCGCCCACCGGGATGATGAGAGTCACCGGCTTGGTGGGAAACTCCTTGGCCTGGATGGTTGAAAATCCGAAGATGGAGACCACCAGCAAGAAGAGACAAGCGAACCGTTTCCCCTCGAAATGTCCTCGCATAACCATTCCTCCTTTCCATTCACCTGTTCTTTGGGTTTGCAGCCCATCACCCCGTTCTTCGTCTCAAAGCCACGAAGGTCCCCTCGATTTCTCTGGCTCCGTCTCGATGATTTTAAACCCCAATTCTTTTGCCAGCTTCTCCAAACGCTCCCTGTGGGGTTCCATCGGGCGCTGCCAACCGGCGATGCCGGAAAGATAAATGTCCAGGATGTCCGCGTCCCGAATACATTCTTCGTAGGGGTCGCCTTTTTGATCTTTCTGGCGGTGGGTGCGGGCCAAGCGCACAACCAGGTCGATTTCCTCCTGGGTAAATTCCCCGATGCGCTGCATAAGCTTTTTAACCAGGGGGGCACCCGCAATATCATGCCCCTCAAATACCCCGGTGGGAATTCGCCCAAGGTCGTGGAGGATCATGGCAATCGTCACGATTTCGGGGTCCAGCCCGCGTTTGTTGGCCAAGAGGGTGGCTCCTTTGATGCTGCCCATTATATGGAAGAGGTCCTGAGCCAGCGGCGCATCCCGATCTTCATCGCTGAGAGCCTTCATGGATTTGACGATCACTTCCCAAGCCGCATTGACAGCCTTCGGGGTCCTGGATGGCTTCATCGATTATCCTCCTTCTTTCTATTGTATCGGAAATAATAAAAATCTTTCACCGCAGAGCACGCAAAGAACGTCCCGCTCCGAGCGGGATCAAGTCATTCAAAAGACAAAATCAAAAAAAGTCAGATCTTTCTTGGGTATTTCCATTTTAATTCTTCTCTGCGTCCTCTGCGCTCTCGGCGGTTAATCTTTTATTTCCCCTCAGGCGTAAAACTCTTCAAGGTCGATGGGCAGCTTCAAAGCCTTGCCGCGCGCCGCGGACAAATCCATGGCCATGGTGAGGACGAGGTTGCGGTGCCCATCGGCAACGGTGGCGTGCGGCGTTTTCAGGTCCATGCAAAGCCGGGTCAACCAGGAAATCGTCTCGTCCCGCATCGCCCCCCAAATCTGCCCCATATGGACATCTCCCGGCGGATAACTGGTGAGGAAATCCACATGGCGGGCATATTCCGGCTCAAAACCTTCCGGCTTATAACCGGCGCCCTGAGCAACTTCCGAGGCCAGCACCAGGTCGCGATGAGTATCGTCGATGGTAATCACTCCCTTGGTTCCGACGATCCCGATCTCCAACGAGTAAACCGCCCCCGGCCAGACGGTGGGCAGGGCCCAGCTGATGTTCATGGACCAAATGGCTCCATCCTTCATCGTGAAGAGGCCGAAGGTAGAGTCCTTCGTCCCCCATTTTCCCAGGACCGTGTCTACGGAGCGGGCGTAGACTTCAACCGGCTCCTTTCCTTCCAAGAGCCACAGGGACATATCCAGGCTGTGGGTCCCGGATACGACCATGGGCGTCAGAGTCTTCCGTTGATCGGTGCGCTGCACGGTGGCGATGGGAACCATGCGATTCATGAACGCCCGGGTAACCGCCGAGGTGACTTCGCCGATCTGTTTCGTCTTGATCCGCTCTTTAATGGCCAGAAAACGGCGGCGGAAGCGATTGGTATAGCCGACCACTGCGTCCACCCGGCTCGCCTGGATGGCGTTGAAAACCTTCAGGGATTCCCTGACGTCGGTGGCCAGGGGTTTTTCAATCAACATATCATGGCCGCGTTCGACCGCCTCCAGGGTTGGGGCGACGTGCTTGTTTTCATCCGTAGCGATAATGACCGCGTTCACCTCGGAGCGTTTCAGAAGGTCCTTGAAATCGGTGGTGTAGAAATCAGCCTGGGAATCTTCGGCGAGCTTTTTGGCCAGCCCCTCTTTCAGGTCACATAGGCCCATCCAGCTCACGCCGGGGTAATTCCGGGCCAACATCGTGCGAATTCTCCCGATGGTGCCGCATCCGATGATTGCCAATCCAATCTCTTTTTTTACCCTTTTGGCCATTTTTGCTCCTTTCCCGATGGATTTTTCAATCGAAGATTTTGAGAAGATGACCCAGCAGTGTAGAGGAAACGCCTGCCGGGAGACTCCATGCGAAATCGAATCCAGTCCCCTGTTGCGCCAATAAGCGAAATTCCTTCTTGGCCATAGTTAAGTGAACTTTTAAAAATTGTCAACTACTTTTTGGGCTTGCGCCGCACCTGGCGGTTTAAAGGTCCCAAGTTAAATTGTGGCCCGGGCGGAAGGGCAGCGGGCGCTAAACTGATAGGGAGCAGTTTTTCTGGATGGCATCCCAGGAGTTGAATGGAACGTGGAAAGAGACTTTATAATTGGAGGGGGCGGCGCCGTCACTCTTATAAGACGAAAAAACCGCCACAGGACTTATCAAAAGAAATAAGTAAGATGTCCCCGGAATTTACCTTCCAGGTCAGAAAGGATGAAGGGTTGAAGATTTCGGGGAATCGGCATGTTCACAATTTTAGACTATACTGTAAAATTGTCAATGACAAATTTAGAGTATTATCGAAAAATGTTTTTCTAGAAAGGACCTTCTCCCAAACCGAAGCGGAAATACTTTATTCCCATTGCCTGGCACCGAATATTGTGGCGCCAATATTTTGAGCCGGAAAATTCTGGAGCGGGCAGCCCTGAATCTCCGCTGAAACCCCTGGCCTCCGAATCAAATTTGATGATCTCGCAAGGAGCCATCAAGATGGATGGCCAGGTAAAAACCTCTCCCCCGTTTCGCGGGACAAGGCGAAGCAAATCGGGCCCTCAATATCTTCGGGGCCGTCCCCCGTCACTCTCATAAGGCGAAAAAACCGCCGCAAAACTTATCAAGAGAAATAAGTAAGGTGTCCCCGGAATTTACACAATGCCCAGTAGTAGCTGGCCAATTTTTCGAAGCAGGAGTGCAAAAATTAGCGGATCAGGCGACGATAACGGATACTGCGCCACGGTGCTTGCGTGTAGACCTGACAGTGATCTGAACATCCTGGCCCAGGGCCACGAGGAAGTTCATCAAGCGTTCAACGGAGAAGGCCCCAGATTGGCCGCGCATGAGGCTCGAGACGTGCGGCTGCTTGATACCTAGAACTTCGCCGGCCTGGGCCTGGGTGAGCCCGCGTTGTTTGATGAGGCGATAAATCTGCAGGGTGAGGCGGGCTTTGAGCTCCTCGCGCTCGGGATTGGCAAAGCCGAGGTCGGCAAAGATGTTGCCGCTGCCTTCCTTGACCCGGATCTTGGCGTTCCGTTTCATTTTAGTTGTGCCTTTCTCTGTAATCCTGTTCAGCGGCCGCAAGCCGCTGTCTTATCAAGTCGATTTCCTTTTTGGGTGTCGAGATGCCCCTCTTTGACTTCTTCTGGAAAGCATGAAGCATGTAGATCGCGTCCTCGAAGCGCACCGTGTAGACAGCACGGTATGTGTCGCCCGCGTAGGGCGCTACGATTTCGAGGACCGATCGGCCGCCGAAACCCTGCAGAGCCTTTACGCTCGGGTATTCTTCACCCCATTGAGCGGCATAAAGGGCCTGCCCAATATCGCGTCGCACGGGGGCTGGAAAGGCCCTGAGATCCCTTCGGGACGATCCTACCCACCGGACAGGCTTCAACTCGCTTTCCATTTATACCATTATACGTTTATGTGTATGTCCTGTCAACCAGTTTTGATGACCGTGCCATATCTTGTCGGGCGAGGGGCTTATGAAGTCGCGATAGGGACGGCCCTTGCGGGCCGTCCCCCGCACAGATCCGGACATGAGGAATTGCCTCATCCGGCTCCTACCTTGGGTAACTGACGCAGAGGCCTTACTGCCTCTCGTACCCGCTTCAGTCCACTTGACAAGTCTTATCCTGTCACTGTGTACAGGACTTGTCGGACTCAAGCAAGTTCCCCTCGGTCAGGTCCCTTCCCTCCACCATCTCCGCCCATCCGTGGCCACGCTTTGCCTGGTTGAAGGATCGTTGTTCGATGGCTTCCCAGGTACTATGGGCCTGTCCGACTGCTCGGCAGCGTACACGCTGGGATTACGGCCTAAACCTTCCCCAGCCGGACTGGTAGCAGAAACTTACTACCAGCCACTGCCGAGCTCTCCCGGTTCCCGTACGTGGTGCTTGCGCACATGCTGCAGGTCTCTGGCTCCGGGGAGCTGAAACCGGCACTCGCCCTATCGCACCGGCTCCATGTTGCCTTCCCCACCGTTGGACAAGGTCGGCGCTCCCAAGGGGTGATTTCGGAGATCAATACTGCGCCTGTGTGCCCCTCTGCTAACGCTTCGCCACTCCATCGCTGGTCGTCGACGCATAGCTCGAGGCCAAAGCGGGCCGCTAGCCCTTACTCTGCAAAGGACTTTCACCTCCTACACCATGCCGGTTTTGACCGGCGCTTTCCCAACGTCCCGGTCTCCCCCGTTTTATTACAATTGCCTGACCCCAGCCCGACCAACAATTAAGCTGTTAACCAGCATCCCCTTTCACACTTAACCTGAATCCTGCGTGACTTTATTCAGTAAAAGTCGCATTGACTGATAGCTGTTCAAAACCTAAAAATGTTCTCA
>Ga0315282_10004873_pt1 | contig 23149 bp, 14 predicted proteins | sample YL17G07_20_MG_FD_203693 | JGI IMG/M metagenome (GOLD analysis project Ga0315282, IMG submission 203693) | Sediment microbial communities from Yellowstone Lake, YNP, Wyoming, USA - YL17G07_20 | ecosystem: Environmental > Aquatic > Freshwater > Lake > Sediment | place: USA: Wyoming | collected... | reverse complement strand
AGAAGCTGATCCCCGCCGCCTGATCCCAGGTCGCCTCCGGCGCGATGGGAGTGCGAAAGTACGGCCGGCCGTCGGCCGGGAAGTGGAACCGGCACGCCGGCCCCGCCTTCCCCTTCACCCGCTCGACTACCGTACCGGCGGGCGTATCTTCCTCGCCCACCGACCCCGGGGTGAAGACGGCCGTGCTCATATCGAGAATGGTCTGCATCGCGCTTCCTTCGTGTGGTGTACTGCGTCGGTTACTTCGTGGTCGCGCGGGTCGCGCCCGTGGAAATGCCGCCGTCCACCAGCAGCGTCTGTCCCGTGATGTACCCACTCGCCTCCGAAGCGAGGAACACGATTGCGCCGTCGAGGTCCGGGAGCTGCCCCGCCCGCTTCAACGGAATACGGTCCTCGATGTACGCCACCCACTCCGCGTTCTCGTATAACGCAGCCGTCTGTGCCGTCTTGAACCACCCCGGCGCCAGGCAGTTCACCGTGATCCCCAGCGGCCCCCAATCGTCCGCCAGGCTCATGGTCAACTGCTTCGTCCCTCCTCGGCTCGCACCGTAGGGGGCCAGCCCCGCGTACCCGAATACCGACGTCACCGACCCGATGTTGATGATCCGCCCGTACCGCCGCCGCGCCATCCGTTTCGCCACCGCCTGCGCCACGAAGAACGTCCCCCGCAGGTTCGTCTCCAGGATCGTGTTCCAGTCCTCCCACGTCACCTCGAACGCCGGCTTGCGGATGTTGCACCCCGCGTTGTTCACCAGAATATCCAGATGCTCGAACGCCTGCTCCGCCGCCGTGGCCATCGCCTCGATGCTCGCCTGAGATCGAACGTCCAGCGCCAGCGGCAGGGCCCGCCGTCCCAGGGCCTCGATCTCCTGCCGCGTCCCCGCCAGAGACTCCGGCGTGCGCGAGGTGATGACCAAGTCGGCCCCGGCTCGCGCCAGCGCCCGCGCGAACTGCTGCCCCAGCCCCCGGCTCGCGCCGGTGACGATGGCCACTCTCCCGGTGAGATCGAACTGGCTCGTGGGCACGGCGGTCCTCCGTGTGTCGCTGAACTTCTCCCGCGGCCCGACGCCTCCTGCCGCGCGGCTCAGGGCTCCAGAATCACCTTCACCAACTCCCCCTCCCCCCGCCGCAGCCGTTCGAACCACGCCGGCCCCTCCGCCAGGGGCGCGATCGCACTGATCAGTGGCCCGACCTGCACCCTCCCCTCCGCCAGCATCCGCAGGCACGCGGGATACTCCCCCGCCGAGGCGCACGACCCCCGCACCGTCAACTGCCGCGCCACCACCGCCTGCAGGGGCAATTCGACAGAGGGTGCGAGGTTGCCGATCAGCACCACCGTCCCGCCCTTGCGCACCGAGTGGACCGCGGCCGCCACCGTCGCCGGCAGCCCCACCGCATCGAACGCCACGTCTGCCTCGGCCGTCCCGATAGCCGCGACAGCCTCATCCGCCCCCAGTTGCTGCGCCAGCGCGCGCCGGTGGGCGTTGATGTCCACCGCGGTGATCCGCGCGCACCCAGCCGCCCGCAGAACCTGGATCAGCAGCAGCCCGATCACCCCCGCCCCCATCACCACCGCGCGCGCCCCCTCTAGTGGCGGCGCGAGCGACGCCGCGTGCTGTGCCACGGAGAGCGGCTCCACCATCGCCGCGGTCGCAAAGTCCAGGCCATCGGGCAGGCGGTAGAGCGTGTGGGCCGGCACCGCGACGAACTCCGCGAACGCCCCCTCCTGCCGGTACTCGTCACACGCCACTCCGAGCACCCGCCGCCGCTCGCACAGGTTGATCTCGCCCCGGAGACAGGAGCGGCATTCGCCGCAGGAGATAGTGGAATCGAACGTAACCCGCTCGCCGGCCGGCCACCCCGTCACCCCCTCCCCCACGGCGGCGATCTCACCCGCCGCCTCGTGCCCCATGATCAGCGGAGGAATGCGCCGTCCCGTGCTCCCATCCATCCCGTGTACGTCGCTACCGCAGATGCCGCACGCCCTCACCTGCACCAGGACGTCGCGCGGACCGGCGACCGGGTCGGGCGCCTCTTCGTAGGACAGCCGGCCGTATTCCCTGAGAACGAGGGCCTTCACTTCGCGTCGAGTCGCGCGAGCGAGCGCTGCAACAGCGCGAGGTGCCCCTCCTCCTCCCGCCCAATCTCCCCCAGCACCTCTCGCACGTTCGCCTCCGGCGCGAACGCCGCCCCCCGCGTGTAGATCTCCACCGCCGCCTTCTCCGCCTCGATCTGCGCCTCCACGATCTCCCGCGCCCCGGAGCGCGGACGCACCTGTGGCAGATCGGCGTTCGGCGTTCCCCCCAACGCATAGATCAACTGGGCCGTCTTCTCCGCGTGCTCCAGCTCCACGTCCACGATGAGGCGAAGCTCCCGCTTCAGCTCCTCGTCCTGCACCTGCGCGATGTAGTTCGGCAGCAGGAACAGCCCGCCGTACTCCATGCTCATCGCCCGGTTCAGGAGCCGGACCAAGTCTTCTCTCGTGTCCGCCATGCTCGCCTCCTGACCTCGGGGGCCTTTACGCCCTGTCTCCCGGCGCTTCCTGCCGTGGCCCGCAGACGCACACGTACCCGCCTTGGTCAGGAGGGAAACGACCACCCGGGGCGAAATGCGGGTAGACGGCCTACAGGCCGTCACTTCGCATGAAGGTGAGGTTGACATGAAGATATCCCTCCGACTCGGTCTGCTCCTGATAGGCCTCGGACTCGCCACCCTCCTCAGCGGATGCCCGGGCATGACCGGCCCCCAGAGCGCCGCTCAGCAGATGCCCCCCGGCATGCTCCCCCCGCCCGGCCTCAAGAGCGGCGGCGTCCGCACCCTCATGGCCACCACCATCACTCCCCCGGACAACCAGATGATCATGGTGCGGACCACCCGGGTCCTGTCAGGCGCGCTCGAAGAGAGACGCGGTGCGCCCACCCCGCCCTCCGCGGACCTCACCCAGTGGAACTCAGTCCGCCGTATCACCTTCGCGGACAGCGTGGCGCTTCTGGAGGGGCTGAACTTCGACGGTCGCGCGGCCGACCAGCCGAAGGACGTCAACCTGTCCCTCCCGCTCGGGTTCACCCAGCTCGAGTGGAAGTACGAGACCGCGCCCGCGGGCTTCAACCCCGCGCCCGCCGGCGCCGGAGCGCAGCCGCCCGCCCAAGCCCCCGCGAAGGCCCCCACCACCGCGCCGGCCAAGGCCCCTGCAAACGCCCCAGCCTCCAAGGCGCCTGAATCGAAGAGCGGAAAGTAGCGGCCTACAGAGGTATAATGTCCGAGAGGGCTGTGACCATGCCGCTACGCTTTCCGGTGGATACCGCGCGTGTCGCCGGCTTCTGTCAGAAGCACCACATCCGTCGCCTCGCCTTCTTCGGCTCGGTGCTTCGAGACGGCTTCGGTCCCGACAGCGACCTTGACGTGCTCGTGGAGTTCGAGCCCGACCACCGCGTCGGGCTGCTGCGTCTGGCCGGCATGGAACTGGAACTCTCCGAGCTGCTCGGCCGCAAGGCCGACCTCCGCACGCCCCAAGACCTCAGTCGCTACTTTCGCGCCCGGGTCCTCGCCGAGGCCGAGGTGCTGTATGCTGCCTAGCGACGACGAGGTCCGGCTGCGCCACATGCTGGAGGCCGCGGAGGATGCACTCGCGCGCGGCCGGGCGCGAACCGCGTAGGGCGAATCTGCATTGGTGTCTGTGATGCCACCGACCGAAGGTCGAGTGGCCGCAGTCAACGCGCCCGTATCCCGGTTCCATGACGAAAACGGACCGACGGCCCGTCTATGGCTGCGAGAGATCCTGATTGCACGTCGCTGCCCAAGCGGAGTGGAGGAAGACATGACTGCTTGCCGAGCGCGAGGGCTTTCGCCTGTCGCGGCGGTGCTGTGCCTCGCGGCCATGAGCTGCCTGGCCGGAGGCGCGAGCGCGGAGGGAACCGCGGCCGGGGCAGCGCCCCAACCTGCTGCCGGTCAGAGCGCTGCCAAGCTGATCCAGACTCCGGCTTCCGGACCATTGGCCGGCCACCCGCTTCCGGCGACGATGGGGCGAGACTGGCTGGGCCGAACGGTGTCGTTCTCGCAGTACCGGGGCCGGCCGCTCGCGCTGTGGTGCTTCAACGCCGCCACCTGCGGGTATTGCGTACTGGAGGCCCAGGCCTTCGGATCCCTGGCGCAACAGCTCGCGGCCATCGGGGTCCCTGTCGCAGGGGTGAATACCCGCGAAGGGCAGCGCGACATCCTGGAGTATCTCAAGCGCGCTCGTTGGGAAGGAACCGTGCTGGTCGAGCCGGCGGCGCTCAATCCCGGCGGGTACCCTGTCGACGCCGTGGTGTCGCCGACCGGCCTCGTGGTCCAGCAACTCCAGGGGGTCACGCCGGAAGAAACCTTCGCGGCCGCGGTCGCGCAGCTCCCGGGCGGGGGCGCCGCCGCGCGCTATCATATCCCCGGCGGACTCAAGCTCAGTGACACCATGATCCGGGAGCGAGACAGCCTGATCATCGTGGGATCCGAGGAATGGAAGCGAGGGCTGGAGGACGGGATCGAACAGACCCGGAAGAACTACCTGTCGCAAGGCCTCGTTTCTCCCCTGCCGCACGTGAGGCTCGCCCAGGACGTCACCGAGCAGGAGCTGACTCAATCCACAGTCAGTGTGATGGGCACCCCGGACACGAACCCGTTCTTCACGCGATTGGCGGGCCGTGCCCCGGTGCGCTTCCTTGCCGACGGGATCGAGATCGGCGGCGTCGCCTATCGCGGCCGGGGCATTTCCTGGGGCGTGTGCTTTCCCAACCCGTGGAATCCCAGCAAGTACCTCTGCGCTGGCCATGCGGAGTGGACCGACGCGGACTACTACGTGAGGGACGCCCAATCCGACCGCGCCGGAGGCGGTGTGGCCTGGTATGACAACCCGGTGGTGAAGGGCGTGTTCGACAAGACCGATCCCGTGCACTGGCGCTACTCCGCGCAGCTCACGGTTACCCGCACCCCGCATCCGGAGCCTTTGGTGAAGAGCTGTCCGGCCGAAGGCACCCCCGACCTCGTCTGGCCCTCTCTCGCGAGCGCACCCGTGTCCACCCCGGTGCGAGTGGCCTGGTCCCCCCCGCAGCGCGTCGGCCGCGGAGTGTTCCCCGCCCTCGCCACCGCCGGGTCAGCCACGTGGGTCGCCCACGCGCAAAAGGGGGCCGTGTACGTCGCGCGCCTCGGCGAGGGCCAGGCGCAGCGCGTCTCCGGGCGAGGCGATGCCTACGGTCCAGCCCTGGTCACGGATCGGGCCGGTCAGGTCTGGGTGGCCTGGGCCGAGTTGCAGGATAGCTTCTACCGCATCTTCCTCGCCCACAACTCATCCCACGGGTGGAGCGGACCGGAGTTGGTAAGTCCCCGAGACGTCACGGACGATGCGCACGCCGCGGTCACGATCACTTCTCACGGAGATGTCTGTGTTGCCTGGTACCGATGGCGGGCCAATAGCCGTTGTTCCTTCTTGCGGATCCGCCACGCGGACGGCGCCTGGGACCCGGTGGAGCCGATCTCCGATGGGATGTTCGAGTGGTACCCGTCGCTGGCCGAGGATCACTCGGGGCTCCTGTGGGCCTGCTGGACGCAACATTATCCCGATGGGGTCTTCGTAGCCTTTCGAGATCTCACGAAGGGCTGGCAGTCATACCTGCTGGCCAAAGAGCAGTGGCATCCACAGTTGGTCGCGAGCAGCGTCCCTGCGCTGGTGTGGGAAGAAGGTCCCAGGGGGACCAGCCTCGTCGACTGGGAGAGCACCCCCGAGGGCTCCGACGGGAAACGCCGCATCGCCTTCTCCCGGCTGGAGGGAGGCAAGTGGCGGGAGCGCATCGGGATCACCCCGCCCGAGTTGGATGCGCGCAACCCGGTCCTCGCCCAGGACGCGTCGGGCCGGCTCTTCGTCGCCTTCGAGGCGCGAGAGCAACCGACAGGGAGCTGGCAGGTGTATGTGGTCCGCCAGCAAGGAGAGGGCTGGGGCCAGCCGGTGCGCGTAAGCCAGGGCCCAGCCGATAGCCGCGCGCCGGCGATTGCCGCGGGCGACGGCAAGGTGGTAGTGGCCTGGCACCGCGGGATGGGGACCGACTGGCAGATTGAGACCGCGGTGGGCGAGGTCAGCCCCGCCGATCCCGCGGGGAAGCCCGATGCCTGTATCGGCGGGATCTGCCCGGGGCGCTAGCGCGCTCCGGCCCCGCTACTACGGCCCCGCCGGCGCCTCCTGCCGCACCAGCACCGACCCCAGCAGGCTCGACTCCTGCACGTAGCGCCGCACCCCGTTGGCGATCCCCTGCGCCGCCTGCTGGCGGAACTCGAGGTCGGCCAGCAACGCCTCGTCCGCCGGGTTGCTGAGATAGGCCACCTCTACCAACACGGCCGGCATGGCCGTCTGGTACAGCACGATGATCGGCTTCGGGTGGTACAGCGCGCCCCCGTCCGTCAGCCCCAGGACGCGCACCACCTCCTCCTGCATCACCTGCGCGAACTGCACGCTGTCCGACTTGCGGTAGTATGTCTCCGTCCCTCGTACGCTGAGCGGGTCCTTGCCCCGCGCGTTACAGTGTACGGACACGAAGAGGTCGGCGTGGGCGTCGTTCGCCACCGCGCACCGCGTCTTCAGTTGCTCCCGCAGCGGGTCGGTCCCGTTTCCGTTCGGCGGCATCACATTCGCATCTTCGCGCCGTGTGTACACCACCTTCGCCCCCGCCTGCTCCAGCAGCTTCCCCACCCGGCTCGCGATATCCAGGGTGACCTCTTTCTCCATCAGCCCGGAGCGCCCGATCGCCCCGGTGTCACTCCCTCCGTGCCCCGCGTCTGCCACGATGGTCAGGCCGGACAACTCGCACCGCCCCAGCAGCAGCCGGATCTGCGGCCCCTCGCAGGACACGCTGCACGGGACCGCTTCCGACAGCGTCAGCGCCAGGCGCTGCACTCCCTTGCGGCCCGGCACGGGAGTCAGGGCCACCCCTTTGATCCATCGGTCAGTGGCGGTCAGGTGGTCGCGCGCGACCTTGTTCTCCGCGTTCTCCACCTCCACCCACACTCCGGGCGGGTCTTGCGTCGTGCCCGACTTCATCGCCGGCTTTCCCGTAAGCGACAGCGTCGCCAAGGCCACCTGCGGCGAGTAGCGCCGGAACCCGAAGTCGGTCAGCACCACCGGGGTCGCCTCCGAGGGCAACTCCGCGCCCGGCAGGGGCAGTTCGATCTGCAAGCGGCAGCGGTCCTCGCTCAGCCGCACCCGGTACGGCCGCCACTCTTCCAGGTCCACCACCACCCGCACCACGTCCCCCTTCGGATCGGGGGAGAGCGCGTGCTGGGCCACCCGCACCCCGCGCAAGTAGCTCCCCTCTACTCGATAGGGCGCAAGAGATGTCTGTAGCTGGACGTTCTGGAGGTCTACGACCAGTCGCGGCGGACCCTCCATCTTGTCCGTGCGGTACGACAGGGGCTGCTCGCCACCCACCGTCACCCGGTAGCAGTCCGGCGTCGTCTCTGCCTTGAACGTGCGGATCGCAGGGGTGAGGTAGACCGTCCGGCTCTCCTCACTCCACCGTACCACGCACCCCAGCAGTTCGCCCACGGCCTTCGCGGGGAGGAGAATCGTGTCCCCGCGGGTCTTTGGCGCCGACGGCAGCGGGTGCATCTCACCGTCCAGGGTGCCCTCGGGCCGTGTCCGGCTCAGGGACAGCTCGCGGCCCCCGGCCGTGGTGATCGTGATCATCTCCGGGCCCATGGCATAGTTCGCCCGCAGCGGCCCCAGCGCCGCCAACAGCGGGGCATAGACCTCGTCGGTGGTGAACACGAGGGGGACCGGCGAGACGATCTTCCTACCGGCTACTACGAGTGTATCGGCGGCAGCGGCCGTGCCGACCGCCAGGCAAAGGACCATGGCCGCGAGGCCGGTCCAGGTGCGACTCATTGCCACCACCTTGCTGCGGATTCGCAACCCCTCTCCCCCCTGGTTTCGACACCCCACTCAACCAACTGCCGCGGATCCCAGTTCGTACCGCCCCTGAATCCCCTTCACCGCGCTCACCGACCCCCGGTAGAACGCCGGCCCAAACGCCCCCGCCAGGCGGCGCCCCTCCTCCGGGTGATCGTCTATAAGGTTGCGCGTTTCCCGCGGGTCCGTGGCCAGGTGGTACAGCTCGTCCGGCTGCCCGGCCGGCCGGTGTATGTATGACCATTCCACATCTCGAACACCGCGATCCACCGCTTCGTGATAGCCCACGATGATCGCCCCCCGGTGCGCCTCCGTCTCCCCCTCCAGCACCCGACGGAAGGACCGCCCGTGCATCGCCTCCGACTCGTTGGTCGAGCCCAGCAAGTCCAGCAGCGTGGGCAGCACATCCTGGAACTGCACCAGGGCCTCGGTGGAACGCGCCCCGCGCCCCCCGGGGAGGCGCACCAGAAACGGGCACTTCAGCAGCTCGCTGTACATGCGATCCCCGCCCTTAAGGAACTTCCCGTGGTCGGCCAGCGGATGCCCGTGATCGTTCGTGACCACGACCACCGAGTCCTCCAGGTACCCCAGGTCGCCCAGCGCCTCGAACAGCCGGCCGAGGCAGTGATCCACGAAGGCCGCCTCCCCCGCGTACAGCCCCCGGATGTCCCGCACCTGCTCCGGCGTTGCCCACTCGGCTGCCGCGCCTCCCATCGGCATGATCAGCCGCGGTCCGTGGTAACTCGGATCGCGATAGGTGTCCCAGCGCGCGGGTGGATCCCACGGCTCATGTGGGTCAAAGCAGTCAATCCACAGGAACGTCTTCTCGTGCACCCGGTTGGCTCGCAGCCAGGCCACGCTCTCCTCGACCACCTGCGCCGGAAACCACCGTGATTCCTCCGTGAAGTCGTCCGTATTGGCGAGGAAGCGGCCGACGAGGCCCCGCCAGTGATCGTCATAGTGCTCGTTCACATACTGGTCCACAGGACGGCGAGACGGAGCCGACACGAACGGGTCGTACTCCTGGCCGCGAATCCAGCGATACGCGTGAAACCCCCGGTGATAGTTCATCCCCGGCGCTCGGTAGTGGTACACGTCGGAGATCAGACCGCACACATAGCCCCGCCCGGCGAGCATCTCGGCGATCGTGCGGTCCGGATCACGCAGCGGCTCCCACCCTCGGAACGGCAGCGTCTGCTGGCCGGTCATCAAGGCCATGCGCACCGGTATCGTCGGCAGGCCTTCGGGATAGGCGTTGTGAAAGACGATGCAGTCCTGCGCGAAGCGATCCAGGTTCGGCGTCTGACACGCAGGTATGTCCGGGAAGGGCGCCCGGCCTCGGTGATAGAGACTGACGTGATCCTGACGAAGGCTGTCGAGGACGATGACGATCACATTCATATCATCCCTCCCGGTTGCCTCTCGGCGCCGCAGGCGCCGGTTCCCTCCTCCCTTCCTCCCTCCTCCCTCCCCTCACATGCCGTCTGACCCACCAGATCACCCCCACCGTCAGCAGCACGAGGATCACCGCGTCGAACCGGTGCAGCCAGCCCTCCACGGTGCCCCAGTTCCGGCCGGTGTGATAGCCCAGGTAGGCCAGCCCCCAGCACCAGATGGCCGAGCCCAGGAACGTGTAGATGGAGAAGCGGAGCAGCGGCATGCCCGCCACCCCGGCCGGCAGGGAGATGAAGGCCCGCACGATGGGCATCAGGCGAGTGACGAACACGGTCGCGTCCCCGTAGCGCGTGAACCAGCCGTCGGCCCGCTCCAGGTCGTGGGCGGAGAGCAGCACGTAACGGCGGTACCGCTGAAGGAAGGGGCGCCCGCCGTAGCGCCCGATCCAGTAGGCGACGAGGGAGCCGATCAGGCATCCCACCGTGCCCCACCACACCGCCCACCAGAAGCTCAGCTCCCCCTTCGCCGCCTCCCACCCCGCGGCGAGCATGACGATCTCCGAGGGAAGGGGGATGCAGGCGCAACTGATGGCCATCAGGCCGCCGATGCCGACGTACCCCCCGGCGGCCACGGCCGCGATGATCGCCTTGATGAGCTTTCCGGTCACCCGGGAGGAATTCGGGCCATCCTCGCGCGCCTCCTGTCGCGCGCAACGGCCGGCCCGGGGATCGCTCCCCGGGCCGGCACCGCCGGCTGGCGGATGCCTGTCCCCACGTTGATTGCGCGTCCCTACGGCTTGATCGCGATGCTCATCATCGCCTTCGTCGAAGCCGTGCCGCAGGTCACGCTCGTGGTTGTGTACGCCCCGGCCGTCGCCTTCACGCCGGTGGCCACTCCGAGTCCGCCGCCGTTGCCGGCGCTCCGCGTGTTATCCGTCCGCTCGGTGATGCCGGTCAGGTCCGCATTCGCCCAGGCGGAGAAGTTGGTCGTGCCGGAGGTGTCCGGCAAGGAGGTGGCAATGGCGGCCACCACGAGAGTGTTGGCCACCGTCGTCGTCGCTCCCGGAATGGCACCGCTCGTGTCAGCGGTGGACTCCGTGCCGCCCGCGGTTACGTCCCACGGGTTGCCGGAGGTGGTCGCGCCCCGAATGGCGATGATGCGACCCAGTTGGTGATTGCCAGAGTCGCTGGTGGTCGGCGCACCCTGTGTCCCATTGTAGCGGGACCAAGACACCGTAAGGCGAGTCGCGTTGGAGGCCCCCGCCGTGCCGTAGCCTTGCGGGGAGTTGGTCACCTGCGCCCAGGTCCCCCCATTCTGATTCGAGATGGAGATGGCCTGGTTGGCCGTCTCCAGGAACAGAAGCAGGATGTCGTTGGCCTGGAGGCCGGCAGGCAGCGCGGGCGTGATCGCTCCCGTGCCGGAGGCTACCGACCCGGCGGCCACGAAGGTGGGGGCCGCGACCGTAGCCGTGATGTAGTTGGTCTTGGTCTCGCCGTCCGAACCGCCCGCGTTCGTAGCGGTCAGAGACACCGTGTAGGTTCCCGCCGCGTAGGTGTGGCTCGGGTTCTGCACGGTAGATGTGCTGGAATCACCGAAGTCCCACGACCACGCGGTCGGAGTGTTGGTGGAGGTGTCCGTGAAGGCCACCGCCAGCGGGGCCGTGCCCGAGGTCGGCGTGCCGGAGAAGTTCGCCACCGGGGCCGGCGGCAGCGCGCTGGCCGTGATGTAGTTGGTCTTGGTCTCGCTGTCCCAGCCGTGGGCGTTGGTCGCGGTGAGGGTCACCGTGTAGGTGCCCGCGCTGGTGTAGGTATGGCTGGGATTCTGCGCGGTGGAGGTGAGGTAGTCGCCGAAGTTCCACCCCCACGCCGTGGGCGAACCGGTGGAGGAGTCGGTGAAGCTCACCGCCAGCGGGAGGTAGCCGCTGGTGGGCGCGCCGGAGAAGGCCGCGGTGGGAACCGGGCTGCCTCCGTCCGCCAGGGTCAGCGTGATCTTCGCCAGGTCCACCGAGATCTGATACTGCGCGCTGAACTGCGGGCAGCCGCATTCGCGGAAGCGAATGCGCCCGTTGCTGAGCAGGTAGAGCGGCACGTCCGTGGTTTCCCAAGAGAGGGTGGATTCGTCGGTTCCCAACACGGTTTGCGCGCCGGTCGCGTGGTAAGCGTTCTCATAGTCGTAGGCCAGCAGGAAGAACCTCGGAGTGTCTACAACAGAGCTCTTGGCCTTATAGTCCACGTGGATCTTCACCACCTGGCTTGCCTGGTAGGTGGTGAGAAATTCGTCCCAGGTGCAGTAGCCACCGGTGGGCGTGGACTGAATCACGCGATACACATCGTTGTCGGTCTGGGTGTCGGCCAGCGTGCCGGAAATGAGCGTGCAGGCCTGCCACCCGGTGTAGTCCTGATAGTCGAGGTACGCGTAGGCCGTCGTGGTGACGGTGATGTAGTCGGTCTTGGTCTCGCCGTCGGAGCCATAGGGGTTGGTCGCGGTCAGGCTCACGGTGTAGCTGCCCGGGCTGCTGTAGGTATGACTTGGGTTCTGGACCGTGGAGGTGCTGCTGTCCCCAAATGTCCAGGACCACGAGGTCGGGGTATTGGTCGAGGTGTCCGTGAAGGCGACCGCCAGCGGGTACGGACCCGAGGTGGGCGTGCCGGAGAAGTCTGCCACCGGCGCTGGGTTGTTGACCGCGATGTAGTCGGTCTTGGTGTTGGTGTTGTTCCCGTACGCGTTGGTCGCGGTCAGGGCAACGGTGTGGAGGCCCGCGCTGGAGTAGGTGTGGCTCGGGTTCTGCGCGGTCGAGGAGTTGCCGTCGCCGAAGGTCCAGGACCAGGCCGTCGGACTGTTGGTCGAGCTGTCGGTGAAGGTCACCGCCAGGGGCGCCGTCCCCGAAGTGGGCGTGCCGGAGAAGTCGGCGACGGGGGCGCTGTAGAGGGTCAGAATCATGTGCGCCAGGTCTATGGAAACGGTGTAGGTCACGTCGCTGCACGTGCACAGCCGGCAGTAGACGCTGCCGTCGCCTCGCACGAAGGTGGCCGGGTCAGTGGTCTCCCAGGCCAGGGTCGCGTTACTGGTGGTGAGCGCCTGACTGGAGGTCGGGTACTGATTGGCATTGGCATCGTATATTACTAGCCAGGCGTTCGGCTTGCCATTCAGCGAGGACTTTGCCTTCCACTCGATCCGAATCTTACTGATCTGACTCGGCGCGTAGGTGGTAACGAATGGCCCGTACAGGGAGAAGCCGTAGTAGGTGGGGTTGCCCACGAGCGCATCGAAGACCTCGTAGGATCCGTCTTCCGTGTAGGTGTCGGTGATGGAGCCGGAGGTCGGCGGAACGCTGGGGCTCTGCCACGCGAGGTGGTACTCCACCTGCGATCCGGAGGACACGGTGATGTAGTTGTTCTTGGTGCAGGTGTTGTTCCCGTACTGGTTGGTCGCAGTCAAGGCCACCGTGTAGTTGCCGGCCGCGTTGTAGGTGTGGCCGGGATTCTGCACCGTGCTGGTGCTGCTGTCGCCAAAAGTCCAGGACCACGAGGTCGGTGTGTTCGTCGAAGAGTCGGTGAAGGTCACGCTCAGCGGCGCGTTGCCCGAGGTCGGCGTGCCGGAAAAGTCGGCCACCGGGGCCGAACCGCTGGTGACGCTGATGTAGTTGTTCTTGGTATTGGTGTTGTTCCCCTGCGCGTTGGTCGCGGTCAAGGCGACGGTGTAGTTCCCCGTGCTGTTGTAGGTGTGACTCGGGTTCTGCATCGTGCTCGTGCTGCTGTCGCCGAAGCTCCACGACCAGGAGGTCGGCGCATTGGTGGACAGGTCGGTGAAGCTCACCGCCAGCGGCGCCGGGCCGCTCGTCGGGTTGCCGGTAAAGTTGGCGACCGGCGGCTGCGGGGACAGGCCGGGCATGAGGGTGATCTTCCACCGCACCAGGTCCGAGGAGATGTTGTAGGGTACGTTGTTGTTCGCGTCTCCGCTCGTGTTGCAGGTGCACACGCCGAGGCCGATGGTGTTGTTGTTGGCGTCATCCACCACGGTCGCCATGCTCGAGTGGCCGACGACCGGGGACCAGGACTGGTCGGTGGCGCTCCACGTGCCTTGCGCCAGCCCGAAGTTGAAGGGATAGCCCTGGCCGGGCGCCACCCGGCGCGCCCAGAGGAGGACGCCGGGGTAGTTGGTGAGGGTGGAGCAGTGGCCGACATAGTCGAACTCAAGCGTCAGGATCTGGGAGGAGCTATAGCCCGCGTTGGCCGTGTAGCGCGCGGTGTAGCAGGAGTGCGGGCCGGTGGTGTCGGCCGAGCCCACCATGTAGCTTTGGTCCTGGGCCTGCAAGTTGCTCAGGCCGCCGCTGACCAGGGTCTGGCCGGGGTTACCCCACTCGTAGTAAGTCGGGTAGACGTACACCACCGCCGAGCCGACGGTGATGTAGTTGATCAGGGTGCAGGTGTCGTTTCCGCCCGCGTTGGTCACGGTGAGGGCGACGGTGTAGTACCCGCCCGTGTTGTAGGTGTGGGAGGGATTCTGCGCCGTCGAGGTGCCGCTGTCCCCGAAATCCCACGACCAAGCCGTGGGCGTGCCCGAGGACAGGTCGGTGAACTGCACCACCATACCGGGACCTCCCACGATCGGGTTGCCCGAGAACAGGGCGGAGATCGCCTTGACGGTGACGAGATTGGTCTTCGCACAGGGGCTGCTGCTTCCCCGCGCGTTGGTCGCCGTCAGCGTCACTGTATAGTTGCCCGGCGTGGTGTAGCTGTGCGTCGGGTTCTGGGCCGTGGAGGTGTTGCCGTCTCCGAAGTTCCAGCTCCAGGAGGTCGGCACGTTCGTGGAGCGATCGTGGAACTCCGAGTTCAAGGGCGGCGGCCCGTAGACGCAGTAGGAGGAGAAGGCGGCGGCCGGCGTGGCCGCAACGCTGATGTAGTCCACCTTGGTCATGGGGTCCTCACCGTTCGCGTTCTTCGCGGTGAGAGCGACCGAGAACGTACCTCCGGAGGTGAAGGTGTGGCTCGGGCTCTGGACGGTGCTGGTGCTCCCATCCCCGAAGTTCCAGAACCAACCGGTAGGACTGCCCACGGAGGCGTCGGTGAAGGTCACAGCCAGGGAGGCGTTTCCCGAGGTGGGCGTGCCGGAGAAGCTGGCGCGCGGGGTGACGACAGTGCCGTTGTAGACGATCTTCGTCACGCGCGTTTCGCCGGCCGCCAGCGAACCATAGCTCAGGACCAACTGTCCGCTGTTGTACGAAGTGCTCGGAGTGGCCCCCAGCAAGGAGGTGACGGTTACATTGGGATTGCTCTGCCAGCCCAAGTCGGCGTTGCTACAGGTAACCGTGCCGGTGCTGGCGTTCTGTGTCCACAGCACGAGGTAGATCGCCCCGGAACTGTCCGGTCCGTAGCGCTCCAGCAGCTCCGCGCTGTCCGCCGCGGTCGCCCCTGTCACCGGATGCCAGATCGCCGCATCCAGGGTGTTGAAGATGGGCGTGTACTGCTGGTACAGGGTCCGGTTGGCTTCGTAGGTGGCCTTGGTCTTCTCGTTCGGATCGCCCATCCCCGGGTAATCGTTGAAGACCAGCGCGAGGTTCATTTCCGCGGCGGTGTGGAGGGTGCTCCCCGTGCACATGAACGAGACCGGCTTCGGTCCCGCAATGGCCCGGTTCAGGGCCATGTTGTAGAGCAGGTTGTGCGCGAGGCTCCAGCAGCAGCCGCTTGTACTCAGATCCATGTGGGCCTCTTGGCCGAACGCGTCCCAATAGGGAAGGGTGAGCGCGCCCGGGTAGCCTCCACTGTTGACGAAGACGATGCGATTCTCCCGTCGCATCTGCTGGTAGGTGTAGTCCATGATCTTCAGGTTGAGGAAGGGGTCCCACATGCAGAGCGTCCCGCCGGGGTTGTTCCCCCACTGCCCCCAGTAGATCCCCGGGTTGTACGGGTAGGTGGCCCAGTCTTCGGCCCGGAAGTTGTGCAGGTTATCCCAGCCAAACGCGGTGCCGAACGCGCAGACGGAGTCCCAGTACAGGCCGCTGAAGGTCTGGCCGGCGGTGGGCTGATCTCGGTGCGGAGCGCCGGTCCACTGCCAGTACTGCTCGCGGAATTCGGCCAGGCTGGCCCGGGTGATGCCCGGGGTCAGGTGCATGGTGTCTCCCTTGTCGGGGTCCGGGTTCAGGGGCCAGAGGTAGAATCCCTCATCCGCCCACCTCGGGTTATCGGGGCCCATGATAGAGCCGTCCGTGTTCTGCATGTAGTTGTTCAAGATAGCCTGCGCGTACTCGATGACGTTGCAGCCCTTGGAAGTGTTCGTCGGACATCCGTCGTGGGTATAGGCGCAGGTCCAGTTGTCCGGGAGGTCCGCTGCATTCGCGTAGGCGGTGGCCGTGTCAATGTACTTGGTGTGCAGGCCCCACGGCTCGATGTAGGAGCAGGTGTACACGTTGTTCGCGGACCAGTAGCTGTCCGTCCACCACTGACCTTCCCCGAACTTGAAGGCGAAGTCCGAGATCGGGTCATTGGGCATGTTGGTTAGAGTCGTTCCCGGACAGAGGAACCAGTTGCCGCCGGCGGTCCGCCGCAGGTAGTACTCCGGGAAGATGCTCTGGTAGCGCTGCACCGCCGAGCGGAATCCCCACTGCGGGTTATGCTTGTACAGCACGCACTTGAAGGTGGCGGTGTTGGGATGGAGGGTCGTCTTGGAGGTGGTCCCCAACTCCGACTCGATGAAGTACCCGGTCTGTTTGTTATACTCCATCGCGTAGCTTTCCGGCGGAATCAGCACCGGGGCAAGCGAGAGCCCCATGTTCGGGACACCGCCCACGTTGTAGGCGCTGATGTTGGAGTAGGGAGTGTTGGACTGGTAGGGGTGGTACCCTTGATAGGTGACCGCGGGGTTGAAGTACCAGTTTGAAGCGGAGCCGGTACTAATGGTCTGGCTCGTCATCTGGTTGTTGCCCCACTTCCAGCCATTCGCGTCCACGGGTAGGCGGAAGTCCATTAGGAAGACGTGATCGGAGCCGTTGCCGGTGATGGTCGCTTCGATTTTGATGTAGGGCAGCCCGCCGCGAAGCCAGATGTCGAAGGTCTGGTTCTGCACCACGGCGGTGGTGAGGTGGATGTCGCTGCCACTCTGGGTGGCCGTGCCGGTGACCTGGGTGCCGGCATAGTAGGTCTGGCGACTATAATCCATCGCCTGGCCGTCCATGGGGACAATGAAGAACCCGCCGGAGACCCCGGCGAGGGTGGGGACGGTGTTGCCGTCCACAGTCAACGAGCTGAAGGCCCCCGCGTCCGTCAGCGTCAGCGTCACGCCGTCAGTGGTCGAGACGGACACATTCGCCCACGCGCCTCCAGCCAGACACGTCATGCACAACACAACAGCCAGCACTACCGGTACTGCGGGTGAGACTCTTGGGTGCATGAAACCCCTCCTTCTGTGAGCGCGATTACTGCCTACGACGAACTCCTCCTGAGCCTCCTTTCTCGCCCCCTCTCGGTCGCTTGTGGCCTTTCCTGGCCCCTGGCCCTGTGCCCTGGACCCTGTCCATGCTACACCCCCTGCCCGCGACTGTCATTGCCTTTCGCCGCCATCTCACTGTACAATCCGATCATCCCGGCGAGATGCGAGAGTCGAAAGTCGAGAGTGGGTCGGCATTCGGGTTTCGGGATTGGGGATTCGGGAGGGAAGCGGCCGGAAAGGGGGGGCGCCCCGGGGACAGGGCTCCAACAGGTCGGGTTCCCAGAGGCCGAGATCGGCGCAGATTGGCGGCGCAGCCGGCAGACCTGTCCCTCGTGTGGTTCTCGCCGCCCGGGCGCGGGGTTTGTCGGCTCTTGGGACAGGGGGAGTCAACGGGCGGGCGAAGGGAGCGCCAAGAGGCGCGGCTCGATGTCGGTCGAGGGACCAGAACACATTTTCCATGGCGAGGAAGAGGCCTCTCTTCCCGGCGCGCAGGTGAGCCTGTCCGTCATCACCCGGCGCCGCCTCCTGGGCTACCTCAGCGGCCTGCTCGGCGGTCTCCTCGCGGCCGCCCTCGGCCTCCCGTTGGCCCGGTTCTACGTGGGGAACGCGTTTGCGCGCCAGAGGCCGCTCTGGTTGGAGCTGGGGCCGGCCGCCGAAGTGGAGCCCGGCCAGCCGCGTCTGTTCACCGTCAGCCACGTAAGCCAGGACGGCTGGAACGAGACCACCGCGCGGCAGGAGGTGTACGCCGTCGCCCGCGCGGGCGACGGCTATGTGGTCTTCTCCAATGTCTGTACCCATCTCGGGTGCCCGGTGCGATGGGATGACGCCGCGCGCGCCTTCCTGTGCCCCTGCCACGGGGGCGCGTTCGGCCTGGACGGGCGGGTGCTCCACGGGCCCCCTCCCAGGCCCCTCCTCCAGGTGCCCCACAAAGTGGAACGCGGCGTGCTCTCCGTGCGAGTGGGTGAGGGCTAACTCGTGTTCGGGCGACTCCTGAACTGGATTGACGAACAGACCGACCTCGTCACCCTGTTCCGGAGGTTCATGGAGGAGCCGCTCGCGTTGGGGGTGGGGTGGCCGCATATCTTCGGCGCCATCGCGCTGTTCCTGTTCGCGACGCAGGTGGTGACAGGGGTCCTGCTCACCATCTACTACGTGCCCGCGCCAGGGGCGGCCTACCTGTCCACCGCCTATCTGAACTCGCACGTGCCGCTCGGGCAGCTGGTGCGGAGCCTGCACCACTGGGGGGCGAGCGCGATGCTGGTCGGCGTGCTGCTGCACATGCTCCAGGCCTTCTTCTGGGGCGCGTACAAGCCGCCTCGTCAGATCATCTGGGTCATCGGCGTCTTCCTGCTCCTGGCCACGCTGGCCCTCAGCTTCACCGGCTACCTGCTCCCCTGGGATCAGAAGGCCTATTGGGCCACCGTGGTCGGAACACGGATCGCCGGCTCGGTTCCCGTCCTCGGTCCGTACCTGACTTCGCTCGCCCGTGGGGGCCCCCAGGTCGGCGCCCTGACCATCACCCGCTTCTTCGGGTTGCACGTGCTGGTGCTGCCCGGCCTGCTGATCGGGCTCATCATCTTCCACATCTCCCAGGTGCGCCGCAAAGGGATCACCGCGCCGTGGCAGCGGGTCGGGGAGGAGGCGGCCGTGCCCCATCCCGGCCTCTTCTATCCGGACCAGGTGTTCCGGGACGCGGTGGCGGCGGTGGTCGTGCTGGCGCTGCTGTTTGGGTTCGCTGGGCTACGCCCCGCGCCGCTCGAAACGATGGCCAATCCCGCCAGCGTGGGGTATCAGCCGCGGCCGGAATGGTACTTCCTCCCCAGTTTCCAGTTGCTGAAGTACTTCCCGACCTCCTGGGGGCAATGGGGCGAGTTCGTGGGAGCGCTCGTGATCCCGGCCGTGGGCGTGCTCGTGCTCCTCCTCCTCCCCTACCTCGACCATAACCCGGAGCGGAGGCCGTCCCGGCGGCCGGTGGCCTCCGGCGCGGCCGTGCTCTCTCTCGCCGCGCTCCTCTATCTGGGTGTCGCGGGGGCGAGAAGTGGACCGCGGCCGGTGGCCCTCAGCCCGCTCCAGGCGCGCGGGGAGAAGGTGTTCCTGGACCTGCGCTGCCAGTCCTGCCACGGCATCAACGGCGGCGGGGGGATGCAGGGGGTGGACCTCGCGCTGGCCGGGCCGCGGTCGCCGGAGAAGGTCGCGGAGAAGCTTCGCCACCCCGAGCGGACCAACCCCCGCTCCATCATGCCTCCGGTGCCGGCCAGCCTCACGGGCTCCGAGTTCACCGCGCTGGTGGCCTTCGTTTCGGCCCTCGACAGCCGCTTCCAGATGCCTACCGAGGTCGCAGGGGTCGCCCCGACGAAGCCGGTCTCGCACTACGAGCAGAACTGGTTCGCCAACCACCGGTACGAGGTGCTCAAGGATCCTTCGATCTGCGCGCAGTGTCACAAGCCCAGCTTCTGCCAGAGCTGCCACCTCCACCGCAAGCCCGACTCGCACCTGCACGATTGGCTGAGGTTCCACGCGGGCATCGCCCACGAACGTCCCGAATACTGCCAGGCCTGCCACGAGCCGCGATTCTGCAACGCCTGCCACGACCGGACGCGGCATACTCCGGACTGGATGAGCCGGCATGCAGGCGCGGCGAAGTCAGAGCGGGAGCTGTGCCTCCAGTGTCATTCCGCGAACGAGTGCACCACCTGCCACGGAGGCGCGAAACCGCCGAATCACAACCGGCCGGATTGGGTTCATGCGCACGCGGGATCGCGGCTGGAGAACTGCACGACCTGCCACACGGCCCAGTTCTGTACCACCTGTCACCAGGGCGCGATCCCCACCAGCCATCGCGCCGGCAACTGGCTGCACGTCCACTGCTCCGCTCCCCCGCGGGACTGTCAGACCTGCCACACCGGTGAGTTCTGCACCACCTGCCACCAGGGAGCCAGACCGGCCTCTCACGACGCCACCTGGGTGAGCCGGCACGGCGGAGTCGCCAAGCCGACCTCCAAGGCCTGTGCCACCTGCCACCGGGCCGACTTCTGTCTGAGTTGCCACGGAGGGGTGGACATGCCCCACCCCTCGGATTGGATCCTGAGCCACAAGAAGACCGCCAGCTTCGCCGCGGGGTCTGCGTGCTACCGCTGCCACACCTACGCGAACCCCTGCTCGCAATGCCACGGGGCAACGCCGCCCGCGCCCCAGGCGTCCGCCGGACCGTGACCGCGGCGCGCGCCCGCCGCTAGGTCGAGTGGGGCGAGACGAAGGTGTGGCTTCCGCCCGGCATGTGACAGGTGTCACACGTCACGGCCTTCAGCACCTCGTCCCCATGCTGCGGACCCTTCAGCTTCCCCTGGTGGCACTTCAGACAGAGCGGGTTGACGGCGTCCCGCAGCAGCCACGGGCCTGACCCGTGCGGATCGTGACAGGTAGTGCACACCACCCCTGCGGCCAGGTGCTTGCCGCCGCCCAGGCGAAGTTGATTGTACTGCGCGTTCTGGGTCCAGGTCGCGGTGTCGGTGGAGAGGGTGAAGACCTGGTCGAGGTCGTCCCCTGGGCGGAAGCCCAGGGGGAACGGGTACTTGCCGTTCTTGCTGAGGCCCCGGGCGTGGCACTGCGCGCAGGCCATGGCCTGGCGCGCCGGGGGAAGATCGGCGAACCGCGTGATCGTCGCCTTCTTGTCCGTCGCCGCGGCATGGGTGGAACCCGGCCCGTGGCACATCTCGCACCCGACGCCGGTCTCCTTCCACGTCCCCGCGGCCGGATCGTAGCCCGAGGTGTGGCAGCCCAGGCAGTCGCCCTTCGCATCGAGGGCCGGCTGCGGCCCCCAGGACTTGCTCTTCACCTCCCACCGGCCCGGGAGTGTCTTCAGGTCAGTGCCGAGGAAGGCCTGCTGCCGGTGACCGATCCCTACTACGTAGGCCACCTGCGCCTGGGTGAAGGGGGGCGAAGGGGAGAAGGTGGCGACGATCTTGCCCGCCCCCGTGCTCTCTCCCGCCTTCCACAGCGCGAAGGCATGCGCCGACGCGGCCCACGTTGACACTAACTGCGGATCGGTGCCGCGGTGACAGCCGCGGCAGACCACCGAGCCGATATACTGAGCGTCCGCGGGGGCGCCGCCCCGCGCACTCGGTCCACCCAGCAACGCCAGCACCACCCCCGCGCCGGCCGCGAAGACGCTCAGTCTTCTTCTGGTCATGCCCACTCCTCCGGTCTCCGACATCCTCTCATTGCTCCCTCCCGTATAGGCTCTCAGAACAAGCCACCGCCGTCAAGGGCAACGCGCGCACGCGTGTTGCCGCGAGGAGGTCCGCGCTAGAACGGGAGCGTCAGCGCCACGACAATCGTCCGGCTCGTGGCTGCTCCCGAGGTGGCGAGCGACTGGGCCTCCGCGGTGACGATGGCGGAGGTGTCCGCCCACCACACCACGCCGAGCGTCGGCCCGCTTGTCCGCTGACCCCCGCCCCCGCTCAGATCCTGCCGGAACCCGTCATACCGACCGTAGGCCGCCCACCGGGGCGACAGCAGTTGCTCCGCCGTCAGGAAGTACCCCACGTTGTCCAGGGCAACGCCGTCGAGGTCGTGATCCCTGCCCGCCAGGAACCCGCCGATCACCTTCAGGTTCCGGCGGTACAGGTTGCCGAAGCCCCCCCAGCGGCTGAAGCTCTGCAGGGGCGCGTCAGGAGCCAGGGAAGCCTGGCCGAGATACAGGTATCCCGTGATTGAGTCTCCCCTGGCATCAAAGATGCGCTCGCCGCTGGCATACAGGTCAGTGTGCGACCTGTTGCCGGGCGAGTCTTCCAGAATGGGGCGGCCTGCGCCCAGATAGATAGCCCAATGCGGCAGCCACAGCAGTCCCACTTCCGCCCCGCGCAGCAGCGTCGTCGGCGACCACGGGCTCCCCGTGTCGGGCGACGCCTCGAGCACCACCGGCGTGCTCAGCGAGAGCGTCGGCCCCCCTTGATTGAGCTCAATGGCAAAGGGCAGCACCCGGCCCGCCCGGCCTGAGCCGAAGCGGGGCTGCCACGGCGAGATGTACTGACCGTAGACCACGTCGAAGCTCGAAGGGCCGGCCTGCAACTCGACCGCGTAGGCTGCCAGGGCCGACCAGTTGGGGTTCCAGGGCGCTATGACATGCAGCTCCAGCGCCCCGCGCTCGAACGCCGGCTCCTCCCCTTTGACGAAGACTTCGTCGGGGCTCAGCATGAATGACCAGAGTTCGCCGCTCGGCAGGGGTACCGGCTCCCCCAACACGGACCGGTCGGCCCGATCGCAGGGCGGCGGTGCGGGCGCCTGTCTCGGAAGGCACCGCTCTGCCGGCAGCGGCCTCTCCCGGAGACCGCCCAGTAGGTAGTCGTGGCCCTCCTGGTTCAGTTCCGGGACGCGGAAGTGGCAGTTCTGACAGAGCAGGCCCTCCCGCCGCGCGAACGCGGGGACGGCGTTGGCGCTCGGGGCAAGTCCGATCCCCGCCGCTGCCAGCGCACCCAACACCAGCACCCACCGGAGGCTCCGCATAGCTTGTCTCCCTCGCGGCCGCCACGGAGTCGTGCGCTGACGGCCGCTTCCCTCCGTTTCCCGATGAGGAGGTGCCTTCCTCCAGGCCAAGACACGCCTCCAGGGGTCCCTGGAGAGCCGATGTATCCGTAGTGCTACGAAGAGACGCGGCCGCGGGTCCCTGGCAACTGAAGGGCGTCTCCCGACCCTGCCGCCGGTGACCCGCCTCCCGCGCGTGTCTTCTGTGTCTCCTGAAGAGCGATTTGGGTGAACTTTGGGGGAGAGGGGCTGGGGGCTAGGGCCCAGGGGACGGAGACGGCCTATCCACAGATTTCGCAGATGGAGTAGATGAGAAGGCCGGAACGGCCGGAGGAGCAAGTAGCGCGGATTGGGCTGGGATTGGGGGAGATGGGCGGCCACGACCGGGGGCGGCGAGGTCTGTCGCGGCGGGGCGACGGGGGCATGACAGTATATGACAGTAAAAGGGGGGTTTTGCAAACATTCTTTCGCGGCTGAAAATGTTCTGCAAAATACTGTCATGGCGGTGAGGCCGAGCGGCGGGGAGGCGAGTCGCGACTGCTTCGCAGGCCGCGCTGCTTCGCAGCGCTGGAGGCGAAGAGGCGCAGGGCGGGGAGTCGTCTCGCACTGCTTCCCAGTGCTGCCCGAGTCGCGCTGCTGCGCAGCGCTGGAGGCGGGGGTCGAAAGCCGAGGGGAGGAGCGGGGCTTCTGCGTCCGGCAAGACGATTCTCCGGAAGGCGCTGGCGGGCGGGGCGGATACAGTTAAGCGCTAGGCCGGTAGAGGGGTAGGGGCGCCGCTCTGCGGGCGCCCCGCATGACTCTTAACCTAGCGGTTGTAAGGGGGGGGGGGGGGGGGGGGGGGGGCCAGACCCCGACAAAACCGCCCCGCGGAACACCCCC
>Ga0315282_10004872_pt1 | contig 23151 bp, 28 predicted proteins | sample YL17G07_20_MG_FD_203693 | JGI IMG/M metagenome (GOLD analysis project Ga0315282, IMG submission 203693) | Sediment microbial communities from Yellowstone Lake, YNP, Wyoming, USA - YL17G07_20 | ecosystem: Environmental > Aquatic > Freshwater > Lake > Sediment | place: USA: Wyoming | collected... | reverse complement strand
CCAGTTGAACATGACCGCCCTAGCCCTCTTCCTGACAATCTCGAAGCAGCTGCCACACAACCTAGGATTCATAATACTGGATGACCCAACACAGTCGATGGATACGACCCACACGGAGGCGCTTGCCAGGGCCCTCGCAGAAGAGATGAATCAAAAACAGGTAGTGATCGCAACCCACGACGGGGAACTCGCACGGCAACTCGAGGAGGCTGCGCCCAGCGGGGCTCTCAGAACGGTTCTGATGGAGTGAGTAGGCTCAATCTGGACCCTCGCTTCCAAGTCGCTTGGCCTCCATACTATCCTCATCCTTGCGCTGACGGGGAACCAAGCCAACGCGCCAAGATACCATTTCCACAAGAAAGTGATCGCGGCTGTTCTCTCATTGGAAACCCACGACAGCACCGAAAGAGTCGACAAGGTTGCACATATGCTCGATCAGCTGCTTGAATATTTCCAATTCCACGAAGATTCGGACGATCTCAGGCTGCTAATCGTTGTGGAAGAGGCCCACCTTTGGACCTCAAAGGACCTGCCGAAGGATGCTCTGCGCTTTCTGGATACAGCGGTAAGGCTACCGAGGAAGAAAGGCGTTGGTGTCATGCTGGTTTCACAGAAGATCAGCGACTTCGATCCAGCGATGAGGTCAGCGATGAACATCAGTATTCTCTTCAGAACGAAATATGAGGCAGATCTGAAAGCAATCGCAAGAATGCTAGGAACGGAGATATCTGCGGTCGTTCCGAGGCTACCAGTAGGCTACTCCGTCTTTCATTTGGCAGACGTGGGAGATCCGTTCGTAATTGCTTGGCGTCCTACATACTCACAGCCATAGCCAGAACGCCATGGGTCCTAATCGAGAGACTAGCCCGCTCGGAATTGAGAGTCTGATTTGGCAGTCCGGCGCCCTGTCCTACGATCAGCAGATCATGAGGCATTCAAAGTCCCGGCTTGACATGCTAGAGCAGCACCTGAGCACCGTCGCTATCCCCAAGCATAGGGTGCAGAAGTTACTCGAGCTGTTGTGAAGTCCTGTAGATGCGTAATGTCGAAACGACGGAACCGTCCGGCGAAGGAGCGAAGCCTGACTCTATCTATCTGAATAGAAACACGCGCAGTCATACTCGTTTTGACGACAGCCTCAAAACTGGGAAGTATCTTGATTGTAGGCTGGGAAGGGGTAGGCGTTGAGAGGCGGATATGGATATCTCAAGGGCCGGCCTGTTCCGCGTAGGATCATCTGTCCGAGGTGCGGAACGATGATAGATCTTTCTGGCGAAAGCATCTTCTCGTTGGCTCAGAAGAAGCCCGCAAGCCTCGACGAGGTTAGGGCGCTCTTTTCAGCCGGTGAGCTTCAGATGTTGGAGATAGAGGAGACCTCGAAGGCATATGCTATCAAGCTGAAAGGCTACGTGGGCAGGAAGGCCTTCGCAGCCATATCAGACACTGTCAAGCTTGCGGGTGGACATTACTTCAGCGCTGGAAAGGCAAGTAAGTTCATCATACCGAAAGAACAGAAGTCAGAGTAGTTGCGGACGCTAGGATAGGATCTGTATGACTTGGCGGACTCTGAAGCACAATGTGTTTCCCTCGTGGTACAATGTGCCGCTCGCCTTGAACCTTCTATCCTTCTTGACTATGCCTGCTGGTCCCTCGAAGTCTTGAGGCGCCATTCTGGCTCTCCACTTGTCGTTTATCAGGACAACGGCGCTACCGGGGTAGATCTTCTCAACCATAACCTCATACACGTCTCGTTCAGGCATGACGGGCATCCCAGGTCTTGGAACGCTTACAGTTGCCACTATTCTGTCCCATTCAACCTTTCCTATCTCTCCTATCTCTTCGAGTCTTTCTATGGCGGCCTTCGCAGTGGCCGGGGTTATTCCTTCCTCAACAGCGTATTCTAGTGCGTCCTCGATTGGGAGACCTTCGGCGCCTGCTCTCATCGCTTTCATCCACAGGATTCTGGACGCCTTCTCAACTTCCCTCAGAAACTCTTTGACTTTTTCCTCTTCAGGTTTGATGAGCTGCGGTTCGAAAGCAGTGGCTCCTGCATGTTTCTCGAGATCTCTCAGCTCCTCCATAGTCATTGGATCAGATTCCGGTTTCGGTCCAGGCCTCATCAAAGGGTTGAGTTCACGGTTGAGGGTTGACGTTATCCTCCTCATCCTCTCAACTCTGCGCCTGCTCGCGTAGAGGTAGGTGATGTCGAAAGTGTTGTTCGCCGCCAGTATGATGGCTCTGCCAGCGGTCTTCCTTCCTGTTCTTCCTTTCCTCTGTATGTATCTGATCTCGCTCGGTATCGGTTCATAGAAGACGACCAGATCCACGCTCGGAATATCTAGGCCTTCCTCGGCTATGCATGTTGCCACAAGCGCGTTTGTGTCTCCGTCACGGAAGTTCCTGAGGATCTCAGCCTGCTCATCTTGGCTTAGACCCGGATCGTCCTGCTTTGAGGCTTGACCCACAAACCTCTCAACCATGACCCCCCCATTTTTCTTGAGTTGGTTGACGAGGTGTGAGGCTGTATCTCTGTACTGTGTGAAGATGAGGACCTTCGAGTTTGGATGCTGCTTCACTTGGTTCTCAACTTCCTGTCTCAGAAGCGGCATCTTTGGGTGTTCCAGGCTCAAGTTCTGGTCGAGTAGTCTCTTGAGCTCGGCGAATCGTGTGTCCTTGATTATGGTCTTGTAGCTTCTTTTCTCCTCACTCTCCTGCTCCATCTTCTGCAGGAACGATAGGAGCGTAGGTATTCCCTGGGTTTCCAGAAGCTCCAATGTGTGGAAGAGTGTTAGCGAGGCCGACTGCGCGACTATCGCGCTGTATACCGGGCCCCTCTCCTCTTCGATAGTCTCTTCCAGTCGGTATCTGAGCTCCTCGCCGGCTTCGAGAAGATCCCTCCTGCTCACATATTCTGGTTTTGTGCGGATGATGCCTATCCTGTTAAGCCAACTCAACCTATCATTCAGCATGGATCGGATTATGCGGCTGAGTTCTCTATACTCGCCTGGTAGGTCCACGTGTTTCCACTCAACTTCGACTGGATTAACATACGGAGCGACGTCAGGGTCTTCTTCGGATCTGTATTCTATCTGCTCGATGAACAGGGCTTCGCATATCTCACCTATCTTCTTCTCATCTGCGCCTGGGCTAGCGGTCATTCCAAGTATCATCGGCCAAGGCGACTGCTCAACATACTTCTTCGCAACGTCTGTGTAGGCATAGTCCTTTCTTGCTCTGTGGCATTCATCGAAGACGAGGAGGCTGAAGTCCTTCAGTGTCAGGTAGGCGTCCTCCACGTCGTTCTTGACGACCTGAGGCGTCGCGAATATGATTCGTGCCTTGCCATCCCAGACCTGCTTCCTGTATGCGGCAGGTGTCTTACCCGTTAACGCGACCGCGTCATCTTCCGTGAGCTTCAGAATCCCATGTAGGTTTCTTTATGTTGTAGGACTAGGGGCCTCGTCGGTGCCATGACCAAGACTCGCATCTGCTTGTGGCTGTAGAGGAAGTGGGCAGCGGCCAGCGCTGAGATCACTGTCTTGCCTAGAGCCGTCGGCAAGACCATGAGCGTATTCTTGCGGCAGGCGTTCTCAGCTATCGTTTGCTGATAAAGCCTAGCCTCAACTCTCCCAGGCCATACAAGAGGAGACTCAGGATGCCTCGTTGAGGTGCGCTCGGTGAGCGACATTGGCGGATTAGATCTCGATTATGTCGGGTGTGGGCTCTTCCTTCTTCACGGGCTTCGGGCCCAACTCGCCTATGCTCTGGAGAAGCGAGACAACTCTATCATCACCCATCAGCTTCTTGTAGTCAGCCAGTTCCTCAGAGGACCTCAGTAGGAGGCCTCTCTTCTTCGTTGGTCTACCGGCCTCGTCAATGGGATTCAACTCCACAGCCAACCTTGCAGGGCTACCTCGGAACGGCGGCATCTTCAACACGAATACGCCCGGAAGAGTGGTCGGCTTCCTCTCCCAGTCCTTACCAGACTTCAAGAAGTCAGCAAGCCTAGACTCCAAGCCTCAGCCACCAATCATGCAATGAATCCCATGAGCTCAAAAGCTTTTGTCCATGTTACTCTAGTATCTGGAGATCGCTGAATTCCCAACTGTCGTGAATAGATTTGTCTGGTAGGCCACAATCGAAAGCCCGTTTCTCAAATCGAATGCCCAATGGAGATTATCTCAGCCTGACTGTTTGGCCCGGAAAATCAGATCCGACAGCCGAGGTGTTGACGGTTCAAGTGCGGCGTCAGTCCAGCCAAGGTTGGGAGACCGTTGGCAGACTAGCCGTGTACAGGACGGCTGATGGAAGGTATTCACAGCTTCCTGAGAGACCGCCCCAACCAGCATACGCGGTCAAGCCTGAACCAATCGATCTTGTCGAATCCGGCGGGGACATCAAGATTGAGGATCGATAAGTGAGCAAAGAGAGAAAAGACGCTCGTTCTCTCCTGTCGATCCTCTGACCTGATGCTGTGGCGTAAGTGCTCTGCCCGACATAGATCTTCCATCGATCAATGGAATACAATGGACCCGAGTATTAAGCTGAGGTATGGCCACTTCATGTTACCATCATGAGATTTGCAACTTGCAGGCGACTAAAGGATTCTATTCATCAACGCAGAAAAGCTTACACAAGCGGACCTGCCCAATCTCGCAATGCTCTCGGCCTAGAGTAGGTGCCCTCATGGTACGTGAGAGGAGAGTCTTCAAGAACTGTCCGCATTGCGGGGCAAGTGTGAGAGACATAAACTTCGACTATCATCTCGCGAAGGTTCATTCCATCATCACCGAGAGCCTGCGTGAAGAACAAGAGTTCCTAGACCAAGTAGCCTTCATCGAGGACTACGTTGAACGGAAGAGCCTCGAGAAGCTTCCAGAGAGCTTAGACTTGGAGAAGATTCTTGAAGAGGCCGAAGTAGAATGGCGTAGGTCTCAAATTCCATCTGCCGGGACGTTAATGCGATTCATACTTAGACACTACGAAAGACTCTATAGAGCTCTGCAAATAGCCTACGGGAAGCGTGGGGATTTGCATATCGATCTGCCGCAACCTATGTTGGAGCGGAACGAGTTTCTAGCGAAAGCTGAGAAGACTGGAAGATTCAAGGAGACCGTTCTGGAGGTTGAAGAGAAGAAAGGTGAGGTCGGTGGAAGAGATCCGGACGGATGGGCTTTCGAGACTCAATACGACATTTTGAACGCTTGGAAGCCAGGGTTTGAGCTGCATCTCGCAGACCTATTCTTCAGCAAGGAGAGGTGCGGAAGCTGTGGACGGCAGGATAAGAGGGAGGTTGAATGTGAGGAAGGTCGTTCCAACTGCATATTTGATGATGAATTCAAGCGCTTCCAGTTTCAGTACGTGAAGAAGATCGTTGATCAACTGAAGAGAGACGTGGAGCCGAAGGAGTTGGAGATTCCTGAACATCTACACGATATGGAAGCGAAGATGAGAGAGCTTGGTCGGAGGATGAGGGAGAGTCCGAGGCAGGAAGGGTGAAACAGCTACTGCACGTTGAGGATGCTTGAATGAAGTTTCAGCTTTCAAACAGCATCGCTCTTGACACGGATGATGTTAGGGTTAAGAATCAGCGTCTTCGGATAGCGGTCATAGGGGAGAGCGGAAGCGGGAAAAGCTGGACAATAGCCGTTCTTGCTGAGCAGGCGATCCAACAGGGATTGCAGGTTGTCTTCATCGATCCTCACGGGGAATACTGGACTTTCGCTGAGAAGTTTGACGTCGCGATCGTAGGCGGTGAGAAGGGTGATCTCATGCTGGCTGAGGAGTGTATGCCCGTATACGGCGAGGTCTTCAAGCAGGGAAAGAGCATTGACTTCAACCTCCGCGAGTTCATGGATGATGAAGTAGCGTACAGCCGGATTGTTGAGAAGATCCTTCGAACGCATTGGAAGACCTTGGTGAACGATCCCAGAGCTTGCTTGGTCGTGTTTGAGGAAGCACAGATGGTCTGCCCTCAGGAGAGAAGCTATGATGTTATGCGTAGGGTCGGCCTTGTGAAGAGCATAGTTACTGGTGGAAGGAAGTTCGGCGCCTCATTCATGCTTGGTTCGCAGAGACCAGCGGAGCTTCATAAGACTCCTCTCAGCCAGTGTTGGATACGCTTGTTTGGCAAGACTACTGAGCGGCTTGATCGAGAAGCGGTCGAGGATTATCTGAAACCCTTCAAATCCGATGCGCTGAAGAATCTGAGGACAGGGCAGTTCTATGTCTACGGCTGGTTTGAGCAACCCCTCCTCGTCGATGTGACAGGCCGGAGGCTTACAAGGCATGGAGGAGACACGCCTCTCATCACGCAAATCCAGAGGAGCAGGAAGCAGCAAGCCTCCATCGAAGAGTTCAGGCATACGATAGAGGAGCTGCTTCAGAAGAAGAAGAGTGAAGCGGACGAGTTGGAGAGGCTGCGAACCGAGAAACGAGACTTGGAGAAACGTTTGGCGGAGGCTCAGGCCAAGATCGCGGCGATGACGCAGAGACTTGACGAGCTGAAAGATATTCGTGATATGCTCACTCCGCTGACAGAGAAGCTTCAAACAGCCAAGGAAAGCGGCGTCCAGGTGGACCGATCTATACTGACATCCTTTGAAGAATTGAAGACGAGAATGCAGACTTTGGAGAGGGATGCTGCAGAGGAGGCAGTGCAGCCAATCGTTGACGAAACCACAGGCTTGGTGAAAGGTGACACTCGGACTCAGCTGATACTCAACAAGCTCAACCCCGAAGAACGCATGATATTCCTGGATCTGGAACGGAGGCCATGCAACAGCTCCAGCTTAGTTGATCAAACCGGACTGTCAGAGAGCCGCCTCAAGAATCTGCTCAAATCTCTGTGTCCAAAGAAAGCGATCAGAATGCTGGGCAGAAGAGAGAGAAGATACACGGCAGTTCATGGGAGAGGCATATTCTACGCCTCAGTCAAATTGCCCCGATCTTCTATGAACCGACTGTAACGCAGACAGTTCGGAGGATGGGGTTTTCTGGAATGACTGAAGAATGCTCAGGAAAGAGGTGGGACCTTGGGGAAGTTCGATTGATGACGACTGACGAAATCATCGATAAACTGGCTTCTGTTAATATCCCATTCGATCAAACGCACTTTCTCGGGGATGCCAGGAATCATTATTCTGCTGAGGCTCTAGCCGAGACATGGCTGAGACGCCATAAATGCACAGCAACCGGCTTTGACGAGGATTTCGTCTGGATGGCTGCCATCGTCCTCTGGGAACGCCTCGCACCGGACATAGTCAACGTGGAGATGATCGATGATGAGATGCAGCGAGGATACGAGCTTCTCGAAGGGGATGAGACCTGTAAAGCATGTGACCTCTGGTTGCACGTGTGGGAGCTCATCAAACAGAAACTCACATCGAAGATGACAACCATAGATGCGTTCGACGAGATCTTCTCTGGGACCCAGTCGCTATCTAACTGGTGTGATGATCTCGAGACGGAACTGTGGAACGCTGGACTCAAAAACCCTGAATATCTAAGGAAACGGATTCGATACTGTCAAGAGCTCTATACACAATTTCGAGACGAGGATGAGTTGACGTTGGGGGACCTCTACCGGGCGGAGGCAGAGTCTTACTGGCATCTGGGAGAGACCGAGATGGCTGAAAAGAGATTCAAGGATCTTACTGGTAGGTATCCGAACTACGCTTGGGGATACATCAATTGGGCAGATGGCTACTGGTTGTCTCCATTCGACAAAGCTGCACCCAAAGACTATGGTAGGGCCGAAGCCCTCTACTTGCAGGCGCTTGAGAACGCAAACTCGGAAGATAGACCCGACATCATAGAACGCCTAACTCTCCTCTACGAGGAGAAAGGCGATCTAGGTAAAGCTGAACGCTACGGACGCGTTTCTGAAGGGTTGCAACGGAAGATCGGCCGCAATGAACCCTGCCCCTGCGGAAGCGGTAGAAAATACAAGAGATGCTGCGGTCTACGCAGGTGATGGACGACTATGCCAAGCAAACCAACGATCCCCGATGAGGTGAGAGAGAAGGCGTCACATCGGTTAAAGAAGTTGGTTAAGAAATACCGCAAATATGGAGTTGCCGACATTATCGGGATCTTCAAAGGCCGTTATCTATACATCGACTGGATCGATGAGGCCGGGATCTTCGGTTTCACCCTCAGCAAAGGTACGCGGAAACCGTCTAAACTCTGCCGCCTGAGATACAAAGGCGACATCAACAAGTGGAAACTGGAGATGTACAAGTATAGTGATATGTGCTACGACGTGGAAGGCGACTTCATGCTCGGCGGAGGAACGATCGAGGAGTGCTTTGACGCCGCAGCGAGCGTCTATATCACCGAAACTATTGACCAGTAAACTCCGCAACAGGCAAACTCACAAATTGTGGCATGAGATGTATAAAGTTGAGCGTTGTCCCATCAGAACGTTGGAATCGGATGGCTCATGCGTAAGAGGGTGAAAATTGACTGGGAGGAACTCATCGCAGCGTTTGCGGGTTCCGAATTTGACCAGAGCAACTATCTTGATTTAGAGACCGGGGAGGTTGTTTCCGTGATGAGAGAGATTATGGATAGCGATGAGATAGATGAGATTGAGCGGAGAGTGAACTTGGAACCTGAAAGATACAGGATCATACCTTCGATTGATTCAAGCGAGGCGTACGATGACATGGTCAAGTTCATTGATACAGTTGAAGATAGGCATCTGGCAGAGCTACTGAGCGTAGCGATATGCGGTAAAGGAGCATTCAGAAGGTTCAAGGACGTATTGCTGTCCTACCCCATTGAAAGGCAGCGGTGGTTTGAATTTCAAAGCGACCTTATGGTGAGGAGAGTTGAGGAGTGGCTCCGGGAGATAGGGATTGAACCTGCCTCTCAGAGATGCAGAAGGCATTTGAGAAAGCCTTCGAACTGAGTTTTGCCAAATTGCCAATAACTGAAATGGGCGTCCGAGAAAATGACCCTTGTGGACATTGAGTATTGCTGCTGTAAGAAACAGAAGATGTTACTATTCTGACTTTGTGCTTTCTTCCACCGTGGATCCAATACGTGTGCTCACAACTCCACAATATCACCTTCCACATGCTCAACATCTCTTTATTGTCGCCGCACGTGTCGTTATCCATTGCGGTGAACTCTGGTTAGATAACCGTCTGCCGGACCAAAACATGCGAGGATCGATGGGATATCATCAGTAAGCCAATCGCCGAGATCATCTGGGCGGCGGTGAAGCACTCTCAGTATAGGTTCCAACCATTCGGGTTTGCGATCGCAGCCAACACATGTAACGCGCCTATTGGCGCCCACCCATCACCCAGATCCTTCTCCTGACGCCAGTACTTTTCCTCGTCCAAGATTTGTGCAAGACAAGGTAGGGCTGCTGTCCCTCTACCAAGAAGCTCCTCTACCAGATTCCTATCGACTTCTAGGCCTGACCGAGCCAGATCCTGAACGAGTTCGGCCGGCTCACATTCGCGGCACCCATTCTTCTTCCCCACCGTTCAACGGACTGGCAAACCCAGACGTCCGCCACATCTCGGACGCAACTTATCTATCAGCTCAAAATCTTTGTTTTGCAGAGTCAGAACTGAAAAAGCCACACATCCCTAAAACGTCCAATGAAACGGGGAACATATTTGACGAAGATCAACCTGGATAAACTGACCGTAAAGCAGACGCAGAAGATCATCGACGCAATCACAGTGTACTGGAACTTCTTCACACCTGCCTCTCCTGACGGGCGAACACCCGCTGAAGCCAAAGGGATGGAAGCTCCCTCCTGGATGCAGCCTCTTCTCATCAAGCATAAGGAGAGGTTGGATAGACTTGCAGTACGAATTCATTTCGTAGATAGAATCAATGAAATTACAGGGCAGATACTTTCAGAGTTAGGGAAAGGACTGTCAACCCCAAGAACGCAGGCTATCATAGAGATCATGCAAGCGTTGGAGAAGCATGGGACTCCTGAACAGCCTCCGAAGAAAACTCTGCGGTCATCAGGCCCCCCATCGAAAAGACCGTCGGAACCTGCGATCATAATTCCGTTCGTCTCGCTCTATGCTGCAAGAAACGTGAAGAAAGTCCGAAGGATACTGCGGGAGTGCTCGCGGCGAGAATCCAGCGCTCAGGAGGGAAGCTGTAATGTGAAAGAGGATCCTGGCGGTAACAGCTTTACTGTTTACCAGTGGACCGGAACCATTGGAGTGAGGCTCGGCACGATAGACTTTCTTCCAGATAGCAGGCTGTTCGTAGGTAGCCTCACGTCGACACGAAGAAACGCTCTCCACAAGTTCCTAACAGAGCTGATGAAAAAAGACCTGATGCTGCTAGAAGAACTGAGAGATGTAGAATTACCTCCGTTGTAGCGTAATCAAACTATCCGCCATAGTTCTGAGGTAGATTCTCGTGAAAGCTGTGAAGGTTGATGAGATTGAGAAGTTCATGAACGAAGGGTAGGCACCAGTGATGACATTGCTTGATGGGAACCCTGTTATCGAAACTTATGCTTCAGTGCGCACAAAAAGTCGAGTGCATTGGATCCATGATCTTTCACAAGGAGAAGGTATACGTACAGGAGCATTTGAGTTTGAAACTTTCACGGCTACTGGCGAACAGACTCCTTTTATGATCTGTGTAGGATAGCGCTTCATGCGGAGGGGTGGCGGAGAACGTTAACAACGACCCGGAACCGCCGGGCCGAGAAACGTATGAGGAAACGTGTGGCTGAGGCAAAGGATCGGCTCTACACTCTCGAAGTCTTCCTCCTGAGCGGACTGGTCACGCAGGAGTTTGCTAAGGTGAACCCGCATGTCTCCCGGACAATTCAAATCAAAGGTGGCCAAACGCTGCAAACCCTTCACCGCACCATCTTTCGGGCCTTCGACCGCGAGGAGGAGCACCTCTACGAGTTCCAGTTTGGCAAGGGGCCGCATGATCCCAAGGGACCTCGTTACACTGTTTTGATGAACAGAGAGAGTTTCGATGATGAGCCCGACGCGGGAGACGTTGCCAAGACGACCATTGATTCTCTTGGACTCAAGGTTGGGCGTTCTTTTGGCTACTGGTTCGACTTCGGGGACAGCTGGATGCACCAGATCAATGTCTTGGCCATTGAGGATGCACCGTTAAGCGGTCGCTTCCCCAAGATCACCAGGCGCGTCGGGGAGTCGCCGCCGCAGTACCCGGATTTGGAGGAGGAGAGATAGCCAAGATGTTGCTTGCTCGTGATGAGTGGTGAGAGGTGAAAAGATTCCTGAATCTGGTCACTGGGAGCTCCGGTTACCTTCAGTTGGATTCTGCTCTTCCTATTCAGCATGGAGCTTCAGAAACACGACCGCCGACCGCGTCGTATCCAATGTTCATAATTCGCATGACCGGGGTGAAGAGGTCGCTTCGCACATGGCACGAGGCATCGGGTTCAAGGGTAAAGGAGCAGGAAAGATCATGATCGACTGGGTCCTCAGCAAAGCCAATGAACTCGCCGAGGAAGTGGGATGCAGATACGTGGTACTCGACTCCGAGAGCCATATGGTTGATAGGTACCTCAAATAGGGGTTCGAAATGATACCGCGCCAGAGACGCGAAAACGACCCTAATGTTCTTCGACCTTGGGATACGCGTACGGAGCGAATCGACCGGATCTCAACTCTGAACCTTCGTGGCACAGCGCTCCCCCCGCACCAAGAACTTCCGCGTACAGAACAAGATTCCTGTATCTTAGAACTGGAATCGGCAGATCATGCGATCTGACGCTGATGTCAAGCTGCAGATACGCTGGCTCTACAACGTGCACAGCCTACTGAGGCCCTCTTCCTATGTTCAAATCTTGGGAGATGCAGCCTGTCGCAGCAAAGAGTTAATTTGTATTCTCGCGTATTACATGTATAGAGAAGGGGTGGCCATGGAGAAGCTTGCTGAAAGGGAGTCAATAGTACCGGTTCGTTTCTCACAACGCGAAATCGACGCGATAGATGGAGCTGTGCAAAGGCTTGGAACCAAGTCTAGAAGCGCGCTCATTAGAGATGCCACGCAAAAATTCATTCGAGAAGCAGGTAGCCTCAAAGTGATCAAGATACGCAATGACGTGACTCCGAAAGACGCCAAAGCAGAGATTGTCGCTTACCTTAGAAAGCACAAAGAGGCTGAGACATTCGACATTGCGAACGACCTCAGACTCGACCTAGACCTCACTGTCAGGGCTTTGAAGGAACTCTGGGAGGAGGGCAAAGCGGCTTGATAGGGAAAGAGGTCGGAGACAAACTTGCCGCGGAGCAGATCGTCTGCGAATGCCGAAAGCTGAAGGGTGCCGTGCTCATCCATAAGGGCGCTCACAGAGCCCAAAGATACGTCCTGTACGGCTTCCCTGCAGAGGCCGTGATAGCGAGAAAATGGAGGCTAATCGAGTAGTTCGTCAATAGGTGCACAAGTTATGCGAGTTTCAAGCATGATTCTTGCATTTCAGCAGTTCCAAATCGAAGTGTGAATCTACCCCTCCGCACTATCCTGCTCCATAATTCTAGACAAGATGCACGGATGCACTGAGACTCTAGGGGGCTATGCAATCATCTCTCAACTGTGCTCGTACATCGTAGCCGCTGCAGTCGTCTCGTCTCTTAAGAGCCACAGTGTAGTATGGCGCTTCCGTTAACTGTGGCTTGTACTTTTCCGGAGTGAATAATGGAAGTGAGACCCATTGCTTTTCAGTAACAGTTACTCTGAGCTTTCCGCTTTCTTCGATTCTGAGGCAGAGGTTGCCCTTCTGTTTTGCTTCGCCTCGGCAGACAAGCAGCCTGTTCCTGCGTCTGTGATATTCTTCACAAGTTATCTTTCCTGTTTCTCTGAGTCTTTGCAGTTCAAGCCCACCGAAGGTGACGTGTGACGGCAGAGCCTTGATGGTGTCGTAGGCGGCACTCACATAGCGGGCAGGTATGTCAGAGTCTTCACGTAGCTGCCTGATTATGCTTAGCCTGTCGATGCCTTTCCTTTTCATATTGTAGGCTCGTCGGCGGCAGTTACCGAACTTGCACATGAGCTGCTCAACTTCAGGATGCAGCCCGCGAACGTACGCGGGAATCGTCAGCTTCAACCCGTCCGCCTACCCTTCACGATCCATTGTCACGCTTAAAGACACGAGAGAAAACTGAAACTAAGTCATCCCGTCAGTATGATGCGGGCTTTCAACGCGACCGGCCGTCCAAACCGCTGTCGGATAAGCATTCGGTGATTAGCTCCCACCCATGTAGACATGTAAAAGCGTCTGGCGTTCATTCCTCACTCGCAATGGTATTCATCGAGTTCACGAAGTGCCTTGCAGTCGACCTTTTAAGGACACGGTGACCGCTGCTTACTTTTTTGGACCGAAGGACACGCCGTTTTCTTTGAGTTCTTTGTATCGGTTGCGTACGGTAATTTCTGTGACGTTTGCTGCTTCCGACAGGTCTTTTTGTGTCGCTTTGTCCTTTTCGACTGAGCAGGCGAGGTAGAGCGCTGCCGCTGCCAGACCCATAGGGCCCCTGCCTGAAACAAGCCCTTTCACCCGCGCCTCATTGAGGATGGCAATGGCATGCTGTTGTGTACGCTCGCTAATGCTTAGCTTCGCCGCTATCTTCGCAACGCATCTGACTGGATCATCGACGGGCGCTCTAAGGTCTAGCCTGTTGACAAGCAAACGATAACATCTTCCCAGCCTCTTCCTATCTGAGCGTCTCATGGCAAACTCGCTCAGGCTCCTTGGAACCTCACACAATCTACATGCAGCATACAGCGCCGCCATTACCATCGCACTTGTGCTCTGGCCTCTCAAGACACCTTTCTCTAGAGCTTTCCTGTAAATCAATGCAGCTCTTTCCTGCACGGGCTTTGGAATATGCTGTTGATCAGCAAGTCTGTCGAGTTCCGTCATGGCGTGGCGAAGATTGTGAGCAACGGAAGATTGCAGACTCACTTTGTTCTGCATCCGACGTAGCGCGTACATTTCCTGACGTTGTGTAGGTGACAGTGCACGGCCGCACCTGTCCTTACTGTCCTTTCCAATGCAGGTCGGCAGTCTCTTGTCATGGATCGAATATGAGATGGGCGGACCCGCATGTGCTTTCGCATCCCTTTCTTCAGGAGTATATGCCCTCCAATCCGGCCCACTACTAGCCACATGATCATTAAGAACCACTCCGCAATTTCTACAGACGATCTCTCCTAGGTCGTCATCTTCGACGAGGTAATTGCTCCCGCATTCAACACAAAAGTGGGGTGATTTGGAAGTCGACATCGCCTTTTCGCCTGCAGAACCTGTTCGTCTCTTGCCGCAACCGGCTTAAAACTGGATACCGTGTCAGCCCACCAAGAAGTTATGCAGAGACTATTTTTCCAGGAAAATGGGTGAGCCGAAAGCACTGCGAGTATATTCACTTTTGGGCTTCCTTCATGCGACTCTCCAGTTCTGCAAGTCTCTTATGCTGCGCAAAAATGATCGACAGGAGCAGCGGCACTTCTCTGACGGGAGAGGCAAGGACTCCAGCAGCTGAGGCGTAGAGTCGACATTGAGCGAGCAGGTCATCGAATACAGCGCGGTCCTCTGCTCTAAGAAACTGTTTGAACTTGCTCATCCTCGCAAGTTCCTCGTCGACGACAATCCGCCATGACGGTATCGTTCTCCCCATTGACTCATCAGCAAGGCGAGCTGCCAACTTAGACTAAGACATCAGAGGGATGAAGCTACAGTGAGAGAAGAGTGAAATTTATGCTTGAGCATGGGACTCGGCTTAGACAGCCTCTTAGGGGATAAAAATCGTTAACAACGTTGTTGGTTAGTTGGCATTTGGTCTAGATTCGTCTGTAGATGTGGCTCGCGTCAACCCCTTGTCGGATTTCGCTCTCGATCTGCCTTAGAAGTAGTATGCGTTTGTAAGTGGGCGGGTGCGTTGAGAAGGCCCCATTGATTCCTCTCCATGTTGATCTTGCCTCCTTCTCCATCGCGAGTTGCAGCTCTCTCTCGTCAAGGACTCCATCGTGATCCAAGTCATACTCAGCTCTCCTGTCTATGATGCCCTGCACTTCACTCCTCGCCAGCGCTGGGTCAGAGATGTACAGCGCCCTTGCTCCCGACGGCTCTTCATGTCGCATCGAGAGGCCGTAAGCAATCTTTGTCAGAGCGCTCTCGAGGCTTCTGGGAGAACCAGTAAGGTAGCCTGAATAGGCATCGGCGAAGTGCTCCCGCAGACGACTTAGCCTCAGAACAAGAAGCTGAGCGACAAAGTATACCACCATCGCGGCGATGCCCGCTAGGGCAAGGTATCCAGCGCTCCTCTCTCTGTCTCGCCCGCCCGTGCCTACGAACAGTGTGCTCCTTGCAATGATGTAGGCGAGCAGTGGAATTGCTGAAAGGAAGGTCATCACGATCGAATCACGGTGCCTGATATGGCCCAGCTCATGCGCTATCACTCCCCTAACTTCGTCCTCGTTGAGTTGTCTCAGCAAGCCCTCATGGACGGCAAGTGTCATGCGGGATGAGGAGTTGCCGAATACGAACGCATTCGGCGCCGGGTTTGGAACTATCGCCAGCCTAGGCATGCGAACATTGCTGGCAGCCGCAAGCTCCTTGACCGTGTTCTCAAGCCACGGATACTCGCCGGCTTGAAGATAGTGAAGCCTCGTCGACCAAGCAACGATCGACGGGCTAATCAGGAACTGTATTCCGAGGAAAATGAGCGCGAGCACGAATGAGCCAACAAGAGTGCCCAGCGGAGACAAGCTCAGGTCAGTTGCCGCACTGTACAACAGCGAAACTGCGCCGAGAAAACCTACGAAGACTACGACTGTAATTATAATCGTAGCAAGCATCGTCGTTCGAAGCTGAGCCAGACTTGCCATGACTCTCACGCGTCGGCCACACGCTTAAGCAGGAACCTACTAAAAACCTAGCGCTCCCGCAACGAAACTCTGGTGCGAGAGCCATACTTGAGGGTGAATATGAGAAAAATGACATCCATGACAAGCCCAAGTAGCAGATCATGAAGAGCCCGCACCCCTCTCGACGCTGGCTCCTCCTGATTGTTCCCCCGTTTTTTCTTTCGGCTGCAAAGCTTCCAGGAGCCTCGTTTCGCCAATCAAGTACAAGAAGAGGCCATACTGGAAGAAGAGGGCAAGCGTCTCGTTGCGGCTTTTCCCCACAGCCTTCGCGTACAACCCAATGAAATCTAGGAACTGTCGTGGCAACCAAACACTTACCCATGCTCCCCGCGGGCCCTTCCCGAACGGGTAGGGACGCCTCGGCACACGCCCAGTGAGTCGTTCCAGCTCCTGGAGAGCAGCGTGTAGGCGTGTCCGTGACGCAAACTCGTGGCTGGTGAGAAGCGAGCAGCGAAAAACGAGACCTAACACGATGATGATCCTGGCGAGGTCCCCAATGTGGAAACCCACCCGTGCGGCTAGCTTTCGGAATCGGTATGCGAGCTGGAAGCGGACGTAGACGGTTCGCTTAACATACATCTCCCGCGGAGAATCCGAATCAGTACGGCTAAGAAGCCTATCGAGAGCCCTTGACAACGATGAAGACGCTTCCAAAATTTTCTAATTTGTGCGCTCGCGCACAAATCCAGATTTGGGGAAGTTAACCCCCTTTGGTTGACGGTGCCGCTTCGGCGACCTCTCCTCAATGATGCCGGCAGCCTGACCGCCTACGAAGCCGTCCTCACAGACCTTCTCCAGCAGACCCATCAACCACAGGTCTAAGGCGGCTAGGGCTTTCACAGCCTTCCCATGTGCCATACGCGCCTTCACATCAAGGGTTCGCTGTAGGTTACGTAGCTCTTCTTTTTCAGCATCGGTCACCTCGCGAGCATCCTGCCTCTCTAGAGCTGTCGGTGGAGGCATGTATCTTAGAGTCTCATAATCTTCCAGCCTCTGCCCTAGCAGCTTCCTAGCCTCATCAGCAACAAAACGGTCTCTGATTATTGCTCTCAAGTTCCAGTCCAGTGAGCTAATGAGTCGTGCAGCCTTCTCATGGCATTCACGTCTAAACTCCTCAACATATTCCACTGATCTCACCTCACGCCCTCTTTCCAGTTAGTCTTCTTAGCGTCCATGTGATCGCGTTCGTCAATTCCTTCACATGCCTCTTTGTCAAAGCATCCGGCTGGCCCTCTCCCAGTTCGATACGTATCCCAGTCAAGTAGCCGTCCTCAGATCGTTGAATCTCGTAGCGGTCGATGAGTTCACGATTCCACATCGCGTCGAGCACACGCGGAACCAGAAAGCTTTGAACTGGAGGTGCTTGAGGATCGAGCCGTACCTTTCCTGACACTTCAGCTACGAGCGCGTTCCCGCAGAGGAAGACTTTGCCTAGCACGCTGCCGTCTTGCGCCGTTACAGTCTCGATCCATCCGGCGGCTTCTGACCGCTGTCTCTCGAGATCCACAGTAGGTCGCATAGGTTCTTCGCCGACCCTCTTCGACAGGAATGAATCGAGCGTTGCCTCAAGATCCTTCAACGCGGTCAGCGCGTCTAGCCCGGCTGGTAGGTCGCTTTCTATCCCGCCCATGATCTTGACGAACTCAAATTCGCCTCTTGGCAGCGTCAAGGACTTTGAGACGGAGACCCTGACGTTGTTAGCATTCACGGCCGAGTGAGCCTCCAGCAGTCCGGCTTCACCTCCATGACCAATCCGTCGCGTGCGAGCGCTGGAAGGATCGTTCCGAGTTCGTGTGCTGTCAGCTTGTCGCGTACAGCACATTCGATAAGCGCTATAGGAGCGTAGGTCCGTCTATCCTGTAGGCTCCTGATGGCATCGATGACGGCTGCTCTCTTCTCCTCGAGCGTCTGAACGCTGCCCGTGTTTCCTGCGACGAGGACTTGCGAATGTGATGACGTTTCCAGGCTGTTCTGGTGTCGTTCATCGCTCATGTATGCCTGTAGAGTGTCAGCAGTGGTACCCTGCGTCAGCTTAGACGTGTCATCTGCCTGTGTGGGTACCAGAGGTACCACTGCTGACGCAGCTAGGGCGAGGTCAGGCAGGTACCTGCGTTTGAGTCGCTCTATGTGAGATTGGTCCCATAGGATGGCTCTGGCTCCACCGTGGCCGAACCTTGTCCTCTTCAAGCCGAGTCTCTGGAGCTTTCTTCCGATCCAATCGCTGCGGACGTGCTCTTTGTCAGGTAGCTCGCAGTTGTAGGCTTCAGAGATGTCTTTGGTGGATAGCTTGCCGTTCTCGACCTTGTTCTCGCATCCGAGTATCGCTTTGAGGATTTCAGCCTCGACGCCACTCTGCTCCTCTGCCAATCTGTCCCCTGCGATGTCTTTGGCTAACGATAGGAGCCGTTCGCGGGCTTCCACTGTCGGCGTGACTGAGAGGAGCGGGAGAAACAGTTCAGTGACCCTGGCGTCACCGATTTCCTTGCGGGTCTGGTCTGCATCGATTTGATTGCCGTTGTGGTGAAAGCAGTAGTATTCCAGCTGTGCCCGAATCTTCATGGCCTCATGCTTATCGATGGCGAGTGGAAGATCCCTACGCGCCTTCTCCATTGGAATGACAATGCATCTCTGCATCGTTGTCTCGTATAGCGGGTCAGTCCCCGCCAGCGCCTTGAATCCAAAGACAGTGTACATCTTCGGCTTCTTGCCGTCTTTGCTGCCTCGGATTGCATATTGGCCGCGTCTATACCCGGAGTTGAGGATGGCCCGGACCTCAGTCGCCGCTTCGCCTTCAGTTCGGTAGAGCTCAGTCTCATCTATCAGCAGAGTCGGACGCCATGTGTGCATGACTTGGTAGAGCGCTGCGGGCGAGATACTGCTCGTCAATATCGGTCTCGGACACAATGCTTGGAGACATTCCAGCAGGCGTGACTTGCCACTGTTCGGTGGCCCCAAGGCAAACAGGTACGGAACCGTCTCGAAATCCTCATAGCGATGCGCCAGAAGAGTTGCTGACGCGAGTGCATCGTAGTACCTCTCGTCGGCCAAGTCAACATACGTCCAATAGAAGCCCCTGTTCTCCTCATAGAGTCCGGCTTCGGTTTCGAATTGTTTGGCTGCGATGGCGATCCAGACCGAGTTCAGAGCTTCTCGGTCTCGGGGATCATCTGACTCGACGTTTCTTTCGTGTCTCGCGCGACTGGGACCCGACCCGAGAGCGATGTCCGCCTCCCGGAAGAGACTACGTGCTGTCCTTCCGACTTTGCCTTCCCGCTCGTTTGTGTCGATTTTTCCCATCGTCTCTTAGCACTCCTTCGTCTTTCAGAAAACCTAGCCAGGCTGAACCGCAGGTGTCGCAATCTCTCAGAGGTTTGTCGTGTCTGACACACTCGGCGTCCGAGAAGCTCTTTCCTCTAAGAGGCCAGACGGTGCGCATGATTTGCCATCGAACAGCCTCCTTCCGGATCAGTATTGGATGCCCACTGGACCCGAAGTTCACGAAATTGCCTTGCGTTCGAAGACCATAGCCAGCAATTGATGATCGATTCATCCATTTCCGCTCCGCCGGAGGAGATGCAACCAGATCTGCAACTTGGCGCAGAAGTCGCTCAAGGTGAGGCTGTCGCGTTCGTTCAGGATCGCGTCTCGTAGGACCCAGTCAAGCGGTAGCCTATCAGCAACAAACTGCTTCAGACGGACGATTGAAACTGTGCGCCAAGCCTTTCTAGACAAATCCTCGGCGGCTTGACTCATTTCTGACTGGTCTCCTCAGAACCTTCGCGGGCCTCCAGAAGCCCTCTCACTATGTCATCCTCACCAGCGTCACTTCTCGCAGCCAAGCCCTCGGCAACCTGCCATAATGCGAGGAGCTGGATGATCCTTCGTCCAAGCTGTGATGCGGTGAGGGCGTTAACTTCTTCCTTCAACTCTCTGCTCCTCATTCTTGCAAAGAAGGCGGTCGAGAATCTCGCTGAACGATTCATTCTTATGACCCAACTCGACGAGTTTGTCGTAGACCCTGCTCGAAACGCGGATAGTCATCCATGTTTTGCGCATAGGCTGATACTGCCCCTTTGGTTTAGGACTGTACCATCCGACTCCGTATTACACGACCAGAAAGTATTAAGTTTAGTTCTGTACTAACATTAGTACAGATGAGGCATGAGCTGGACCCCAAAGGATCCGATAAAGAGGGCGGCCGTCCTAGAGGCCCTTCTGCTGAATGGGAATAGCCCGACAAGATATGGGGTGTTGTGGAATAAATGCAAGAGCTCGATCGGAAGCAAAATCACGTTTGATCTGCTGCTCAAAGAAGGTTGCAAGTACGGCGTCCTTAAGCGCATTGAGCGTAGTCCACGTCACGTAGAGTTCCAAATCGACTCTCAGTCAGAGAAGGGCAAAGCAATCCTTGACCTTTACGAAAGGCACGCAAACCAGTTCCGGTACGAGACTCAAGTCAAGCACAAAGAAATCAAGAGCCAGATCGGGTTCGTCAAGAACCTAGAGAGAGCATTCGTCTCTTTCACGAGCCTGATGCTTTGGTGGGTGTCCTGGTTGGCCTTCGGCCCGTCCATCGTCTACGGCCGGCCCGAGAAGTCATCTGACTACGAACGGGCTCTAGTGGAAAGAGGGTTGGCAGCAATTCAGCATGGCTTTGTGGATGACCTGAAAGTACTGTTTGTGGCAAATCCCCACATGTTCCGAAGGGCGATAGTGTTGCTGTGGAACTTGCAGGCTATCAACGAAGGGCGCGGAATCGATCTTGTAGCGCAGATGAAACGCCATGAGGAGGCGAACATGTTCGAACGATTGACGTGGATGGGGTACCCTAGAACGCAGGCCGCGCTTATGGCGGCCAGGTACGAAGAAGCTCACAAGCTTCTCAAGGAAAAGAAGAAAGAGCAGGCGCTCGAGCTCCTCCGCGAAGTATCGGAACTAGGCCGCTTTATTATCGGTGTCGAAGAGTTGAAGCCCGAGCTTGGCTACCTAGCGAAAAAACCAGACAAGGACCTACAGGAGGCTCTCCGACGCTTCAGAAAACAAAAGCTTGAGAGGGAGAATGAGGCCAGGAAGTACCAAGAGTTCCTCCAAGGAAGCCTTGATGCAAAGTCTCAGACAACGAAACGACCCCTCGGCCGGCGAAAGAGTATCCATGGTCTCATGAGTACCACGTGAAGAGCATCTGCCTCAATCGTATGACAATTCAAATAAACTGTCGCTCAATTCAAACGAATCGGGCGACAGAATGGAGCGATTCCACGACCTAGTACTACTGCTCACACAACTAGGGCGTGATACACTGTGTGTCACACCCTGATTTTCGCCTGCCCCTCAGACGCAGACGCCCTCCTAGGGGGCAGGGTCTGTATTACAAAGCTGCGGGGAAATTGTAGGCTCAAACCGCATACGCGAGACGTGACACGTTCACTTGTCCCTCAGTAAACAGAGCCGAGCACGGATGGTGAAATTCCAAGAATGGTTGAGGATGGCGGAAGCCGTGTTAGCACGAGGGAGGGCTTCGCCAAATTAGTTCTTGACAATCGCGCTCGGCGCCGACGAGACTGGGCGTGTCGCTGGCTACCGTGTTCGGGCCGGCATAGCTGTCAAGAAACGGTCAAGACAAGCACCATTTCGAGGCGCAGGGAGTTACTATTTACTGTTCCTAGTCGAGAACCAGCGCAGCCAAGGCATCCTTCTTAATTCAAAAAGAGTGGGAGAGGGTCTTAGCCACTACACTATCTTGGGCGCACCGAAGTCTTCGCCTTAGAACGGCATCTTGACTATGACTCTTTCGTTCGGCAGAGCGGTGACATATTCCCAGCCTTCAGTAACCCATCTCTCAACGTCGGCTAAGGGTATGATTCGTTGGCGATTCCCATTGTTTGCCAATGTACCCAACAAGCGTTGTCTAACCAAGTTATGGAGCTCTTCATCCGCCATCTTGGCCAGGTCGTATTTTGCGAGTTCTTCCTCGCTGAAACCTGCGACAGCTAGAAGCTGCTTCTTGAAGGCCTCTTTGATCTTCTCTTCTCCAACCTCTGCCTTCGTGGTTTGGAGGTAATCTTGGCTTCGCTTGTAGGCGTCACGCATATCCTCGATCACCGAGCTAGGAAGGCGATGCTTGTTGGTGGTGTATCGGTTCTCTATGTCGCCCTTGTGTCCCATCCAGAATTGGCGATAGTCGCGGAGGACTAGGCCTTTCGATTCAGCGAGCATGAGTTGCGTGTCGAAGTAGGATCGGAGCACGTAGGGACGCCAAGGGAGCCCTGCGCTTCTGATGGGTTGGCGGATCATGTCGCCGATGTTCACGGTGCGTATGAAGGGTTTCGGCGCAAACTTGGGTACGACCAACGCCGAGTCCGGACTCAGCTTCTCCCCGTCCATGATACGCTCGTCTAGGTAGTCTTTGAGGTAGCCGCAGGCTTCCTCGGTTAGGAATGTGAAGTATTGGTGGCGTGCCTTACTCAGGCTGGAGCGAGTAGTGACCATCGTAGGTATTTCGTCGAAGGTTAACTTGTCGCCTTTGAGTTGAAGTTCGGGTAAATCGCGTATTCTCAGACCGTCGTTGCCTTGATAGTTGCCTATGGTTTGCAGCCTGAGGCCGCCGTGAGCCACCAGGGCGCATGCCGTCCGGGCCTGCTTGCTGGCGGATAGGAAGATGCGTCTCAGCTCCTCCTTTGTGGGGACGCGTTCATCCCTGAGGGTCGGTGTCTCGTGGGCGCCCGTGATCTTGATCTTCCGTTTCAGCTCGATCCCGTTGTGGGCAAGCCAGGATTTGATGACCTTGATCGTGTTGTGGATGTAGCTGCCAGCGTGCCTCTCCTGGACCTTGGAGACGTAGTCCATGAGGAGGTTCTCTATCGCCGCAGGCCGCTTGGATGCTAGCTTACGTGGCGTGAGCTGGTTTGTCTGGCAGAAGTTTCCTAGGTTTCGGAGGTAGATCTCAGCAGCGGCGGGGGAGCCGCGAGCGATGTTGTCGTGCCAACGCCTGACGTTCTTGTCTTCTAGGAGGTACGCGTATTTGGCGCGTGGACGAGGCTTCTTCGGGTCTGGCAATACTCTTGCCTTGCCATGCTGAGAAGGCGTGTGTTCCCTAAAAGGGATGTGGTTTTGAACCCAGAATTTGGTGCGGCCGCCGGGATTTGGACCCGGGTTAGAGGCTTGGGGGGCTTGCGGCGAGGTCTATCGCTCGTCTCCGTCTTAGACCAGGTTGCCCACCGCACGGTGGCGGTTCTGGACCACGGCCTA
>Ga0315282_10004870_pt1 | contig 23154 bp, 20 predicted proteins | sample YL17G07_20_MG_FD_203693 | JGI IMG/M metagenome (GOLD analysis project Ga0315282, IMG submission 203693) | Sediment microbial communities from Yellowstone Lake, YNP, Wyoming, USA - YL17G07_20 | ecosystem: Environmental > Aquatic > Freshwater > Lake > Sediment | place: USA: Wyoming | collected... | reverse complement strand
TATCTGCTCCAGCTTTAACCGCGGCCGCAAAGATCTGCAGAATGTCGGGCAGGGGTGTTCTTGACCCGTCTTCCAACACGAAATCGACTTTTACGCCGTGCTTCTTTGCATATTCTATGCAGTCCACAGTGGTTTTCAGAACCTGCTCCTTCGTGGTTTTCAGGTTGTATTGAAGGTTGAGACCGTTGAATGGAGTAAAAACCTGAATTTCCCTTATGCCACACTCAATGCACGAGTCTATTTCGCTTCGATTCATGCGGGACAAAGCAGCCAAGTTTGCCTGCTGAAATCCCTCGTTCGCGATTTTTTTAACGCTGCTCTTTTCTTCCTCAGAAAGCGCGGGATACCCAACTGTTATTGTTGACACGCCCATCTCATCCATCATCTTGGCAAGCTTGACCTTCTCAACGTACGTCAGGAAGACGGCGGGCGACTGGACACCTTCAATCAACGTTTCGTCCCATACAAAGACCCTTTCAGGAAGCTTCGGAGGCAAATTCTTTCTCAAGTGATTGTAGTTTGATATCAGACCCTGCGCTTCAAGTTTCTTGAATATCGTCTTTCTCATTCAGCCTACCTTCGCCCAGCTGCTTGACCACGACACATCACTATTCTGGGCGTCAATCATATAAGATTTAACATGTTCGCTCAAGCCCCAACAGACACACACAACCGCCCACATGCAGGCTGGGGCTATTCACACGCACAATTGTGCCCTGACCTCTGCGAAACTTTAAAATCGTATAGCATCGTAGCGGATAGTGCCTGTGGTGGTAGTGTATGGAACCTTTTCAGTGGTGGACGGACAAGCAGAAGAATTTGATGGAAGAGGCAAGAATATTCGCTGACAAGAGCCTTCCTGAGGGCGAGGAGACGCTGTGGACGAAAAAGTTCCCATCGAGTCTGTTGAAGGAAGTTGCCAGAAGAGGATGGTTCGGCGTCGTGATCCCAGATGAATACGGTGGCCTAGATTTAGGCGTGACTGGAGCGAGCATCGTCACTGAAGAGCTCAGCAGAGTGTGTTCAGCTCTTTCTGAAGCTTACGCTGTTTCCATGTTTGGCGGTGTTGAGCAAATACTGACTTTCGGGACGGAAGAACAGAAGCGCACATGGCTTCCCAAGATAGCGAAAGGACAGGTTGTTGGGGCAGTCTGTATCACTGAGCCTTTCGTAGGTTCAGACGCGGCTGGGATTGAAACAACGGCAAGAAAAGAAGAAGACTCGTACATTATTAACGGTAAGAAACGTTTCATAACGAACGCGGGTCTGGCCGACATTTACGTTGTGTATGCTCGGTCCAGCGACAGAAAAGAAGACAAAGCCAAATACCAGCATTTGACTGCTTTTCTAGTTGAAAAGGGAACACGCGGCTTCTCCGTTGAAAAGATCAATGAACTTTCAGGATGGACTAGTCTGCCCAACGGAACATTGGACTTCGATAACGTGAAGGTTCCGACAAGAAACTGCATCGGTGGAGAATGCATGGGCTGGAAGGTGATGATGGCAGGCCTGAACTTTGAACGCGTCGTATATTCAGCGGGCATGCTTGGACCGATGCGGGAAGCGATCCGTAACGCTGTGGCGTATTCCCAGCGCCGGCTGCAGTTTGACAGGCCAACCATAGATTTGCCCACGAACCAAGCAAAACTCGCAGAAATGTTCGCAGGACTATACAACTGTCGTCTGCTGGTCTACCACGCTGCTCATCTTTTGGACGAGCATGAAGATGCGATTGTTGAAGCCTCAACTGCAAAGATGCTTGTTTCTGACACGTATGAAAGACTAGTGAGTGATGCCATCCAGGTGATGGGAGGAGATGGATGGACACGTTTCTACCCTGTCGAAGCGTACTTGAGAGACGCAAAAGTGAACCAGATCGGTGCAGGAACAAATCAGATCATGAAACTGGTCATCTTCAGAGGCGGATTAAAAGCAATGAACAAAGACTTAAAGATGCTCCGTAGACGTATACACCCAAGACCCAGTGTTCCAGTGTCTACAAATGAGCAACAATCCACGTTTGAAACTGATGAAGAGGGCATCTTGAAAGCGTTGGCCGAAGACTACATGGTCAACCCAGGTCTTTACATGAAAAGGGAAGACCTGAAAGAAAGACTGACGGAGCACGATGACACCGAACTGGATGGAATTCTGCAGAAGCTTGCCTCAGAAGATTTCGTCCGACTCTACCGTGATGGAAATGGAAGAATATCGCTCGTCAAGGCAACCTACAAAGGCTTGAGAAAAACTGGACTGTTGGAAGAATTCAAGTGGTACCCGGAGTGGCTAAAAAAGGAATTTGTCTTTTAAGCACGCGCGCGACCTCTTCTCTGCTGGAATTTTCAGAATTATAGCGTATGCCCATTGGACGAGGTGAATGAAACGCGTATCGATGGAGTACTGACTTCTCGCGCTTGTGTAACCCAAGGAAACCATCTGATTTGATGTTAAGGGAAAGTCACTCGGCTGGGGTCAAAGGTATAATGGGCAATCGCTTTTCTTTCAGTGAAGACGTCGGAATGTACGCGTATGGAGCATCTCCACCCGTGAAAACTCGGCCGTCGGGAGGAGGCACACTTGGGGATGCTATCTGCTCTCCTGGAGCGCTAGGCATGTTTTGATCGGTTCGTGTTTGAGCAGGTTCTTCCATAATAGTTTCATTCATGTTATCTGTGTCCATCGCAGGTTGATCCTTGAACGACCCGGTCAGCCGCCTAGACCCAGTTTCCGCTTTGTCATACGTGGGGGAGAAGTTGCTGTTTGTAGCTGCGCTTGGTTGATTGCTCTGGATTGTCTTATCTCCTCCAAGTGCTGGTTCAAGATTCTGTACTGAGCATGTTGAACATTCGACAAGCAGAATTGACACGAGCACTAGGACGAGAACTATTGCAGTCTTCATTGCCTCTTTCTCAAACACAAATATGATTCTCTCCCTAGAAAAAGATTGCCCCTACTTCGTTGTCATATTCGGACTGTGAACCTATTGACCGTTGCGACTTGCCTGATGATGTTTTTCTTGAGCCTATCTGTTTCTTGGGTGGATGCCGAGAAAGGAAAGCGATGAGAGAGATCGCCCCTCCGAACAAAACTATGCCTAAACCCAGGTACGCAAAGCTTGAATCCAGGACTGAGCCTAGATACGTAACTCCGATTGTCTTGATTTCCGTCCACTTCTTGGTCACATTAGCCTCGATCAGAACGGGAAAGTCAACAGAGGCGTTGCGAGCAAGAAATACTAGGTAATACCTTCCAGGTTGCGCTGATCTGACCACCGGACTCCAAGTTGTGTTGACGGTGGTAATGTTGTTCAGTGACCGGTAGACTGTATCTGGCTGATCTGGCTGGGCCAAGTGACTTGTATCCGTGAAGTTAGCTATTGAAAAATTGAAATCTGCACTGCCTGCAGCAAGGATGTCTAGTTTTTGACCAATATTTATCTGGAATTCCACCAACTTGTCTTGTGATTCGTGTACATTGAAAGAACAGTTCATGATGATTTCAGATCTTGGAACTTCCTGAACTTCGTCTCGCGTCATAGTGAAAACTGGCCTTGAACAAAGAGCCAAGGCAGCTCCTACGACAATTAACACGAGACCGGCAATAATCAGGTATGAATGCATTTTCTTGCGAACCATTCGGCAGACCACTTCGAATCTTGTTTGACGAGTGTATAAGATGAAATTCTCAAAAATAAACATGTTTGTTTCGAGCAGACGACAGTTACTTATGTTCCTAAAGGAAGAAAAGTACTTCTAAATCATTATAGAACAAGTTTCCACAAGATTTTTATGCAGAGAAGTCCTACGTTTAACTGCGTAAATAAAAAGGAGAAGGGAAAAATGAAAAAATTGGTTACAATAGTGATAGTTGCAGTTCTATTCGCAACAATGTTTCTAGCAGTAACCCCAATAAAGTCATCAGTGCCGGAGACGGAACCTATGAATATCGACGCAATAGCACCACGACTGCCTATTGTTAATGATCTAGACACTCTTGAACCACGCAGTCATCACTCAGAATGGGCCGTGGGTGACCAAGCATACTGGCTGATTCTCAACGACTATGCCGGATATTATCAACTGGCGGTTTTCACACTTAGGGCAATCGGCCCGAATACGGAGATATGGGTACAAAACAATTTGAAATGGCCTACAGGAGACCCGCGAGTACCTAACCCACCGATCATCCTTGACTCGGAAATCGCATACCTACTGAACGAATTCGAGACAAAGATCTACCCAACAGACACATTGTATTTCGGAATGCCAGCAGAGAGAGACGGTTCCGCCGCACAACTTCCAAAAAAGCTGGGTCTGCCAGAAGACTATTACGCTGAAGGAAACAACAAGAACGTAATACTTGTATCAAACATCAGAGACGAAAACTACTACGATCCAACCTACCCGTACTACATCGCTGGTTTCTTCTCATCAACATTTGATGATGTCTACTTTGATAGGAATGTAATAAGCATAGACTGTTACCGATGGGAAAGACGACTGGGACCTGCTGGCACCGTGTGGATACCCGGTGAGGTAGTGGACCGCCCATTCGTCTATGAAAGCACGATTGCACATGAATACCAACATCTGATACACGCCGATTGGAACCCTGGCGACGACACATTCATGAACGAAGGCTGCAGCATGTACGCTGAATTTCTCTGCGGCTACGGAATCGACCCAAGCTACATCAACAGCTACCTATATACGCCCGACAACTCGCTCACAATCTGGGGTGACCAAGGCGACATAAACATACTCGCCGACTACGGAGCAGCAGCCATGTGGCTGATGTACTTGAACGACCACTACGGTGGAGCAGCCACGATAAGCTACTTTGTCCAGACCGGAATTGGTGGCATTGACGGAGTAAACAATGCCCTCGCACACTTCGGATATAAGCAGAAATTCGACGATGTCTACTATGACTGGAGACTTGCAAACCTGATTCACACAGACTTCCCAGGTTTCACGAAATACAACTACGCCAGTCTGACCCTAAGCGATCCAGCATACATATCTGCATTCACACACACGATCAGCGGCTTGCCGGTTCCACAAACAAAGGGTACAGACTTCGGGAACACTATGACGGATCTAGGCTACGACACAGGCGTGTCCAAGATAGGACCGTATGGCTCAGACTACATAAACTTCACAAATTGGAAAGGACCTGGCTTCATGTACTTTGACGGTGATGACTTCGCTGATGTTCCTGGATGGACCATGACAGCTGACGGATGGTGGTCTGGCACCGGAGTTGACCTCCAAGACGCATCCATCGTTGGCACCGCAACTGTGAGCGTGTCAAACCCAACGCTCACGATCGTCACGAAATACGGTATCGAACCCTTCTGGGACTTCGGCTTTGTCCAAGTCTCCACAGATAACGGAGCGACATGGACATCGCTGTCGAACAGCTACACAACTTCTGACCATGACCCGTCTGCTCACCCAGCAATCATTGCACAACTTCCAGGCCTAACAGGTGACCCAGATTACGGACACAGCCCCAACTGGCCAGATTGGACCACGATGAGCTTTGACCTCACGGCTTATGCAGGTCAGACCGTGATGATACGGTTCCGCTACATGACTGACTGGGGAACGACCTATGAAGGCTGGTGGATAAATAGCGCAACAGTAAGCGACACGCCAATGACATTAGCGACAGTCCCCTACAAAGCAACGTTCCAAGTAACGGTGGTTCAGGCACTTGTCCTCTGCGGAAAGACATTCTACGTGCCCTACCACTTGTGCTTGACGAAGGACACAAACAAGGGCATGGGCATCGGCGCCGCTATAAAACCAAGCTACGTCCTCTTTGTTGTTAGCCCAACAATGCACGCAGGATTCGCCGATTACAAGTTCCAAGCCACGAAACTGCCACTGTTCAAGTTCTTCTGCTAAACACAAGCTGACAGTTCACAAAGCCAAAACCTCCCTTTTTTCTTTATACTCTATCAAGTAGTATTTCAGGACCAGATCAAATCGCACGATGATGTCGGCATTGAATGTTCCTTCTCAGGCATATTCAAGGAAACCTAAAAATACCTCGCTTGTGAAAGTAAACTTGATGGGAGGAAGGTAAGATCCATCGAAGAGCTTATGGAATAGTGCTTGCCTTGCTGCCTGTCAGCGCGACAGGCTTATTGTCCAGTTTTCAAATGGTAAAGGCGATCGAGACTATACATATCCAAGTGGACGGAATAATCTAATCCGATAACTGCACCGATTCGGAGAGGCGGAGACGTGTACACGCTCACCGGTAACATCAACAGTGATGTCGACGGCATTGTAATTGAAAAGAACGATACGATACTGGACGGAGCAGGATACACGCTTCAAGGGACAATTTCCCCGTTATCCAACGGAATATGCCTTTCAGGAAGCTACAACGTAACAATTAAAAACATGAACATCAAAGCATTCGAATCAGGCATTCTGCTCGACGCATAATCAACCTACAACAACATCTTGGGAAACATAGTCGAAGGCAACGATTATGGAATCAGCTATTGGGCATATGCAGACAACAACATAAAGGGCAATAATATGACGACCAATAATCTTGCAGGTATCTGGATCGTTGGATCTTCATACAACATCACCTCTCAAAACATAATAGCAGGAAATAGCCAGTACGGAATGGGCTGGAGGCTTCTTCGAACAATACGGTCTTCCACAACAAATTCATCGCCAACACAAACCAAATCCACATCTATGACCCAACAAACTCATGGGACAACGGCTATCCTTCGGGAGACAACTATTGGAGCGACTACAACGGCAGTGATGCAAACAATGATTTTTTCGGTGACACTCCATATATAATAGACGAGAACAATGTTGACAGGTATCCTTTGATGTGTATTTACTGGAACCCATGTGACATCAACCGCGATCTAAAAGTCGACATGAAAGACGTTGCCCTCACAGCCAAGGCCTTCGGCACTTCACCAGGTGATCCCAAGTGGGACCCCCGTGCAGACATCACAGGCACGGTGCCTCTTGTTCCCGACGGAAGGGTCGACATGCGCGACATCGGGCTGGTAGCAAAGAATTTCGGAAAAAAATACTAGGCAGCGCAGGCTTCGTGGCAAGTCACAGACGTTCGTTTCGCATCTTGCATATGCGACTCTCCGCGCGTTAGGCGATGTGCAACCTTTTGACATTGGTGGCCACGACAGAATTGACAGTCGGACTTGAATTCTGCAGCATTGGAATTTCAGAACACAGAAAGCTGGAAACATGCAGAGTATGCACTTGATTTTAACCGTGACGACAAAATCAACAGGTAAGAAGTAGGTTACGTGGCCAGACATTTCGGCGACCAAATAATGATTGCCAGAGGACTTCCGATGGAGAAGCGTAACGGACCCGGAGGGATTCGAACCCCCGTTCTCCGGCTTGTGGCATAGTTCAGGTCGGCAAATCCATAAATCCAAATGATTATAATCGCAAGACACAAACTACTACTGTAGAGAAAGAGGCAACTCATGAAAAAGCTGTCTCAGAGCACCGTGTCAAAGATTGAAAGGCTTCGCAGGAAAGGCTATTCTTACAAGGAAATATCTAAGATCACAGGTTTGAGTGTTGGAACCGTTTTCAACTACGCACACCTAGTTTCAGTGTCTCGAGCTGGACTTAAGCGCTTACAAAACCTTCAGGCAGTCATGCACAACGAGTTCGTAGAGAAGTTCGGACGATGCAAGCCTATCCGAGTTCTACATAAACACGTCATCAGAGAAAAAGCAAGAATTCTTGGTCACTGCTTGTTCGATGGCTTTGTCTCGAAATACGTAGTTAGTTATACGTCTGCTTCTAAGGATCTCGCAATGCAATTTGCAGAGGACATAACAAAAGAATACTCAATTCTTCCTTCTTTGAAGAGAATCGAGGGGAAATGTGTCCCTTATTATGCAACCTATGTGTGTCCGAAGATCATATGTGACGACATTAGAAGATTCATGCTGAACTCCGACATGAGAAGCAGACAGATGCTAACGGGGGAAATAGTTGATGGGAACGAAAAGATAATCTCGGAAATAGCTCGAGCGTTTTGGGAAGATGAAGGAAGCATAAGCATTGAAGGCAATCTGATAGGCGAAATTAAAAATGAACCATTGCGAGATCAACTCATCAAACTACATGAGAGACTAGATATACAAGTCGCGCCCTACCATGATCGCACTTACGACTGTTATGGTATATACGTCAAGAGAGAAAAAAGAAATCTGACGAGATTCTGCGAGAAGGTTGGATTCAGGTATGGTATAGTAACAACAGGCAAGCTGGCTGGCCGTAAGAAATTGGATGCACTTTTGAAACATTATGAAGGAATTGGCGGGCCCGCAGGGATTTGAACCCTGGGTGTCCGGTCTGTTTTCAGATCTCCGGCTCCGAAGGCCGGCGCCTTGATCCGTGCTAGGCTACGGGCCCACATGGAATAGGCCGCTGAAGAAATAAAAGTGTTCTGAAAATGCTTAAAAACAATGAAGGGAAATTAGTGACCCGCAGACAGTGACATAAATTTGGGCCGGTAGCTCAGCTTGGCTGGAGCGTTCGGCTGATAACCGAAAGGTCGCCGGTTCAAATCCGGCCCGGCCCACTTTTCGCATGCATCAATATGGAAAAGAAGTCTTTTTCGCGGAAAAGAAAAACGCAATGTTTCACAGAAAGCATAGAAGGACCTGTTAGGGTCAAGAAACAATCTTATTTGTTCGTGGGGTAAAGATGTCAGAATTTGGATGTTTTATGGTTGCCGTGAGCATATGAAATTACTGTGACGGAGGTTTACCTGTGGAATATGCCGTTCCAGTCTTGTTTGTTTTGGGTATTGTGATGGTGAACTGTGCGCCTTTGCCTTGTTTGCCCGTTTCCCGTATCGTCCAACCGTACACTTCGCATATGCGTTTTATCATGAACAGGCCGTAGCCTGTGCCTTTCCCCGAAGTGAAGCCTTCTTTGAAGAGGCTGCTCCGCATGTTGTCAGGTATGCCTGTACCATCGTCCTCGTAGACGAGTTCAAGCTGGTCTGCGCTTGATGGCTTGTGGTACACTCTGATCTGCCGAGTTTTTTCGCCGTACTTCAACGAGTTATCGATCAGGTTGTAGAAGAGTTGTCTCAGCAGTGAATCAGCCAAAACAGTTAATCCGCCACACTCGTTCACTACCTTGACGCCTTTCAAGTCTGAAAACAGTGACACCGCCTCGTTAAAAGCCTCGCCAACATCAATGCTGGACAGTTGTTCGATGCCCAGTTTCTCGTAGGTTCTTGCAAACTCCAAGATCGTTTCCACTTCCCGAACTGCTGCTTCGATGCAGGTCAGTTGCTCCAAAGCTTCAGGGTCCTCAGCCAGCTTACGTTTCAGCAGATAGGCGTTTCCGGTGACGGCGGAGAGCTTGTTTCGCACGTCATGTCTCGTGAGGCTGCCGACGACCCGCAGTTTTTCCTCCAGTTTTTTCCTTTCTGTAATGTCGCGGAATACGACGAGGTCTGCTGGGGCACCTTTGTATCCGATTTTTGCCGCGTTTATTTCAAACATCAACTTTCGTCGGTCCTTCGTCAGTATTTCAACTTCGTATGGACCCACTTGCATTCCCATTATTCGTTTAGCAAGGTTCTTCATCATCACTGTTTTAGTTTTCGCTGTGGCAATTTCTGTCTCCAGAAAAACCTTTCCAAGCAGTTCTTCCCTTTTGAACCCTGCTAGTTCTTCGGCTCTTTGCGTGATTTCCAAGATTCTTCCTGTTTCATCCAAGATTACCACTGGGTCGGCCATAACATTGAACAATGTTTGAAAATGTCTCCTCGCCTCTTCAGATTCCTCATGCGCTCTTTTCAGTTCTGTGATGTCCTTGTATATTCCAACGTAGCCCAACAGTCTGTTTTCAAAGATTACTGGAGCAGCAGAGACGGACACGTGCACGAGCGATCCGTCTTTCCTTTTTCTGATGGTATCGCGAGAAGCATACCCGTCCTTTGCGTCTTTGTCCAGGCCCTGTGCTTCTTCCATCAAGTTCTCGGGCACTATCACGTCGTTGAGGGATTTGCCAACGACTTCTTGTGCAGCGTAACCGAACAACTGGCAGAAACGAGGGTTCACGTCTAAAATCCTGAAATCCACGGCCACATAAACGGCAGCCTCAGGGTTGCCTCTGAATAAAGCCTCAAACTTCTGCTGGCTTTCTCGAACTGCTTGTTCATCTTTCTTTCGCGTTGTGACGTCGCGAATGAACGACACCAATTGTCCCCCGGCTACGGGATAATAATTCACACTGACCTCAACATCTATCGCCGTGCCGTCTTTTCGCCTGTGGCGCGTTTCAAAATGGTCGTGTCCTTCCTTCATAATCTTCTTGATGCGCTCAGCGGTTTCCTCCGGCTTTTCTAACGCTTCAACGTCTTGAATAGACATGGAAAGAAGCTCTTCACGTGAATAACCGATCATCCTGCAGTAGGCGTCATTTACATCAATGAAACGACCCGTACTATCATTAATCCAGAAACCATCCGACGCCTTCTTCACAATAGTGGCATACCATTGTTCCATCAACCTGTGTTCTGTAACGTCCCTAGTGGCTCCTCTGTATCCAAGAAGGGTTCCTTGGCCATCAAGCATGGGAGCCCCGCTTGTTGACAGCCAAACTGTTTTGCCGTCCTTGTGTACGTTTCGGTTGATGAAGTCACGGAAAGGTTGTTTCTTGGCAAACGCTTCAAACACCAGTTTTTTCAGTTGCTCCCTGTCTTCAGGATGGCATAGGTCGTAGAAATGTTTTCCAAGCACTTCTTCGGGCGCGTAGCCAAGAATCCTCTTGACGCAGGGGCTTGAATAGACGTATTTTCCGTCAGCGTCGATCTCCCAAATCCACTCTGACGTGTTCTCTGAAACGGTTCTGAACCGCTCTTCGCTTTGCTTCAGGGCTATTTCCATCTGTTTGCGTTCTGTGACGTCTGACGAGATGCAGAGTATGCCTTCAGGCACAGGGTGAACGTGCACTTCATAGTATCTTTTCCTTCCATCCTCAAAAACGTACGGGGCGCTTACTGTTTCAGGCTTCCTTGTTTCCATCACCCTTCTGAAGGCTTCAAAGAAAGGCGTTTTTTCCACGCCTGGGAAAAGGTCGGTAAGCTTGTTTCCCAGCAGCCTCTCCTTGGGAACATGAGTGAACCTTGCAGCTGCTTCGTTGACGACAACGTGCCTCCATTCCCGATCTAGAACATAAACGCTATCGTCTATTGACTCCAAAAGGTTCCTGTAACGCTCTGTGGTCTTCTTTTGTTCCACGGCAGCTCTAATGCTGTGTGCAAGTTCAGAGTAGACTGTTTCTGGGTCGCTATTCTTGTTGGTGTATTGGTCAGCGCCCAAGTTCAGTGCCTTTATGGCTACTTCTTCCCTGCCTTTTCCGGTGAAAACGATGAATGGAATGGTGTTTCCCTTTTGTCGTAGTTCTTTCAAGAATTCAAGACCATCTTTATCGGGCATTTGGTAATCGGAAACGATCGCATCATAATCCTTTTTCTTCAGTTTTTCTAAAGCTTCGTTAACTGAAGACGCAGTATCCACGACAATTTCGCCTTGCACTTCTAAACATTGTTTTGCAACTTTCAAGAAGCCATTGTCATCATCAACATGCAAAACCCGTATCAGCGTCTTGCGGCTTAGCTCCACAACTGCCCCGCTTGAAAACTCAACCTCTTGTTCAGCCATGGAAACGTAACTCCTCCCTAATACAAACGCGTGCCTGAACACTTACATGGAAATCCGAAGAAAATTTAACAGTTGTTAACAGGCAGTCAAGCCTCAAAATACTGACTCATCCTCAACTTTCCGAAGTCTCGCGTCTCCATGAACAGTCTAGTGTTTAGCATCCTCGCGTACACTATGTAAGAAAGATGAAAGCCCAAAAGAAAAAAGAACAAGACCGACGTCTCCAAAAATGGTGCTCGATGGAAATCTCCTCTTCATTTGGAGTGCAAACTTCCATTTTTCGCATGAATCATCTCAACCTGGAAGGCCTGCTCCCATCTTTCATCAATCTTAACCTCAGGTACACATTCAAAGCCGCTCTCAGCGCGTTCACGCACCTCCCGTACGGCTCCCGCTGCCATCGAAGCACAATAGCATCGGACAAGTCGACAAGTCAAGTATGGATCAAGTGTTCGTGTGGCCGAGTATCCGCATGACGTGCACATGGTCTTCCGGTGCTGCACCATCGCCTTCCAATGCCTCAAGAGTGCAGAAGCAGAATGCAGTCCTGTAAATGCACCGTATGCGCTCGTCTGAGGCTAAGTATGAATTCAGTATTAAGAAGTTTTTTATCATGAAGGAGAAGCAATTTCATATTTTGTCGCCTAAAACACACGATCGTCGTGATCTGTCTTGGATGACTTCGACCAGATGCTCCTTGAAACCATTGAAAAGGTGTTCAGATACTCTCTCGGGGACGAGAATGCAAAGATAGTATTTGATTATTTGGAAAAGAAGTCATGTTCCAAGGCAGACATCCCTCGGAAGCTTCGGTTATTTTCAACAGAGTTGAGGAAACTATTGAGCTCTGATGAGAACCGGTTGGATCGATCCTACCAGGATGCACCTTGCTCAGCCTTAATTCTGGAGGAGACCGTGGTGAGAATGTTGTGTCTGAGCCTGTCGCGAGCGAGAGTCAAGCTGAACTCCGTACATCTCGACAGGTTGAGGAACGTGGACTTTCCGCAGTTCGTAATCTTGCTCAAAGACGCCTATCTTGCTCAAAAAAGAGGAGAGAACATGACAACACCGTTAGAGAGCAGCAACGAATTTGTCATCAAAGGAGGTGAAGCATCAATATGCAGGAAAGAAAACACACCGTTCTGATCGTCGATGATGATGACAGCATCGGTGAAACAATATCATTGATACTCGAAAATGAAGGGTTCAAGCCAGAAGTAGCGCGAAACGGAAAGCAAGCCCTGGAAAAGACCAAAAATAAAAACTATGATGTTGCCTTACTAGACATAAAGCTTCCCGACATGGAAGGAACCTACCTTCTGAAAGCGATTCAGGAGCAGTCGCCCAACACGGTGAAGATAATGTTGACAGGGTCTCCCGAGTTGCGAACTTCCGTTGACGCGTTGAACTGGGGAGCGGACGCTTACCTCATCAAGCCAGTGAATCCATGCGAGATCATACGTACGATTCAGGAAAAACTGAAAAAGGCCGAAGAAGCTGAGGACATGACTGAACAGAAAATGTCGATATTCCTGAAACAGAGAACCGAAAGACTGCTTCAAGGTTCAGAATGAACTGCTTCTTCCTCTTTTGCTTTATCGGCATCAGTACGCTTGATCGTTTCACAGGCAACACTATTGTGGAAGCGATGAGGGTTAAATTTAAGAATCCATGAAGACTTTATTAACAGCAAAGCGCAGTACAGTTTCCTATAACGGGAGTCCTACAGGGGAATCTCGCAGTTGACAGAGAAAGAGTTCCAAAAACGTTTTCTCGAGGCAGTAGACGCTGCATTCGCGTCCTTGGGAGAGTCCGCCAAACAGTCGATCTATTACCATCTTGAAAGCAAGTTCAGGGTCTCCCGAGACGAGATTCCGTATCGTGTCGAGGATTTTGAAAATGGACTTGAGAAGATCTTCGGAGCTGGAACCCGCTTCTTGGAAGTTCTGATAATGAGAAAGCTTCATGAAAGCATGGGGCCGGATGCAGGTATCATTAAGTGGGACGAAGACAGAGAATTCAGATTCGTTGACTACGTGAAGACGGCTGAACGCGATTTTTCGGAGAGAAAAAAGAAGAGCTAATCGTGCGCGGTCTTTTGGTTTTGGTGCAGGTGGCTGTCCAGTAATCTGGATTGTCAGTTCACAAGTATTTTATGGGCGGGCGCTGACTTTCATTCAAGATGAGCAGCAGCTTGTCTTGGGGATACTGAATGGTTCGAGACAACTTTAACAAGACGTTGTTATCCGCAATCGAAGAAGGCCTTTGTCCGCTTGGAGACTCTTCGAAACAGGCGATATTCTTTCACCTAGAAAGGTCCTTTGACATGAAAAAGGAGAAAATTCCAGCGAAACTCGAAGAATTCAAAGAAGCACTCGAAGGGATCTTTGGGCCTGGAGCGCAGATAATCGAAAAATCCATCGTAAAATGCCTCCAGAGCAAGCTTGGACTGCAGGCTGAGAACATGGATGATGTTGACATGCTGGGGTACGTAGACATGGCCAAACGGCAAGCTGTGAGGGGGTAAAAAGAAATGGATGAGACTCCTAGAATACTAGTTGTTGACGACGATGAAAACATTAGGAAAGTGTTAGTGGCGATACTTGAAGGCGAAGGCTACAACGTTGAATCTGTCGGCACGGCCAAAGAGGCCATAGAAAAAACCAAGAAAAAATACTACAATATGGCCCTGATTGATGTTCGCTTGCCAGACATGGAAGGAATAGAACTTCTCACAAGAATAAAGGATACAACACCAAAGATAAGGAAAGTGATAATAACTGGTTACCCGACACTGCAGAATGCTGTCGACGCCGTGAACAAGGGTGCAAACGCCTACATTCTCAAACCCTTCGACGTCGGCAAAGTCCTGAAAACCTTAAAGGAACAGCTTCACAAGCAGGAAGAAGAGAAAAAGTACAGCCAAGACAAAGTTGCGGAATTCATCGAAGCAAGAGTCAGACAACTCGAAACCGAAAAAACCATAACCCACGAAAAAAGCAAAAAAGCCGCCGATACTTAACCGCTCAAACTCGCCAATTTGCCTTCAGTCTTCTCGAAGCACACGTGCTAGGTTAACAAGTTTTTCCGCATGAACTTCCAATGGTGGCCAACGCGGAAGCCCAATTTCCGCAGCAAAGCCACTGATGCGACGTTCTGTTCCTGAGTGTACAAAGCCACAGAATTCATTCCCTTCTCGAACAGGAAATTCATAGCCCTGCGTGTAAGCGCACAAGCCAAGTTCTTTCCACGGTATTCGGGCAAAGTCGCTGCTGGCCCCAGATACCCGCGGCTTCCTTTGAAAGACTTGTTGTACTCCACATCCTGCTTGGCCACGACGGCCGACACGATTTTACCGTCGCACTCGGCCACATGAATCCAATCCTCACGGAAGTACGGAGCCTCGGCTTTCCATCTCTGAACCTCGCCTGGCTTGAGTCTCTCCCAACCGAAACCGGCGTTAACGACACCCACGAATTCGTTTTCTTCATCATGCTTCAGGCTGCGAACAATGACGCCGCTTGCCACCTCTGGCAAAGGCCTAACGCCGTTCAGGTCAGCAACCATGTGGTAGAGGCCGCCTTCAGGCCTATAACCCCGCGCAATCCAATCGCTGATGCGCGGGCTTCCCTCGTCAACAGACGTGAAGACTTTCCCTTTCTTCACGTGCTTCTCAACTTCCAGAACAAGCGCATCTTCGACGGCTTTGCCGTCACGAGTATTGCAGACGGCTACCCATTCGACTTCTTCGCCCCAATGTCCATCATGGTATGCGGCGGTGCCGATGATCTCATGATTCTCCCCTGCGACGAAGATTTTCAGTCTGCCTTCTCGCATCCAAGACAGAAGCCTTTCCTTAGTGAGTGAAACAAACTCATGTGACCCACGCCTTTGCTCATTAAGCAGCCGCAGAACACGTGACATGTCCTCATCTACGAAGTCTCGAATGATTACTGCCATGACTCGTCTTCTATGCAAGAGCTCAGGAACCGTAATAAACGTTTTACTCCCACACCAGCACGCAGAAGGGACGCAACAGGATGTTTTGGGAAACAGAACACCTACAAGACGCCCTCAATGAACATCGGCTCCGTTGTCAGAGCAAAACATCTCTATGTGGTCTCTGCTTTGTTTAAAAGTGACAGATGAGCCGCGGGCACGTGCATCCCTAGATCTTTTTTTCCAAGCGTAACAAAATCAAGTCGCGTCTCCTGAGCGCGGTCTCTCGATTCGAAGGTCCACAGTCATCTGCAGACAAAGCAAGGTCAGAGCGATAAACTGCCTTGCAAACGAGCTTGGCAGGTGTATGTTCTTGGTCGCCGAAAACAGTGCATATGAGTTCAGGACACTGCTGCAAATCTTGGTTTGGAGAGGAAGTCTGAAACCTCTGCTACCCAATCCAGTGATACGTCTCGGCCAATCAACGAAGAAGGCTCAGGATAAACTTACTTCGATCTCCCTTCATCCGTCGAGAGAGATACACCAGCATGTCTTAAATCCTTGGCCATGCTTTGTTAGCCCAGTGAGAAAAATGAAATGGGTGACGAGAGAACACGTTCACGTGGACAGGACTGCCTGCCCATGGCTGATCAAAAAATACGTAGACCCGAAAGCAGAGTTCATTTTTGTTCCAGTGGAAAAAGTTGAGGAGGTCGCCAAGAAAGAGAAAGCCATACCATACGACACGCCAAACGCGGAGCTTGGTCATCATGGTGACAAGTGTAGCTTTGACGCCATAGCTGAAAAGTACAATATCAAAGACCCAGCCCTCTTGCAGCTTGCAAAGATCATCCGCTCAGCAGACACAGGCAAACCATTGGCGCCTGAGGGTGTTGGCTTGGATGCTGTGATGACAGGAATATCGGTCGCCGCGAAGGACGATCATGAAGCCGTAGAGAAAGCTGGACCCGTGTACGATGCTCTCTACATGTTCTGCAGGCTCAAATTGCTAGCTGAAAAGTACAAGAGGGAAATCAAGAGTCTAGACAGAAAGCAACGCCGCGAATTCCTTCGAAAGAAGCTGCTGGAACAGAGCTGAACATCCTCATTTTCTTCTTCTTTCAGAATAAGAATGCTGCAGGTAACAAAGCACGTGCTGCATGTCGATGGATACGCGTCAGCATGACTGACGAAACGTTTCACTGATGAAGAAGCACTCTGAGTTTATCGAAAGGAAACATTCACAGCGGGCTGTCAGGTTCATTTTGCCTGACGCCCAATTCAGGCCAGCTCAAAGTCTGAGAACAGAGGCATTGCATGCTGAGCTGAAAGTGTCCAAATCAACGAGCCTGACAGCCCAAACGGCGGAAGACCAGATGACAAAAAGAGCATACTAATTCTTATTAACCTCAGGGTTCAGCAGTATTCAAGGTCGCTTAATGAGGAGTCTCCGAATGAAGCTGACAAAAGAAAAGGTCTTTCTGATCGTCTGCATCATGGGGTTCCTAGCTATTCTCAGTTCTACAATGTCAAAAAGCCCAGTGCTACCCTATTTTGCCGATTATCTTAAAACCCCACAATCCTGGCAAGAAGGACTCGTGTTTTCTGCCTCAACCATCCCAGGGATCCTTATCAGTTTACCAGCTGGTTCTCTTTCAGACATCGTAGGGCGAAGAAAAGTGCTGGTGGTTTCTGGCTTCCTTTTTGCTTCAGCTCCTTTCCTTTATCTCTTCGTAAACATATGGTGGGAACTTGCTCTGGTACGCTTCTACCATGGTTTCGCCACCGGCATGTTTGTTCCTGTTGCTCAAGCCCTGATCGCTGAGGCTTATCCAACAAGAAGAGGAGAGCGCATATCCCTTTTCTCTTCAGTCACCACCATTGGAAGAAGTCTCGCTCCCCTTCTAGGGGCCTACGTCCTGATCGTGACGAACCCTGGCTTGGAAGTGGGGCAATATGCGAATTTTCAAGGCCTCTATCTTGCGGTAGGGGTTGCAGGGGTCGCTGCCTTCATAACAGTATTGCCTTTCTTGCGCGGAAAGGAGTCCGCAGTTAATGTGGGAGCCCCAGCAAAAGTTGACTTCGGCAAAGTTGCTCAAGGATGGATAGGCCTTGCCAGAATCCGCGGGGTCTTGGTAGTGAGTTTGGTTGAGGCAGGTCAATACTACGTTTATGGTTCCGTAGAATCATACCTTGTGAAGTACATGAAGGACGTTACGGTAATAGGCGGATTCCTGCAGGGCGTTGTTCTGTTCGGTCTTGTGATCATCGTGATGCTTTCTAAGCCGCTGATGGGTAGGCTTTCCGACAGGGCAGGCAGACGGACACCGATAGTTCTCGGATGCGTGGTCAGCTCCGTGCCGTTGGTTCTCATGCCGTTTTCTAAGCAGTTTCCTGTCCTGCTGGTTCTTGCAATGATTTACGGTTTAGGGTTCTCCATGGTCACTTCTTCGACGCCTGCAATGGTCAGCGAGTTTGTGCCAATCGAAATGGTGGGCGGCGCAATGGGATTCATAAGCACCCTAATGGACGTGGGACAGACCTTCGGACCCATAACATGTGGCTTCATCCTCGGCGCGTCTCTAGGGTACACGGGCTTGTTTGCTTCTCTCTCGCTTGTGCTGATGATCACTGTTTTCATGTTTGCAATAGTCAGGATAAGCAAGCCGACCAGCGTGATGACAGCCCATGATAAGCGTCAGTAGAAGTTCCACCACCATCGACGACGATTTTCGAACAAGCCTCAGAGTACTTCACGTGAGAAGGTCTGAACATCTTCTCTTCAACTTCTACGACTTCAACTTTTTTCGCAGGAGCGCAGGCGGCAGCTACTTGTTTTTCGGCAGTTCCAAGCACCTTGCGCCACTGATAGCTGTCCCTTACGTTCTAGCTTGCGAGATTGTGTTCTTTCGCGGAAGACGTTTCTTCGTCAAGTTGAAGGGCCATGTTGCTGGGGTTTTCATCGTAGGAGGAAGAGCAGAAAGCCTGTACATCAGCAGTCTGGCAGTTGCACCCGAATATCGGAGGCTTGGACTGGGCATGTTCATCTTGCGGTTTGCAGAGAGACTTGCAGTGAAAGCACGTAAGAAGTGGTTGGAGCTTTCAGTGCTGAAGGCGAACAGTCCAGCGAGAAGGCTTTATGAGAAGGCGGGTTTCAGCGTGTTCAAGGAGAGGAAACGTTCTCTGATGCTTAGGAAGCGTGTGGTCTAGCCGTTTGTTTGCGAAAGTGTTAAACAGTTTTTGTGCAGGTCAGATTCGCGGTTGTTTTCTTCGAACAGCCAGTTTTTGGCACAGTCAATTCATTGCGATCTTGTATACAAAGCACGTGCTGCTTCAGGATGCTCAGGCGATCATTTCAACATTGTTGTAGAAAGGGTTTAAATAAGAAAACGCTAGATACAGCGTTTCCTTTGGTTGTGAAACACTAAGAACCTGTAGTGGGCGCCGCTGTGATGTTATGAAGTGTCCGTATTGCGGGTCTGAGAACCTGAAGACCTTGGAAACGAGGGATTCACTGGATAACACTGTTAGGCGACGGAAGGAGTGCGGCGACTGTGGGAAGCGGTTCACTTCGTACGAGTACGTGGAGTCTGTTGAGCTGATGGTGCGGAAGAAGGATGGCAGGCCTGAGCGTTTCGATCTGAACAAGATTGTTCGGGGGCTTCAGAAGGCTTGTGAGAAGAGACCCGTGTCGATGGAGCAGATCCACGATGTGGCGGAGCATGTGCGTCAGGACTTGGCTATGCTGGGCAAGGATGAGGTTACTTCGCAGGAAGTCGGCGACCTAGTGATGAAGTATTTGAAGAAGATTGACCGCGTTGCTTACGTAAGGTTTGCGTCGGTCTACAAGAGTTTCGAAGAGCCAGAAGATTTCACCCGTGTGTTGAGAGAGGTTAGAGCATGAAGTTTGTTAGAAAACGTGATGGCAGGTTAGAATCGTTTGACCAAGATCGTATAACTAACGCCGTTTGGAAGGCCGCTAAGGCTGTGGGGGGAAAAGACCGTGAACAAGCGAGGAAAATCAGTGACAAAGTTCTGGTTGAGCTGAAGAACCGATTCGGCGAGGATGGTGTGCCCACGGTTGAGGAGGTTCAGGACCTTGTCGAGAAGATGCTCATCGAGAATGGACATGCCCGCACGGCTAAGGCGTACATTCTGTATAGGAAGCAGCATCAGGACCAGCGGGAATTAGCTGCGCTACTGAGCGATGCGGACCTTGTAGACCGGTACTTGGAGATTGAGGACTGGCGCGTGCGCGAGAACTCGAACATGAGTTACTCACTGCAAGGACTGAACAATTACCTCTCGTCCACAGTTGTCGCGAAGTACTGGATCAGCAGAATCTATCCGTCCAACATTGCGGAAGCCCATTTTTCAGGAGACATGCACATCCATGACCTAGGTGTGCTGGGCGCGTATTGCGTAGGCTGGGACCTGAGGGAATTGCTCATGTCCGGGTTCGGCGGGGTGTCTGGAAAGATTGAAAGCAAGCCTGCTAAGCACTTTAGAACAGCGCTGGGGCAGATAGTGAACTTTTTCTACACGCTTCAGGGCGAAGCAGCTGGAGCTCAGGCTTTCAGCACTTTTGACACTTATCTGGCGCCATTCATCAGGAGTGACCATCTCAGCCAGAAAGAGGTCGAACAGGGGCTTCAGGAGTTTCTCTTTAACATGAACGTGCCCACGCGTGTTGGTTTCCAGACGCCGTTCACGAATGTGACGTTGGATCTGACTGTCCCAGACTTCATGAAGAACGAGCCGGTTGCTATGGGCGGAAGCACTGTTGACTCGTTAGCGTACGGCGACTTGCAGCCAGAGCTGGACGTGTTCAACTCGGCTTTCGCAGAGGTGATGAGTCAAGGAGACTCGAAGGGCAGGGTTTTTACTTTCCCAATTCCAACGTATAACATTACGAAGGATTTTAACTGGGACTCGCCCGTGTCCCAGAAGCTCTTTGAGGTCACGGCAAAGTATGGTGTGCCTTACTTCTCCAACTTCATCAACAGTGACATGAAACCTTCAGACGTGCGGAGCATGTGTTGCAGGCTGAGGATAGACAACAGGGAACTGCACAAGCGGGGAGGAGGATTCTTCGGAGCAAACCCGCTGACTGGTTCGATAGGTGTGGTCACGCTTAACCTGCCGAGAATAGGGTATTTGGCCACGGATGAGGATGATTTCATCACGCGTTTACAGGATCTGATGGAGGTTGCCAAGGACAGTTTGGAGATCAAACGGAAGGTCTTGGAGAAGTTCACTGAGAACGGGTTGTACCCGTATTCAAGGTGGTACTTGCGGAACGTGAAAGAGAGGACGGGGCTTTACTGGACGAACCATTTTTCAACGATTGGCATCGTGGGCATGAACGAGGCGATTATGAACCTGTTCGGCGTGAACATCGCTTCAGGCGACGGGACGGCGTTTGCGCAGCGCGTGCTGAATTTCATGCGGAACAAGCTGTTGAAGTTCCAAGAGGAGACAGGCAACATATATAATCTTGAGGCCACGCCGGCTGAGGGAACGAGCTACAGGTTGGCGAGGATTGACAAGAAGAAGTACCCTGACATCGTGCCTGCGAACCAGAAAAGCGTGACGGTGGGAGCTGAACCTTTCTACACGAATTCTACGCAGTTGCCTGTGGATTATGATGGCGACCTGTTCGAGGCTCTGCAGCATCAGGACAAGCTTCAAACGCTCTACACGGGCGGGACAGTGTTCCACATTTATTTGGGCGAGAGGCTGCACTCGTGGAAGGCTGCTGCCGAACTGGTCAAAAAGGTAGCGTCGATTTCCCATCTGCCCTATTTCACGTTGACCCCGACGTTCAGCATCTGTCCAACGCACGGGTACGTCAACGGCGAACACAAAGAATGCCCGACGTGCGGAGCAAAGTGTGAGGTCTACTCACGCGTTGTCGGGTACTTGCGGCCAGTTGACCAGTGGAATGATGGAAAGCAGGCGGAGTTTGCGATACGGAAAACGTTTGACAAGTCAGCCGTAATGCCTCCTGTGGTTGCCTGAGTGACTCGCGGATGAAGTTCAGTGGTCTTCAGAAGACGAGCCTCGTGGATTTCCCGAACCGCGTGGCCTCCGTGCTGTTCACGCCTGGCTGTAACTTGCGCTGTCCGTTCTGTCACAACTGGAGGGTCGTACTCGACCCGAAGCCTCCTTTCCTCAATGAGGAAGCAGCCTTGAGGATTCTGGATGAGCGCAGAGGGTTTGTGGATTCGGTTGTGGTTTCAGGCGGTGAACCGACGATCCACAAGGATTTGCCCAAGTTTCTGGGGAAGCTGAAGGAGCGGGGGTTTACGGTCAAGCTGGACACGAACGGGTTTAACTCGCATATGTTGGAGGAGTGTTTGCCATTCGTGGATTTTGTGGCCTTGGACGTGAAGACAAGTTTAGGCAAGTATGAACGGCTTGGCGCTAGGGATACCGGGGAGTTTGTGCGCACGGTTGAGATGTTGAAGACTGGAAAGGTGGATTACGAGTTCAGGGCGACTGTCGTGCCTGGTTTTGTGGATACTGAAGATGTGCCCTGCATGGGAGAGCTTGTGCGAGGCGCAAAGGCTTTTGTGTTTCAGCAGTTTGTTGCTGGGGACACGTTGGACAAGTCGTTTGACTTGGTTAAGCCTTATTCGCCCGAGTGCATCATGAGTTTTGCTGAGAGCATGCGAAAGTATGTTGAGAATGTCACGCTTCGCGTTTGATGCTGGCCCGTAAGGTTTTTCTCATGCTGCGTCTGGGTTCTTCTTACGTGTGGCACGTGCCACATCATTAAAGAGTAGTTCAGCCGCTTGCGTGTGTGCTATCCTCGTCGTACCAAGAGCCTCCAGCGATAAAAAATGCGGGGGTATCGATTTTGGGCGGTAGGGCACCTCGCAAGATTGTCGTGGTGCGCGGCATTTGGTACAAAATTCAGATCCTAACGGTGAATGCTTACGTCTCAGACTTGATGTCAAAGCGAGAGCCCGCACGGGCCAACTCTCCGGCAGCCGGCAGTTTCTAAAGTGAAAAAACTAGGGGCTACACGTGTTTTGGAAGGTAGGGTAGCTCGCAAAACGCAGGTATCCCTATTGAACTTCAGTTCAGAACAGGGCTCTTGTTCAGTGAAAAGAGAACAAATGCCCTGAGAGGTGCGGGTGACACGCGGAACCTTTGGAACGAGATCTTCTTTTTTCCATTTGCGACGTGGCAAGCTTAGGATTAAAAAAGAGCCCACATGGGCTTCCAGACATGAAACAACATAAAAAAAAGGAAAAGCGGCAGGCATCGCCTCTTTGTAAGCGTAAGGTTTAAGGGTTGAATGGTCGTTTAGGTTTCGAATGTTTTAGGGATGACAGCTTTGAGTAAGAAAGGCATTAGTTTGGAGGAGCGTAAGGCTGAGGTTTTGATCAAACTTAGGGGCTACAAGCTTCTCAAGAAAGAGAAGCATGAGGACGGCATCGGGTACATTGTTAATATGCCCAAGGAGAAAGAGAAGGCTTTGATCTGGTGTG
>Ga0315282_10004869_pt1 | contig 23159 bp, 23 predicted proteins | sample YL17G07_20_MG_FD_203693 | JGI IMG/M metagenome (GOLD analysis project Ga0315282, IMG submission 203693) | Sediment microbial communities from Yellowstone Lake, YNP, Wyoming, USA - YL17G07_20 | ecosystem: Environmental > Aquatic > Freshwater > Lake > Sediment | place: USA: Wyoming | collected... | reverse complement strand
TCGTGACATCCTCCGTGGCTATCGCAGGGGTGTTGCTCGTTTTTTGCTATCTGATCGTGCCTTCGGTGGGCGCCATGCTGTTTGCGGACCGCATTGGGCGACGCCTAGCCATCGGCTGGACCATGGGAACGGTAGTTTCTGCGCTGGGAGTCTACCTTTCCGTCGTGCTAGACCTTCCCACCGGTGCCAGCATCGTGTGCACGTTCGGCGGAGTCCTGCTGCTTATGTTCTTGCTCCACTTTGTCCTGTATGAAAGGCGCAGAACAGGAGAGGTTGGCCTTTCTCGCTAGGGGAATGCTGCGAAAGCGGGCGGAGATAAAAGAGAGTGAGGCGTTCACGGCTAGACCGAGTGAAGTCAATGCAAAGATGCATGAGGGTGAAATCGAGGCCCAACGGTCGAGTCGTTCGCTTCATTCTCTTTTCCGGCTGCGCCCTGCTTTTCGCATCTCTCTTGCCGTTGCGGGCTGACGAGACAACCAGTGACGTCACCGTAGAGACGCAGGCGTTCACGAGAATCTATCGTGTCGTCGAAGCCGACTTTGCAGATGCCGTGGACCCGGACCGCGGCATGCTCGCGGCTCTCGATCCTTTCTGCTCCTTTCTCGATGCCGACCAGTTTGAGCAGCACCGCCAATTTACGCAGGGCAAGGCGCACGGCTTTGGATCGATTCTCCTCGTCGAGCCGGGGAAGGTGCTGGTCTTGCAAACGGCGGAAGGTTCGCCCTCCCGGCGCGCGGGGCTCGGGCCGGGTGACGAGATCGTGGAGATCAACGGCCAGCGCTGCGACCGCCTAGGCATGGAATCGCTCATCGAGTTGCTGCAGCGTGCGCGTTCGCAATCGGTGCGCCTGGGCGTCATCCATCCGGGGGAAGTCGTAGCGCATGAGCATGGGCTCAACCCGGCCGAATTGCCCATGCCCACCGTAGACAAATCGTTTCTGCTCCAGTCCGGCATCGCCTACATCCACGTAACGAGCTTCGACGGGGGAACGCCACAGGAGGTCCTCGATGCTATCAAACAGCTCCGCGGCACGAACCTGCGAGGCTTGCTGCTCGACTTGCGCGGTAACCATGGCGGCGTGCTCGACGCGGCCATCGGACTGGCCAGCCTCTTCCTCAAGCCCGAGGTCCTTGTTGTCACGCAGCGCGGCCGCGCGCTGCCAGAGAAGAGCCTGCACACCGTGGCAGGGCCGGCTCACTTCGATCTGGCGCTCGTTGTCCTGGTGAATGGCGAGACCGCCAGCGCCGCCGAGGGCCTGGCCGCCGCGCTCCAGGAACGCGACCGGGCCGTCATCGCCGGCGAGCCAACCTTAGGCAAGGGCGTGGTGGAATCGGTGACCGCGCTGAGCGCTGGGACTGGGCTGATGCTAACTACGGCTCAGTACTTCACGCCGAGCGGCCGCTCGATTCAGCGACCGCTGCCGGGAACAGCACTGGCTTTGCTTGATCCGGCCTTGACCGCCAGCTCGAACCCGCGGCACGGCTTCCACACAGACAACCGACGGCCAACCACGGCTGGCGGCGGCATCGCGCCAGACGTTGTCATTCCTTCTCTCAAGCTCGATTCGTGGGCTTCGACTCTCGACAAGCAAGAAATATTTGCCAGGTTCGCCTCAGAATATCTCACCACGCATGCCAAGGTGGACCGCTCATTCGAACCCGACGCGCAAATCCTCGGCCTCTTCCGAGATTATCTGGTTCGCAAGAGGTTAGGCGTGCCCGAGGAATCGTGGTCGCAGAACCAGGAATATCTGAAGCTGCGCATCAAGACGGGACTCTTCAATCTCATCTTCGGCTTGTCCGTGGGTGACGAATTGGAAACGCGCAGCGACCCGCAAGTCCAGAAAGCCGCAGGGCTGTTTCCGGACATCCGTTATTTGCTGAGGCCTCCGGTGCCAGATGCTGAAACACCTGGTTCGTTGCCATCCAGCATTTCCGAAGAGGCGTCCGATTAGGGACGTCCCCAAGCAACCCTCGTGTCAACGAACATTCCTGGACCAGTTCGCCCATGAATTGCTTGTTGGTACAGCAGAAGCACGTCCGCTGTTTCCGGTTGTTGTAGCTTGTAGACTCAGATGCAGGATCAGTCGACTTGGTAAGCTCGAAACCCCGACCCCCGGGTTCCCGCCCTTGAGGTTACCTCCCTTGGTGGTGAGGGCAAATTATAGGATCTTGAAGGAAATATGGTGGACCTGGGGAGGATCAAACTCCCGACCCCCTGGTTGCAAACCAAGGCCATAATATACGAGGAGATGAAAGCGCCGATTTCGCCAGGGAAACGCCATTTCTGGAATATCGGATGACTACACTTCGAAAGGGCGCCCGATCGGCCTCGGGTTAGTGTCGGTGATGAGTAATTACGAAGTGTTTTCCAGACGTCCCACGCGCGTAATGATTGTTCCGGTCGAGCCGCGTAGCACTCTGACACAACCGCGCTCAACTCGGACGAGTAGTCAGCCAGCCAACAGCACTTGGCCAATCCTTGCCTCAACGCGGCAAAATACAAGGATGCGCTTCAAGAAGACGCAGCGAGGGTGGGTGAGCTTTCGGTTGACAGCATTCCGACCTTCCTGCTGGCGAAAACTTCTCAGGGACGCTCGCGGGAGTACGCCCAGTCGTCGCCCAGGCTTACGCCGCATTTGAAGGAGCAATCAACGAAATGCCGCGCACAGCAAATCCTCCAAAGCCTTCGTCGACGGTCTCACGGAACTGCTTCGTCGGCGCGGTGGTCGCATAGCTGTGACGACATTCAAAACCCTGGGTGGGCGAAGAAAAAGCGATGTGTGTAATACGTGTGTGAAAGGCGTGGTTCTTGAGTTTTCACGTATCGTGAGCCGCCAAAAATCAATAAGTTGTCTGTTATCAATACGGCTGATTCGTCCGACTCCCCCCGCCTCCACCATACTAAGTAAGTGCTTCCCCTGCAACTAGTTAACGCGCTCAGTTCTTCCGTGTGCCGCGCGTGTACCCTTCCCTTCTCGAGAGAACACGGGATCGACGACCCAAGAACGTCGAACACTGGCCTCTAACTGCTCTTGACGCGAGCGAATCCAGGGGGCGTACTGTCGCTCATTGATCTTCACGCTCTGATGACCTCGCAGGCTGGAGACTTGTTCAGGCGGCACTCCGGCCAGCATACTCTCAACGGAGAAAGTACCGCGAAAACGATGGGGTGGCCTCTTGCGGTGAGCCTTTGGCTCACCCCATTGCTCGGCGAGACACCCAACTTGCCGGGATATCTCCCGAACTCCGCGACTCCCCGCTTTGAGTTCGTGGATGTGCGCTTCTTGTTCTAGATCCATGTGACCCCCCTTGATCTCCTGTGGCCTTCCAACCCGCCGATCGGAAGCAGGCGAGGCGGGTGTACAATGCTTTTCGTTTCGGGTGTCATCGCCGTCAGTCGGGCGAGCACAACCCCAGATACGGCGGAGATGAAGTGGCAACCCAGATGAATTTCAAGCTCAAGGCACAGGTCAACCGCTCAAGCGCTCGGACCCTCCGGCATGCTCTTAATCAACCTGCTGCGAAGGGATCGGTCAGTAAAGCCGGCGACGAATTGCTTGTTGAAGCCGAGATGGAAGGAGCCAGTGCGCGGGAGCTGAATCGCAGACTCCTTGCGGCTCTGAGAAAGGCGGAGAAGAGGACGACGCTCCGCGCGGAATGGACTGCCGACGGCGACACCACCGAACGGTTCTTCGATTACGTCCTAAAGAAGACGATCAATAGTTGATCCGCCTTGGATGCGGCGCCAAGGCGCTTCATGCCGCTAGCGTTGTAAACACGTCGATTGGTAATGCGACCAGAAATTCCCCAGCAGGATCTCGTCCAGACCACTCTTCCGGCACGAAATATTGGCGGTGCTCCGAACGGCGGAAAGCCCCGGGTGCCGGTCATGTTGCGCGCCCTCCAGTACCGGAACTACCGGCTCTTCTTCATGGGACAGATTGTTTCGCTCGTGGGGACCTGGATGCAATCCGTCGCGCAGTCCTGGCTGGTTTACCGTCTGACGGGTTCTTCCTTCCTTCTGGGCATAACTGGGTTCTGCAGTCAAATACCCGTGTTCCTGATGGCTCCCCTGGGCGGGATGCTTGCTGACCGGCACAGCCGCCACCGCATAGTAATCGCAACTCAAAGCTCCGCCATGACCCTGGCGGTGATTCTCGCGGCGCTTACACTGCTCGGTCACATCAAGGTATGGGAAATCATAGCGCTGGCCACATTACTGGGCGTTGTGAACGCCTTTGACATCCCCGCGCGCCAGGCCTTCGTGGTGGAGATGATCCATCCGCAGGACCTCATCAACGCCATCGCGCTCAACTCTTCCATGGTGAACAGCGCCCGCATGATTGGCCCCGCAGTCGCGGGGCTCACCGTGGCAGCTGTCGGCGAGGGGTGGTGCTTCCTCGCCAATGGGGTGAGCTACATTGCGGTGATCACTGGCCTGCTCATGATGAAGATTACTCCGCGGCCGCGAAAGTCCGGCCATTCGGGAGTGAAGAGCGTTGTGGAAGGCTTCCGCTGGGTGGCACACACCGGCCCGATCCGCGCCCTCCTGTTGCTGCTCGGCGTCGTCAGCCTGACGGGTATGCCTTACATGGTGCTAATGCCTATTTTTGCGGATCGTATTCTTCACAGTGGCGCCCGAGGCCTCGGAATGCTGATGGCGGCTTCGGGTCTGGGCGCCCTCAGCGGCACCCTGGTACTGGCCTCCAAGCGCGGCGTTCGTGGCCTCGGCAGATGGATCACCTTTGCCGCGTCGGGGTTCGGAATGGCTCTGATTCTCTTCACATTGTCCCGGTCGTTCTTGCTTTCGCTGGTGCTTCTGTTTCCTGCGGGCTTTTGCATGATGATTGAGATGGCCTCATCGAACACCCTAGTTCAGACCATGGTTCCAGACGAGCTGCGGGGACGCGTGATGGCAGTTTACTCGATGATGTTTATGGGGATGGCGCCCTTCGGGGCGCTCTCCGCGGGGACAGTCGCGCAGCACCTGGGCACTCCTCAGACTGTGGCCATGGGTGGGGTGGTTTGCTTGATGGGCGGAGCGATCTTCGGCTGGGCCTGGCGTTCGCTTCGTCCTGAAGCGCGTGAACTCATTCTGGCGCAGGCCATGGCGGGCGGTGAGCCTTCCGAAGGGATGACGGGGCAAAGTTTTCGCCTCAATGGCGAGAAAGCATCAGGAACGGAGAACGGGATTGGTCTGAAGGAAGAGCCAAGCGCCAGCGCCGCAAGGGCAAATCTGGAACAGGCGTAACTCCACAAAGCGAGAGTTGCCCTACTGGATTGCTGGTTGGGGGCGCAGGCGTTGGCCGGCGTCTTCGTCGGCGTAGGCCGCGACGATCTCTCCAAAGTAGACACGGTGGAAATCGCCGCTGGCGTAGAACTCCTCGCGCGCCGCCTCCGCCAGTGCCTCGGGCACCAGGTCATTCCGATGCAGCGTTCGGCACTCGTAGTGCACGACGCATTCCTGGATAATGGGCGGACGGACCTCGCGGGCGGGAACCGGCGTCAAATGCATTTCCTGAAACTTGTCGTGATCTCTCCCCGAAACCGTCCCGCAATGGCTCACCGCCTCGGCCAGCTCTGGAGGAGGCACATTGACGGTAAAGTCACTCACCTGTTCCAGCCGGCTGTAAGTGTGGCGCGAGGGCCTTACGAGCACGATGAAAACCGGCCGCGACCAGATGGAGCCCATCGTCCCCCAGCCAATCGTCATGACATTGGCTTTTCCGTCCGCGCCCAATGTGACCAGCAGTAGCCCGTCCTCTCGCATCCGCTGGATCGTCTGGGCAAATAGATCCGTGTACCGCACCCGTACTTTGGCCATTCGAGTTTCACCTCCACCGGTATTCCCGTTTTGGACTGCGGGTGACGTTAATGTACACCTTGCGCGGGCCATGGCAAGGCCCCAAAGTACAGTGTTCGTATTGCCTGAATGGGTTGAATCGACCGCCAGTCAGGGCTTCGCAGACGCGCGGCTATGTGGTAGTGGCGCCCGCGCGTGTCCCTCGGTTCGGCATTTCTGGGGTTTTTGGCGTTAAGTGGAATGAGTAACTTATGAGGTGTCAACGTAAGGCGGGGGTCCCACTCCCCCGCCTCCAGACTCATCCCACATGAATTTTCAAGAGCTGGTGGTGTGATTACGCGTGCCTACATTACAGTCGTGGACTCCCCTACCGCTGCCGGAAGTGAAGTATCTACTGTGTGCGAAAATGCAGGGGGTCTCTAAGGTTCTGCAGTTCCCGGTAGTAGTAGAGCGGAGTCGGCCGCTTTCCTTTGAATCTCAGCTTCTTCAGGAATTCGATTTCCTCTTGGGTGGCGTCGCCACTCAGGATCCGATCCTTAAGGAATTCTCTGAATCCCGACTCTTCGATCAAGGACTGCTCGGGTTCTTTTTCCACAAACTCAAATCTCTTCGGCTGCCTCGGGGCCACTCTTCTGTTTAACACGATTTCCATGCTGAAGGTCCCTAAGTCGATATCCCACGATTCAATCAGCGGATCCAGGAAAGCGACACAATTCTCAACGGACACGCTGAGGACATCGGCTTCCAGGAATTCCAGCACGATCACCCGCATCTCTTCATAGCTGCGGTGACCGAAACGAGCCATCAGGCGGAGCCACTCCTCGCTCTGCAGTTCGTCTCTTGCGATTCTTTTGGCCACAGCCAGCAGTTTTTGAGTGACGAGGCGTTCCAGTTCGCCGAAAGGCTGCTTTTCGAAGATTGAAGCGATTTCCTTTTCTTTGTCGGGAGCGCACTTGCGGAGAACCAAGTCTCGGACCCCTTTGAACAAGGGCGCAGGCGGGTCTCCGATTTTCTTCTTCAATTCTTCCTTACGCTGCAGGTCCGCCAACTTCGCTAGCTCATTTCGTGGCAGCTTCAGGAAATCTGCCATCTTGTCGTAAATGTCCGTCCGCTCCGGCGCAGGGGGCACCTTCTTCCGGGTTAGCAATTGCGAAATATAGGACTCTGTAACTTGTATGGCCATCGCCAGATCTCTTTGCTCAAGACCCAACTGCTCCAAACGTTGCCTGATCACAAGGGGAACGTCCACCGAATCCCTCCTTCGGATTAACCTGATGTGATTAATCCATGTGTTCTAATTAAGAGGATCGCACAATGTCCTTGACAAGTAAAGTGAATCCACCTATAGTGGTAAAGAAGATGACCATGTCTATTCACCTTCCTGGTTTCCTGAACTAAGTCAGGTTACCTGAGGCTTTGTCCCATAGACGACAACCGCCGCCAACCGCTCTCTTTATCGGTGGCACTTATAGTGCCCGGTTCTCTTCTTCGGAGTGTCTGAATCTGTAACAGGAAACGAGGCTCTGCATGGTCACGAGATTGATGAAATGGCTTTCCATTGTGGCGTTACTCCTGGGGTTGCTGATGCGATCCTCTGCGAGCTACCGGATCGTGCTGGAGTTCGTGGTGTGTGTCGCCGCCCTGGCAGTTCTCACGCAAGCTTTCCGCGCCGGCAAATACCTATGGGGAGCCGGATTCGTTTCGGTTGCGGTGCTTTTCAATCCCGTCGCTCCTTTCACGCTCTCCCGCGGCATGTTTCTCTGGCTCGATTTGGCCTGTGTGGCGACATTCGCGCTCTCGCTGGCGGTAGTGAAGACGAAGCCGCTTCTCTCCATACAGGGGATCATTCACCCCCACCGACGAACCGAGTCACTTTGAGATAACTGGCGCAAGACGCGGAGTGCCACCGCATTCGTCAGGGAGCAACTTATGACCGATGAAATCAAGGTGGGAACCGTGCTGATCAAAGAAGGCACGGTATTGCCCGAAAGCTTGCAGTTAGAAAGCGAGCCGTATTCGAAGGGCTGGAGACTGGTCAAGAATCTGGGTAGCTCTGGACTGGATCGGAAACTGTGCGAAGCGCGGTGGACCTTTTTCTACATGGCCGAGGAAGTCAGCGCGGTCGTTGTCGGCTTTGACTTGGAGAAGATGACGCGCCGCGCAGTTAAGAGAGTCCTGGCATCCATGAAATCGGACAGATTCAACTGCTCGGAAATCGTGAAAGTGGCCGCGAAGCGTTTCCTGGGGTTGCCCTACGTGACTGTCTTTGCCCGCCCGAGACATATTCAGGAGAGTATGTTTCTGTTCCACGCCAAACGTCTTGCGGAATGGGACCACGCCAAATTAGTTGCCGCTTGACCGAAGAAGCCCAGGGCGCGTGATGGAGGGAACTGTGTCGGAATGGAATGGTGACAAGGCCAGATTTGGCCGACTACGAAAGCGCAAGATTCTCCTTCGTAAGTCGGTCCGCGAGTTTAGGAAGAAGCTGGAAAACACGACAACAAGGCCAACCCTTGCCGCACCCGAGTTAGTCAGTATCACGTCGGTGATGGTCGAGTCGACAGGCTAGCGTCAGTAAGGCTGACCTCGGTCGAGTTCAACGTGCCTGGCATTCCTAGAGCACCAAGTCCCCCGAAGGAGGACTCCAATGATCAGCACGCGCAGCATGGCAATCTTAATCGTGTGGGCTGTGCTTTCAGCAGCCCTCCTCATTAGCGCACAAGATGTGCAACCGTCTGAGGCAAGGTTGAATCTTCAGCCGCCACTGATCCAGGAACTGCCGCTGCGACTCCAACGCTTTTCTGGCCTTGAGTTGACCGAAGCGGCCCCGGCGGCCTTGCCGGCTCTGGTGAATGCGCAAGATCTTTCCAGATACCGGGAGTTTCAATTTGGCATGAACCTGCCCACGATAGCGAAAATGGCAGGGCTGGAGGCCTCTGAGGCGAAAGTAATCCACCAGCGTCCAGCCGTGCTCCAGGAGCTGAACTGGCGTCCCCTGTCCTCTTTCAGTTCTTCAATCCAGCCGGATCCGATGGGGGCTGTCTTGTTTAGCTTTTACAACGGGCAACTCTTCCGAATGGTGGTCAATTACGATCGGTACAAGACTGAAGGGCTGACCACTGAGGACGTCGTCGAAGCGATTTCGGCCAGGTACGGGACGGCCACTCGGCCCGCGGCCGAGATCACCTTCCCTTCGTCTCAGGTCTATGACGATAGCGAGGTGGTCATCGCGCGTTGGGAAGACGCGCAGTACTCGTTTAACCTATTTCGTTCCTCTTACGAACCCACGTTTGGAATGATCGCGTTTTCAAAACCCCTGGATGCCCTGGCCCGGGCCGCTGTCGCCGAAGCGATCCGCCTGGATGAGCAAGAGGCTCCGCAACGTGAGATCGAACGCCAAAAGGAACAGGATACAAAGGACCGCGCCGAGGATGCGAAGGCTAGGCGGGCGAACAAACCGAACTTTCGCCCCTAGCACGAAAGAGCAGCCCTGACCGCGGCATCCTCTGCGCAGGCAAGTTTTGTCAGCGAACTTAACCCGGCGGATCCTCACCGGACCGCCATCCACAGGAGGAATAGATGGCTTCGAAACTGTTCGTAGGTAATCTGCCCCATAGCGTGACCGACGCAAGCCTCAGTGAGTTCGTGGTCAATGCCGGATTTCAAGTGGCATCGGCGCTGGTGATTCGCGACAAGTTGACGGGAACGCCGCGGGGTTTCGGCTTCGTCGAGCTTGGGGAAGGCGAAGACCTCCAGCGGGCCATCGCGGGATTAAATGGTCAGGCTTGTGAAGGCCAGGCGTTGACCGTAAATGAGGCGAAGCCGCAGCGCACGGGCTTTGGCAGATCCCATGGCGGCGGGGGCCGGGATTCTTATGGCCGCTCCGGCCGCGGTGGCCGTTTCTAGACTGCGGGGCCAGTAATGAAATTGAAGGATGGGCAATACGTTCGCCATTCCAAGTTTGGATGGGGGACGATCTTGGAGTGCGACCGCCACCACACGATGGTGTATTTTCACCGCGTGGGGATAAGAAAGCTGACGGCCTCTGAGGCTGTCTTCCAAGTGGTGGAGGATCCAGTCGCCAACAAGAGACGCGGAGGCTGATTGCCGCGCCCGGGTCAACGCCGAGATCTGTCCAGGCTTCCTCAATTGAGGGTCGGACACCGATCAAAGACCGCCATCCAGGCTGCATCCTCCGTGAACGCGGCACGAGAACGCAAGCGCGAAGCCTTCACGCCGATTGCTCAGGAGGGAGGCAACTGCTTGACGCCTTCCGAGACCACGAAAGGACACGGGCATGTACATACAGTATGTCGGCTTAGATAATTCCGTCAGTTCTCGTGTTTATACTTTTCACGTCATCGACCCGCCCCGAGAGACCCGTGAGTTCACGGTCAAAGTCCGATCCGAGGAATTCCATGCGGACCGTTTGAAATTCCAGGATGGCCCAGGTATCAGTTCTGCCCGGTTGCAGCGGGAATTAAAGGGGGAGACACAGGAGTCGCGGGCTGAACCCGCGTTGCGTATCGAAGAGGAGGACGTCCGGGCCTACCGAGCAGAGCATTACCCGCCCAAAAAACCTCCGGCCACACGTGACAGGGCACCGGGCATTTCCCACGAAGCGCCGCCGCCCGACAGGCATTTCCAAAACCGTGGTTATTCGCCCCTGGGGCCTACACGACTTCCCAAGTCCGAAGAAATCTCGATCCTGCTCTTGCACGAAGTCGGAAACTCTCTGGACGGGTTGAAATTGGCCCTAGAAGGTCAGTCGGTAAAGGTTTGCTGCGCGAAAAGCTGCCAGGAAGCTCTCCCTCTGCTGGCGGGGCCGAACCCGCCGCACTTGGTTTTCACCCAACCCAAGCTCCCGGACGGCGTCTGGGCGGACGTCGTAAGCCTGGCGATCAAGGCCGCGAGGCCCGTGAACGTTGTTATCGTGGGACGCCTGGCGAATGTGGGGTTCTACCTGCAAACGATCACCGGGGGCGCGTTTGACTTTATCGTTCCACCACTCACCGGTTATGAACTCACTCACGTCGTGCGCTGCGCCATCGAGAACGTTCTGAGCCGTCGAGAAGCGCAGGGGCGTCCCGCATAACACGCCCCGCGACGCTCTGGTCCCGTTCCGTGTCCGCACTTGCTGTGCGGCGCTGCCCATCGTAGCTGCTCAAGACAGCTTCAGAACGAGATTCCATTCAAAGTTGATGGGAGGATCAACGCACGTGGGGCAACTCCGTCCGCGCCGGTGCTCAGCCCGTTTGTTGAGGTTTCCACGCCGTGCGCTCCACCGGTAGTTGGGGATCGAGGGAGAACGGCTCGCGGGGCCGCGGCTCGAACTTCAGAGCCTGGGCGAGCAGGCGGAGGATGGGACCTCGGTTCTGAAAAAGGACCTGCACCCATTCCCGCCGCTTCATCTGAGGAAAGTAAATCCCCCGGAAGGCCAGACGACCGATCAGATGGATGAGGCGGTCGGGAAAAGACCTCGATCCCAACCATCTTATTGCTGAGGCGATGGTCTTGGGACTGTAAGACGACGCCCAAGCCTGCCGCACTTCCGTCTCGGCTTGGTCGGCGGTAATCCCCAGAGGGGTAAAGTCCATGGTGAAGGGCCTAAACTCCAGCCAGTGTTTCGGCCGGGAAAGTCGGCCGGCCGCAGCCAGCCGATCATAGAGCGGAGTCGCCGGATACGGTGTCAGCAACCCGAACACAGGGAGCCCGGGCGGCCAGGAGCGAATCACCTCTAGGGTGCGTTGGGCCACCCCCGGGCGGTCACTGTCCATCCCAAAGATGAACGAGGTGATGGCATAAAGGTTGTGTCGAGCGAGGCGCTCCAGAATCGCCTTGTACTCATCGGGTTTGTTGAACCCCTTGCTGACGCTCTTGAGGTTCTCGGGGTCAATCGACTCGAGGCCCATGAAAATCCACATGCCGCCACTCTGGGCAATCAGGGAGACCAGTTCCTCGTCGCGGAGCAAGTTCATGCTGATTTGTGCTACCCAGGGAACCTGGGCGTCGCGGGCGATGATCTCGCGCAGTAAGGATTTGGTGCGCCGTGGGTTGATCGCGAAGTTGTCGTCGATGAAGAAAACTGCGACCTTCCCTTTCTGTTTCTTCTCCAGCGCCTTCAGCATCAGCAGTTCGTTGACGACACTCTCATTCGAGCGGAAACGAATCGAGTCACCGAAGAAACCCGTCACGGTGCAGAATTCGCACCCGTAGGGGCAGCCACGGCCGGTCTCGATCGGCATCAAGTGGAAGCTCTGCCACGTCATGCCGAAGAGCGAAAGCAGCCGTCGCGCCATCTTGGGGAAGTGCTTGATCAGGTTGAACTGGTCAAGCTCCATGCGGTCCCAGGGAATCACCGGGTAGTCATCCAGAGAAGGCTTGACCTCTTTGCCATCGGCATCCAGCGGGGCATAGATTTCTTTCAGTGTGCCGCGCTCGGCATCCGCAACGATGGTCGGCCAAGTCTGGTCGGCCTCTCCCAGAGCCACAGCGTCGGCGTGGCGAGGCTCACCGTCACGCCCCAGCGCCTCGTCGGGCACCTCAGTGACGTGCGGACCTCCCATCACCACTGGAACTCCTGCCGCACGCACGGCATCGGCCATCCGATAAGCTTTCCTGATCATCCGCGTCATCGCGCCAATCCCCACCAGGCCGATGTGATTCTCCCGGACGTATTCGACCAGTTGCTCTCTGCTCAGGCGCCGCGCGTTGCCGTCGATGAGAAACACGTTGTGACCCGGGGGCGTGAGCGATTTCAGGAGGAACATCCAGAGGTGGGGCATGAAGTTGTTGGTGATTTCGTTGTCCGGATTGTAGAGCAGGATATTCATTTACTTTTCGCCTCGGCGCACGACATTGAGGGGCAGGGCAAACCTCACAGGCAATTGAGGCCGCGTAAGTGGCGATCAACATTCGACCGGGCAATAATGCCCCTCAAAACCTCGTACCAGAGTCCCGCCATTTTCCCCAACATAGCCCGGTGAAAGGGTATCACGTCCGGTCCCGGAAATCTGTTTAATATTGCTCACATTTCAGATGATGGGCGGGATTCGACTCGGGGCTTCGGTTGGCCTAAGACATACGCAAGGGATGGACTCTAGTCATAGAGGACTATATTGAAGAGTGAACTGTGGACCAGCATGCCGCCGTTGTAGTCGATGAAGCCAGGCTTGCGGAATTTGTTCATAAAGTGGCTGACTCGCGATCGAGTCGTGCCGATCATTCCCGCCAGCGTCTCTTGGCTGATTCTCGGAATCACCGGCTCCCGCTTGCCGTCCTTGCCAAAGTGCGCGAGCAGAAGCAGAATCCGAGCCAACCGCTTCTCGCTCGAATTGAACAGTTGATCGACCAAGTCCTCTTCATATCGAATGTTGCGGGAGAGCAGGGGGGTCGTGAAGAGCTCTGAAAATCTTTGGTCGGTATGCAGCAGTCGCACCATGGCGCCCTTTTGCGGAGAGGAAGAATGGTTGCGTCTTCAGTCGCCGTGGCTGTTGACATGCGCAAGGGCTGCCCGGCCAAGCAGCCTTCACCGAAGAACTCATCCGCACCGAGAAGCGCCACGATAGCTTCCTTGCCCTGTTTGGAAACCACAGTCAGCTTCCCTCTGCCATTCTGAAGGTAGAACACCGCGTCCGCCGGATCGCCTTGCGCAAAGATCACTTGCTTACGCCGGTAGGACTCGACACTTCCGCCCTTGCTGACTCTCATGAGGAGAGTTTTTGGGTTGAAAGGCAAAGTCCGTACTGGTGCTCTGGTTGCCATCCTCAGATCGGGCTATTTTTGCTACAAATTCCACCCGCCATTCAAGAGTGCAAATGAATTTTCGTCCCGCGCCAGCGTCAACGCCGGCATGTTCGACAATCAACCTCGAAGGATGCTGCGGTTGCTCGGTTTTCCTAAAACCCGGGTGTTTTCAAAACGCGTGAGAATTCCATCCCTGTCTCCGCCAATGGGCTATGCATCCTGATTGTTTTTGCTCCCTCTGTCGTCGGCCGGGACATGAAGAAGAACACGAGCCGGCAAACGTCACTCCAGCAACATCGCACATTTCCTTTACACAGAAGTTATTTACCAAGGAGATTAGGCGTTGCACAAAATTCCTGAGATTTTGGTTTTTCTTTATTGCCAACCGCGCGCAAGCCGATATATTAGATAAGTGGGAGTTTGGGGGGCTTCGAGCGGGGCGCCTCACGGCACGATAAATGGCAGATTCCTATCCGGCAGGCCAATCTGAAAGCGTAGTTTCGCGCGTCAGCCAGCAACTGGCGGTGCTCGAGAAGCGCGACTGGCAAATGTGGCTGATCGTGGCGGGCACCGGGATGCTGGTGGGCGCCGCGTTTCTGGCCTTGTTGTTTCCCTCCGTAATCCTGGACGAAGGAAAGATCCACTTTGAGTTCATTGTCTCCCGCGAAGCCTTCGTCGGTCTGGCCATCATGTTGGTCATCTTCAACACTTACATGATCACCCGCCGTCTGGAACTGCGCCGGATGCGCGAGGCGGTGATTTCCACCTCCATCCAGAGTGAGCTGTTGCGCCTGCAATCCTTCACCGATCCGCTGACCGAGGTGTTCAATCGCCGCGCGCTCGATGACATGACGGCGCGCTATATGGCACGGGCGCGCCGGCTGGAGAAACCCCTCACCTTCATGGTGATCGATACGGACCGCTTCAGGGACATCAACACCCGCTTCGGACATCTCACCGGCGATTTCGTGATTGCCGAAATCGCGGCGATCTTGCAGGGCGCCGTCCGCGGCTCGGATGCGGTGGTGCGTTACGGCGGGGACGAGTTCCTGGTCATCCTGGCCGACTCAGGCATCGAAGGCGGCGCGACTGCCGCCAACCGTGTCGCCCGGTCGGTGGATGACTGGAACCGCGCCGGCCACTTGCAGGATTTCGAGCTTTCCCTGAGCATGGGACTCGCCCAATGGACTCCCGGCCAAACCCTCGACCAAGTCCTCGCCGAGGCTGACAAAGAAATGTACGTCGCTAAAGAGGTTCGAAAACAAGCAAAATAGCCTTCCTCTGGCCGTCTCTTTGCGTTGTATCCCTTCAGTTCACAGAACAGCCCACTTGCCGCTCATTGCGACTTTGAATCGCGCTGCTATAGAATGCTCTCTCGCCCGACTCGGCGAGTGATTGTCCAGTCCAGAGGCAACAAACGCGTGTGGGGAGTCATCACAGTCCGACGCCAGTCTGCACGAACCCGTTTTTGCATGCTCCTGAGTCTTCTGGCGGCCGTGGGGTTTCTCCTGTGGCCTTCCCGCCAGTTGCGCAGCGATAACTTCCTCATCTACCAGCCGTCATCACGGACCGCCATCCCCATTCAAATCGTCGATCAGAACAAGTATCTTCCCATCCTGCCGGTGCTCAACGCGGTCGGCAAGGTTGGAGCCATCCAGGAGAAACGCACGAGCCTCAAGGTGTGGTTCGACACGACGGAGCTCGAGCTGCGCCTGGATGAGAAGCGTGTGAGGCTGGGAAAAGGGAGCTTGACGCTAGGCCTCCCCGTGCGCAAACCAAGCAGTCAATGGCTTGTGCCCGCGGAGTTTCTGACCGCCGCCTTGCCGTCTCTGACCGGCCGCGTCATCGAGTACAAGGTAGGAGCCAACCGCATCTTTGTGGGCGACGTCCGACCCCTGACCTTTTCCCTCCGGCTCGACCTCGCCGGTAATGGAGTGCGCCTGACCATACAGTTCAGCGAGAAGGTGGCTCTACGGACGGCTTCGAGCAACGGGAAGTGGTATCTCTATCTGGGCGACCGGCCCGTCCAGCCGCTGGAAACAGACTTCCACTTTCAGAATCCTTACATCACTGAGGTTCAGTTCGACGACGAGGATGGCGTTGCGAAGCTCGTGGTCACTCCCGGCGGGCCTGGGCTGAACTTCTATCCGGTTCTTGCCGAGGGCGGCAAAGTCCTGTTTGCGGACGTCCTGAATCCCCCTGCCATGCAGCCCCCGATGCCGGCAGCAGGGATCCAAACCGGTGGCGCAGCGGGTTCCGGGCCGGGCGTGGTTGTACCCACTGCCCCGGAGGAACCCATTCCCGGGGCGCCGGGACCTCCCCTGCCCGTGGTCGTCATCGACCCTGCGCACGGGGGCAACGACACGGGGGCGCGAGCCCGGGACGGCGTTTTGGAGAAGGACCTCACTCTGCAATGGGCGGCGCGCGCACGAATGGCGCTGCTCGCGACGCGGAAGTATCGCGTGCAGCTTACCCGCACGGGGGATGTGGCCTTAAGCTTTGAGCAGCGCGAAATCCTGGCCAACGCGGCGCGGCCTGTGGCCTTTCTCTCGCTGCATGCCGGAAACCTCGGGAATACCAATCCCCGCGTGGCGGTGTTCATCTATCGCGGGACAGCGGGCGACTCTACAGAAGCGCCGCGCTCGCTGATTCCATGGAACCTGATTTACCGGACCCATCTCGATCAGAGTCACAAGCTGGGCCAGGCGCTCCAGGCAAGGTTCGCGCAAATTCCCGGCATCGGCGCCGACAAGCCAGCGGAAGTTCCCGTCCGCTGCTTGCGGAGCATCGATGGACCGTCTGTGGCCATCGAAATCGGAAGCCTGAACGCCGATCAGGACTCGGGCGCGCTGACCAGCCCCGCCTTCCAGCAGCAGTTGGCTACCGCCATCGCCGCAGGGCTGGAAGCGTTTCAAGGTGGCAATCCGTAGCTCATGACACGACGCGCGAAAATCCTGCTGTTGATTCTGCTCGCCACGATGGCGGGCGGCGCTATCTACTTGCGCTTCCTCGCCCGCGGCATTGCTCCCCAGCCGCCCGCGAAACACGCCGAGGACGTGGCGCGGACGAAACTGAGTGAAGCGGCTCTCCAGCCCGCCAGTCCCGAGCAGACAGCAACTCTCTACTTCCCTTCCCTCGAACAGGGCACGCTGGTCGAGGAGAAGCGCCTTATTTCCTGGGCGGCGTCTGACCCGGACCGCATCCGGCAGGTGATTCTGGCCCTGGTGGAAGGGTCGCACATGGGGCTGGGCCGCTCCCTGCCGCCGGCGGCCTCAATTCGCGCCGTGTTTCTTACCACGGACGGCACGGCTTATCTGGATTTTTCCAAACAATCCGTCGAGGAGCTGAAGCCCGGCATTGCAGCGGAATCTCTCACAGTTGATTCGATTGTCAATTCGATCGCGGCCAATGTTCCGGCGGTCAAGAAAGTGAAAATCCTCCTGGAGGGGCAGGACGTTGATACCTTGCAGGGCCACGCGGACTTGTCCAACGTGCTAGTTCCCGACTTGACGCGCACCACCCCGAACCCGTAACGTAAGAAGTCTATGGCCACGACGCCCCGACCACTCAGCGGCCTGCTCTATTCCGGCGGGAAGCTTATGCGGTCCTATGATCGAACCGCCGGAGAATTGCGCCCGGTAGAGATCCTTCCGCACTACATCAGCAGCGCCGAAGGTTCGGCCCTGATCCGCTTGGGCGAAACGCAGGTCATCTGCACCGCCTCGGTCGAGGACTCCGTCCCCTCCTTCATGAAAGGCATGGGCAAGGGATGGATCACCAGTGAATACGCCATGATCCCGCGCGCCACGGCTTCCCGGACGCCGCGCGAAGCAACCCGGGGCCGCCAGGGCGGTCGGACGATGGAAATCCAGCGCCTGATTGGTCGCTCGCTGCGGGCGGTGACCGACACGGACCGTCTCGGCGAGAGGACGATCTTCATCGATTGTGACGTGATCCGCGCCGACGGCGGGACTCGCACGGCCTCGATCACCGGCTCGTTTGTGGCGCTCGGACTGGCGCTTCAGAAGATGCTGGAGAACAAGGTCCTGTCCCGCTTGCCGCTCAAAGAATGCGTCGCAGCTATCAGCGTGGGCGTTGTGGGAAGCGAGGTTCTTCTCGACCTCGACTATGCCGAGGACTCGAACGCGGAAGTGGATATGAACATCGTCATGACAGGCTCCGGCCGGTTGGTGGAAGTGCAGGCGACGGCCGAACAGCAGGCCTTCAGCCGGAAAGATCTCGATCGCATGATTGATGCCGCCCAGCCCGCTATCGAAAAATTGGTGGCCCTGCAAGATTCGATCCTCAAGCTGAAGCTGCCGGCGAAATAGCGACGGGTGCGACGGCGCGGCGCATGACGCCCTTCCTGCATGGACCGCGGACCGACCAGTGAAAATCAAAAACATCTTTCTCGCTTCGGCAAATCCCGGCAAAGTGCGCGAATTCCAGACCGCGGCGCACGCGGCCGGCATCGAGGTCAAAGCGCTGCCGGGTTTCTCCCGGCTTCCTGCTTGCGTGGAAAGCGGCTCCACTTTCGAAGAAAATGCCCGCCAGAAGGCCATCCACTACAGCTCCCACACCACGGAGCTCGTCTTTGCCGACGACTCCGGGATCTGCATCGACGCCCTGAAGGGCGCGCCGGGGGTCTATTCGGCGCGCTATGCCGGGCCCGGCGCCAGCGATGCGGCCAACAATCAGAAGCTCCTCACCGAGCTGCGCCTGCTCGAGAATGGTTCCGCCAGCGCGAGACAGGTTCCGGCCCAGCGCGCCGCACATTACGTTTGCGTGATCGCGTTGGCGCGGCAGGGGGAGATTCTGACCGTCGTCGAGGGCCGCGCCAATGGAGCGATCATCGATTCGCCGCGCGGCTCGAGCGGATTTGGCTACGATCCCTATTTCTTCTATGCCCCCCTCGGCAAGACCTTCGCGGAGCTCAGCGCGAAGGAGAAATTCGCCGTCTCGCATCGCGGCGAAGCCTTTCGCAAGCTGCTCGAGTACCTTTGCGGCTGGTTCGCCACCGCGAGATGAGCGCGGAGGGCAACCCCTGACGTTCGATCCATGTTATATTTGATATTCCACTCGGGGCGATCCATGAATCTTCGGACTGCACAGCATTCCGTGTGGCCTGCCCGGTGTGCGGATTGCGCGCCCCGACCGCATTGCAGGGGGATTTGATTGAGCGAACAACTGTCCAGCACACAGGCGGCCGCTGACGAGCGCCGCCAGTACGTCAATTTTGCGTTCTACAAGGTCGACCCGGCTTGGCGCCGCCTGCCGGAGGAGGAGCGCCGGCGCGGGAAACAGCAGTTCGCCGAGGCGGTGAAGAGTTACGAGTCCGACATGCTGGTGATTCCTTACTCGCTCGTGGGCATTCGCGGTGATTGCGACTTCATGCTCTGGCGGATCACCTACGCCCTGCCCAAGTTCCAGGAAATGACGGCGCGGCTGCTGGCCACCGGCCTCGGCCAGTATCTCACCACGCCCTACTCCTACCTCTCGCTCACCAAGCGCTCGATCTACGTCGATAAGCACGTCCACGAAGGGCAGGAGGGGCGGCGGGTAAAGATCTTCCCCGGCAAATTCAAGTATTTGTTCGTCTATCCCTTCGTGAAATCGAAACCCTGGTACCGCCTGACGCAACACGCCCGCCAGGGGATGATGGACGAGCATATCGAAATCGGCCACCGCTACCCGACCGTGCGGCTGAACACGACATACTCCTTCGGCCTCGACGACCAGGAATTCGTGGTGGCCTTCGAGAGCGACCGCCCGGAGCATTTTGTGGACCTGGTCATGGAGCTTCGCCACAGCGAGGCCACGAGCTACACGGTCCGCGACACTCCCACCTTCACCTGCGTCCACGGCGAATTGCTGGAAGTGCTCGACCTCCTCGGCGGATGAAGGAAATAGTGAATAGTGAATTTTGAATTGTGAATTGCGGACGGCGCATCGGAATTCATAATCCACTATTCACCGTTCACTACTCTCATGGCTACACCAAAACGCGCCAAAACCAAGAGCAAGACTGGTTACACATCGCCCGACCGCGTTGGAAAGATTTTCGCCGCGCTCGACCAGCTCTTTCCACAGGCCCAGTGCGCTCTGCGGCACGACAACGCCTTCCAGTTGCTGGTCGCCACCATCCTCTCGGCGCAGTGCACCGACGAGCGGGTGAACAAAGTCACCCCGGAGCTGTTTCGAAAATTCCCCAGCGCAAGGGATTTTGCCGCCCTGAAGCAGGAAGTGCTGGAGCGCGAGATTCGTTCCACCGGTTTCTTCCGCAACAAGGCGAAGAACATCATCGGCGCCGCGAAGAAAATCGTCCAGGACTTCGGCGGGCAGGTGCCGCGCACGATGGATGAGATGCTCACCCTACCGGGAGTCGCGCGCAAGACGGCCAACGTCGTCCTCGGCACGGCCTTCGGCCTTCCAACTGGCGTCGTCGTGGACACGCACGTCTTCCGCATTGCGGGACGATTGAAGCTCTCAGAAGAAAGGACTCCCGAAAAGGTCGAACAGGATTTGGTCAAGCTGGTGCCGCAGGAACGTTGGATTACGTTTGGCCACCAGGTGATCTGGTTTGGCAGGAAGATTTGCGTGGCGCGAAAGCCTCTCTGCGCGGAATGCCCCCTCAAATCCCTCTGCGACTCACCCGATAAGACGGTGTAGTGCCGACCTGAAGGTCGGCGCCACTTGAAGACCGCCTTTGGGGGATGCAAAACCGATACAGGGCACGAAAAGAACGGGGGCGCAGCGAACTGTGCCCCCGAGTAACTGCACATTCAGAGCGCGCGGCAACAGCGCCCGAAACCCCAGCGCCTAAGCCTTCATCACCACGGGATAGACCTTGCGGACCGCGGCGATGATGTCCGCCACGTCCTGGTCAGTGAACTTGGGATCCATGGGAATCCCGACGTAGCGGTTCCAGACGTCGATCGTCTGGGGGCAGGCGGAAGCGCCGTATTGAATCGTCTTCCCGCGTCCCACCGTAAACGTGGGCCAGTCGGGCTGCAGCGTTTCTTTCTTTTCGATGTGGGTGGCGATGGGCAGAATCGCTGACCCGCCCATCGGCTCCGCGGTGATGTTCTCCGCCCGCATCGCCTTGATGAACGTGTCGCGCTGCTCCTTGCCCTTGGTGTTGATAAAGACCCAATTGCCCAGCCCGCCCGCCGGGTCGTTCTTCTTGCGGAACTGAATTCCCGGCAGGTCCTTGACGCCGTCCGTGATGCGCGTCGTCTTGTCGCGGAAGTCGCCAACGATGCGGTCGAGCTTGCGCAACTGGGCGCGCAGCACCGCGGCCGTAAACTCGCTCATGCGGTACTGCGGGCTGGAGAAATTCTTAAAGTGCGAAGGCTGCGCCAGCACCTTGGCATGACCGTCGCGCAGGAATCCGCAATCGTGGTAGCGCGTGGCCCGCTCGAAAACCTCGGGATCGCTCATCACCACGGCCCCGCCTTCGCCGGGTGAAATCGTTTTGTTCACCTGAAAACTGTAGATGCCGGCGTTGCCCATGGAGCCGACGGGCCGGCCCTTGTAGCTCACGCCCACGCTCTGGGCGCAATCCTCCAGAACCTTCAGATTGTGCTTGCGCGCGATTTCTAGGATGGGGTCCATGTCCGCCGGCGCGCCCAGGATGTGTACTGACATGATGACCTTGGTCGCGCGCGTGATGTGGCGCTCGATGTCGGTAGGGTCGATATTCATCGAGTCGTCCACCTCCGCGAACACCGGCAGCGCCCCGTGCGCCAGGATGGCGTCGTAGCAGGCGTACCACGTCCAGGCCGGCAAGATGACTTCGTCGCCCGGCCCCACTCCCAGTCCTGCCAGGGCGGTCATGAGCGCCGTCGTGCCGGAGGTCACGGCAATGCAGTATTTCGTGTGCTGGTGGGCGGAGAATTCCTTCTCAAAATTGATGCACTTGTCCGGCGGATGCCCTTTCGCGTCAAGCCCCCACCAGCGGAAGGGGCTGCGATTCTCCAGCACATCGATCAGTTCTTGCTTCTCCTCGTCATCGTAATATTGCGGGCCGGAAAGTTTCGCTTCAAGCATTGTGGCACGCACGGGTGGCCCACCGGCGATGGCCAAGGGCCCGGCGGGGGCGGGCACGACGGGCGCTACTGAGGCCTTTGCCCCGGGGCCCGTGGTTAGCCACGCGGCGGATGCAAGCCCCGTGGCGGTCACTAGGAACTTGCGTCGGCCCAGCGCGTCCTCTTTCATTGGCCTCCCGGCGGGTGCGGAGGATCCTTTTTCTGACATGATAGTCTCCAATCAAGGTGATGTAAGTTGAACGTACGGGTACTCTAGCACCAGCCGGTCGTCGATGCCAACCCTTTCTAATCGCAGCAGGACTCAATTTGCGCAGGGCGGTCAGAGAAGGGGAAGCTTTGCCGAGGTAAGGGTGGAGTCGGAAGAGGAATCATCCGCCGACTGCAGGGAAAGGTCGCGCCGCGCCAGTTCGCGGGCGAGCTCCGGAGGAGGTGTGAAAGTCACTTGCTCCTCCACGGATCCGACTTCCTGGATGTCGGTCACGCCAAGGCTGCGGAAGTAATCCACCACTTCGCGAACTAGGTGTTCCGGGGCGGAGGCTCCCGCCGTGATGGCGACGCAGTCGACGTTCTCGAGCCATTCGGTCTTGATCTTGGAGGCGTCTTCGACGAGGTAGGCGCGGGCATGGCAGATCTCCGCCACCTCGCGCAAGCGCCGGGAATTGGAACTGTTGTCGGAGCCGATCACCAGCACCAGCTGGGCCCTACAAGCGAGATCCTTGACCGCATCCTGGCGGTTCTGGGTTGCGTAACAGATGTCATCCGTGGAGGGCGCCACGATCTTGGGGAATCGACGGCGCAATACGTTGATGATTTCCCGCGTATCGTCGACGCCCAATGTGGTTTGCGTGGTCACAGCCACACGATCGGGATCCGGGACTTGAACCTTTTCCGCCTCCGCGACATTACCGACCAGAAAAATCCTATCGGGGACTTCGCCCATGGTGCCGATGATTTCGTCGTGGCCGGCATGGCCAACGAGAATGATCGAGCGGTCGTCGTTCGCGTAGCGGATTGCCTCGACGTGAACCTTGGTCACCAGCGGGCAGGTGGCGTCAATCACCCGCAAGCGCTTCGCCAGCGCGTCAGTCCGCACAATGGGCGCGACCCCGTGGGCGCTGAAAATGACCACTGCGCCCTCCGGAACCTCGTCCAGCTCTTCCACGAAAATCGCGCCCTTCGCCGCCAGCTCCTCGATCACATGTTTGTTGTGAACAATTTCCTTGCGGACGTATACGGGCGCGCCGTAAAGCCCCAGCGCCATGTTCACGACGCCAATGGCCCGTTCCACACCCGCGCAGAAGCCCCTGGGCTTCGCGAGGAGTAACTTGCTTGGCTTCATTTGATCCTTTGCCGCCCCTGTCGTCGCCGATTTCGCGCGACAATCCTCATGCTAGCAGATTCCCTCTCCACGGTCAAAAGCTGGGCCATTTGAGTGTCGTTAGCACGTGAAATGTCCGGGTGAATTAGCAGGTGATCTGTCCGCTGGGGGCGGATTTCGGGTAAAGCATTCTGCGGGAAGGAGGCAGGATGAGGGGATACCCGGAGGACGCCTGGGAGCGG
>Ga0315282_10004868_pt1 | contig 23161 bp, 22 predicted proteins | sample YL17G07_20_MG_FD_203693 | JGI IMG/M metagenome (GOLD analysis project Ga0315282, IMG submission 203693) | Sediment microbial communities from Yellowstone Lake, YNP, Wyoming, USA - YL17G07_20 | ecosystem: Environmental > Aquatic > Freshwater > Lake > Sediment | place: USA: Wyoming | collected... | reverse complement strand
GAATCTTGAGGACTTTATTTATCTTATTTCCTTTCGTCATACCCCTATTATAATGTATCTATACATTATGTCAAGCCGTAATTTGCTAGATGGATAATATTAAAGGACTTTTTCAGAGCTCTCTTTTTGATTTTTTTTACCTTATCTGATATGATTTTTTGGCAATGAATGAAGACATTCTGCTGACGAAAAAAGACGTAATGCGATATCTCCGTATCTCCCATGATACCCTTCATCGTCTCATGAAGAATTACGGCCTCCGTTATATTAAACTTGAACGGAAGGTCCTTTTCCGAAAGTGCGATATTGACGCCTTTCTGGAATCAAGGCGTGTCAAATAATCCCTCCTCTTCTCGCCGCTCCCCGCGTTCCCAGGATTCATTTTTCATACTTCCGGAGCATGTCCGGCGTGAGCTGGTCTTCGAGCGTTAAATCGGCTGGACGTTTTTTCTCTCTTAGGGCGTCCGGGATAAACCCGGTCGGGTCTGGCTCTAAATCCGGGTCGTCCGGCTTTGGCCTTAGTTCATCGGGCACAAGCCGGTCAAGCCCTTCGGCCGGGTCTTCAACCTCTTTGAGATTGTCCGGCGTCATGGGATCCAGCACGTCTTCCGGTTCGTCGCGCAAATTTGAGGGCGTGAGTTCGTCGTCTAAGACTTCGGCCGAATCCAAAAATTGAGGCGCGACCTTTTCCCAAAGAATTTCGCTCAATTCTTTGAGCTCGACCGTTGTCTGTTCGTTTAAAAATTTGGGATTCCCTTTTTCGCCGCTCCGGCCGATTGTGAAAACGAGCCCGGATTTCGGGGCCATTTGCACGGCCAGGACGCCATTACCGAAGTCAAAGCTATAATTATTCTCTTCGTTAACCTGGGACCTGAGAAGGCGCGCTATTTCGTCCGCGCTGAATGTTCGCTTCATTTCTTCACCGGCGCCGTCATGGTCGTAGTCGATATCAGACCGCTGTCCTGGTCTAGCTGCTGGAGGCTAAATCCTGGCGCGGGTCCCCAACCCCCGGCACTCATAACTAAAGAATATCGATCGCCCGGTTTTGCATCGGCAATAATTCCCTCCAAAATCTCAAGGGCTTTGAAATTATTTCTGTCTCTGATTCGCGGGTCAAGCCTCAAGTCGCGCAGTTCATCATAGGTGAGAGAATCCCATGTCAAACTGCCGATGCTTTTTTCTTCGCAGAGGCTAACGTTGTTTCTTGCCGCGCCAACGTCCGCACTCGCTTTTGGATAGCCGTTAGAAACCGCAGTTATTCCTCGCTCAAGCGTTTCGATTTCGGCCCGCAGTTTTTTGATCTGTGTCTGCCCCGGATAAGTCATGCAGTAAATAAGATTCTGCCGCGCCTCTGCTTCTTCGAGTTCAAGCTGAAAAATCTCGGCTGCCTTCGCCCGGATGATCTCAACGGCCGCGGCCAACTTCGCCCGAGTCTCTTCCCTGGCCTTCATCTTGATCGCGTCCGGGGACAATCCGGCCCGGATAAACTCATTCATCGAAGCCGTGCCCGCCTTCACCTTTTCGGCCGTGATCGCCGTGGCTTCGATATCCGCCTTCGCCTGATTTTCAAGTTCGGATTCGAGCTGTTTGTAGTCGGTCTTCATCACGTCCAGGTCCGCCCGCGCCTTCGTGAGCTCCGCTAATTTCTCCTGCTGGATCTTCTCAGACCCTTGCCGTTTCTTGTCCATCTCTTTGTCAAGCCGCTCACACTCTTTTTTGATTTCCTTTTCCCGTTCCCGGAATTGCTCCAAGATTGTCTGCGTGATGCTGCTCATGGTCACTTCCTTTTTTTGGCCGCGTCATGTGTCGTGATGCTCTGCGTCGTCTTCGTCGTGTCCGGCTTTCGCTCCGGCGTCGGCGTTGTGTGCGTTTGAAGCTCCGCATTTTTCGCGCGAGGGTCTTCGTCCTTGGTCTCTTTGACGATTCCTAAATTTCCTTTGCTCATAAAAAAACCTCCATTATTAGATTTTTATCGAAATTCGTTTCCGGCGTCGCGCTAGGACGCGCTGTAAACGATTTTGATTTTCGGGTCCATGTTACCCTAGCAGTCATTTTTGTCTCTCCGGCTTTTTGTCGCCGACGTCGCCCGTCGTGATAACCCCGAGCCTTTTTTGAGGTCGTGCTTCTCCCCGCGCTATGCTCTCCATTAAATCATCATGTCGTCTGAGACGCGCTTCTCTTCTCATAAAATCAATATTTTCGTCCTCCTCGTTCCTTCCCCATTCATCCGGGAAAACCGAGTGCTCGGTAAAACCGCAATAGGCCGCGCCTGCCCCACTGGCCCTCGCCGAGAGAAGATCGATCAAGCCACAAAGCACGTTGGCCTCGTCCTCCGATTGACCTGAGTCGGTATCTACGGAATCACGACCACCCGCCCGGACTTTCCGCACCAGACTCTTCAATTGCTCGATCATAATCGTTTTATTCGGAAGTCCCACCTTTTCTGCGTTAAAAGCCCCTTCCGCTTCGAGGTATAATTCTGACTTCGATTTTTCCGCTCGCTCATATGTTATTTGATGCTTCGCGAATTGATGGAGCGCGAAATCGCCCGAAAATTTATCTCCGCGAACTGTGCTGACCCGGTACTTCTTCAACAACTCGGAATAATCACGGGTTACGTCCTCGGGATTGAATTTCGGCGCCCGCGACCTCACGACATCGACCACGATCCGAGAGTCCTCGAGATGTCCAATCGCCACGGCATATGAATCTTTTCCACCACCTCCGGCCACATCCGTGAAGGCCGCATATTCCAACTTATCCCGTGGTTCAAGTTCCAATGGCCGGTCCAGGTCCACTGCTTTATCGATCACCAACGGATCGTACATGCCGGACAAATCTGTTCTAAAATGCGCGAGAAATTCTGTCTCATAAGAAACTTTGTCCCGTCGCTCTGCCGCCGCCAACTTCCGCTTTGAGAACCCCGGATTGAAAAGCTCCGTCGATCCCTGAAACACCAAAACATGATCGTTCACCTTGCCATAGAATTGCTTGTAGTCGTTCCAAATTTCTCCTCGCTGCCAAAAAGGTGTAGAAATTTTTATGAGCTTTGAATGCTCAAATGAGAGTCCCGGACGCGCTGCCTCGATCACTTCCCGGTCAATTGACTTGCCTTCACTTTTCCAATATGCACATTCGTCACCTATAAAACAAACAAGAGATGCCCCGCGAATTCGCCCCAAGTGCGCCGGGTAAACCTGGATGAGACATCCGTTGGTCAATTCGATCTCGCTCGAGGTCTGCCGCTTGATCATCTTCCGAAGGACCGGCGAACCCTCCAACTTCTTTAAGACATACCGGAATACAATCCTAGACTGCCGCTCAAGCTCCGATGCTACGATCATCACCACCGGCGTCTCACCTCGTGAGGCTTTGTGTTGTCGAGCCACGGCCTCATAGAGCGCGATGTTGGATCCCAGTTTATCGCTTTTTCCAGCCCTTCTCCCTAGGGTCATGGTACATTCCGACCACTCCCGCGGCTGGTAGTCTGAAAGTCCTGTTGTCTGTTTGAAGAGTACGAGCTCCTCTGCCGTAAGGGCCAAGCCATAGATCGACTTTAAAACCATCTTCTGTGCCGGACTTAAGGTCCGGTCATTCAGCATCCCCGGCGCTTCTATAAACTCAATGATGTTCATGGTTTTTCCCCTTCATCCAATTTCTCCCGGGTTGCATGTTCATACGCATTTATAACGTTGTCCTCTTTGTCCAAGGGATTGGGTTCGTCACCCTTAGATGACTCAACTACGGGCCGCTCAGGGCTTGCCTGGGCCTCCTTGGCTGCCTTCTGAGCATCGAACTCGGCAATATAGCTCGTGATGTCAGGCACCTTTTCGTCAGTCAGCTTAAGGTCCTGCAACGCCAGCAAATTTTGCCTTACCACGTTGGCATAACTAATCCAATTCTTACCCAAGATCGAATGTAGCTCGAGGTTGCCGGCCTTTAGGCTATCCTGCCGAATTATCCCGGCCTTCCGAATGTAAAGGCCCTGGAGCTTTTGCACGCCCAAGGCTTCAATCACAGAATCGATGAGTATGACGGCCTCGGGCGTAATCTTATTGCCGCCATAGCGCTCAATAAGCTCACCTCTCAGCTTCGAGAGCTCCCGCCTAATTCTGACAAAGGCACGGCCTGACGGGAGGGCCTTCCTAGTTACCCAGGAATAAAGATAATGCTTCCCGCCGGTAGCAGATGGCGGCCTTGGCGCATTGGACCGGGCCGGGAGTATCGATCCGTTTCTTGTCTTTGGCATAGTCAAAACCTCATCATCTTGCCACTTCTAACCGGAAGCGTTTATCGCCCGGACACGAAAGAAAAGGCGAAAGGTTTCGTTTTTTAATGGCGTTTTCCCCGAGAAAGTGACTGCATGTGAAGTCCAGCCCGTTATGCTGAATTCGGTGAGCATCGAAGAAGCGAGAGAGAGGAAATCCGTTGCCGGTCCCTGGCATACCCCCCTGGGTGTGAAATAGGCGTGTTCATATGGGGGGATGTTTAAAATACCCCCCCCTATTTTAATGTATCCTATTGATATATAAGTATTTAACATTATATTATTAATATATAGGGGTGTGCCGGGGTTCATGGCTTCTTCTTTGATTCGACCATCATCGGATGGCCTCTTCCGTGCAGTTTCTTCGTGGCGATGAGGCCGTTCCTCTCTTCCTTCAGCACGGCATTCCGCACGGTTGCCGGAGTGATCCCGCCGAGTTGGTTCTGGAAATAGGAGACGAGGTTTGCGAAGAGGATCTCCCCGCCTTGGGCATCGCAGACTTCGCGGATCTTGCCGTATCCGATCTTCGCGCCGAGCTCATGCCAGACGTCGGAGATTCTTAGGCGGAAGGTTTCCTCATCGAACTCAATGGCGAACTTCGGCGGCCACTTTCCGTTGCGGAGCGTAATTTCGACAAGGTTGTAATCCTCATAGGCGAGCCGGAGGGCAGCGTTATCTTTTTGCCCCGGGAGACGGTGGAGGAGGAAGAGAACGTCGGCGGAATCGGCAAGAACTGAGTGACCGCGGAACCATCCGCCGGCTTCAGTGGGTGCCTCTGGATCATCTTTGGGGCGCTTGCTTGAGAAGTGGTGCGAGGTAATGACGGCGCAATCATAAGTGGTTTTGAGATAATTGATCCGGTCTCGGATGCGGGCGAGGCTCTCATAGGCGTTTTCGTTTGACGTGTGGAAAGTGTGGAGTGGATCAAGCCCAATGATGTCCGGCTTGAATTTATCGGCAAGATCGAGGAGTCGATTGAACCCTTCGTCCTCGATGAGTCGAATCGGGTTTCCTGTTCCGGTGTAAGGGAAAAAATTATCATAACCGAATTGACCGGCTTCGACGGCCCTAAGAAGCCGCTTCCGAAATTCGCCCTCCCCGAGTTCCTGCTGGATCATAAGAAATCGGCCCGCTTTTGGAACCGAGAAGTTTAACCAGGACTTGCGGCCGGACGCGTAGTGAAGGCCCAGATCCGCCATGGCGGTCGTCTTATGCGCGTGTTTCACCCCGCCCATGAACATGAACTCTTGCCGGGCGACTAGGCCCTCGATGAGGGGATCTGATTCCGGTAATTCGACCGCGAAGAAGCCGGTGAGGCTTCCGATGAACGGCATCCTCCGGCCTTCGAATAAAATTTCCCTCTTGTTCAAGATGTCCTCGAAGGCCGCTCCCTTTTTTTCGGGTTCGATTAAATCCAAGAGGTCGGTGATGTCGAATTCTCGGACTTCTCCCGGGACGTGGGCGATGGAGATCTCCGTTTCCGAGAAGGCCTGGTGAAGTTTCAGCGCATGCTTCTTGACATCATCATCGTTTCCGACGTCATAAAGAAAAATGATCTTCTTGAATTGAGAGAAATAAGGAGTGATTTCGTCGGGCCAGTTCGACTTCCCTGTCGGAGCGGATGTCGCGAAGATCCCGGCGGCGAGCTCGTTGACCGTATCTGCGTCCTTCTCTCCCTCGCATACGAGGACTTCATCATGGCCCGCGAACTCGTTCAGTCGGTACGGGATAAATTTTCCGTCACCCTTTCCTGGTGTCCAGCCCCCCGCGGTTTTATGGAAGAGCGCCCAGGTCGTTTTGCCGCCTGGTTTGAATTTCGATTTCTTCAAGATCGGATTGCCAGTCTTGTCTCGATAGATATGTTCCCGCTCAATCTCGGGCCCGCCCGTGGCCGGTGGTGCCGGTTTTTTCGCCGGCCGGGGATCCCCGTATTCCTTAAGGAGTCGCTTGCAAGCTTCGGCGTCGGAGATATTCTCCAGGCGGACGAGGAGGTCAACGATTGTTCCGCCAGCATCATCGTGGAAATCTTTCCAGCGCCAGCAGCCGTCCTTTCCCTTGAAGATGCTGAACGAACTATTTTCATCGGGCGTGTGGAATGGGCAGCGGCCTTTACCGTCATCGGTGACTTCGAGACCGTGGCGCCGTGCGAAGGCGATGAGGTCGACGTTACGTTTGATTCCGTCCAGGATCATGATGCCAGCCGATGACGAAGATATTCCCTGCCAGCCTGGATCCATTCGGTAGTGCGATATTTGGCCATTGGGCCCCCGAAAAATAATCGCTTCTTCATCGCCGTTTCCTTGTGTCATCCAGGACGACCTCACCAGCCTCCAGTTGTTCGTCGAACTTTTTGGCGTCGATCCGAAGTTGGCCACGGCCACCTCGTAAGCTAGGAATCCTCGAAAAAGGGATAAGGCGCTTTTTGCAGAGGATGTAAAGAGACTTCCTGTGTAAGCCGTAGACCTCAGCCGCTTCAGGGATCGAGAGCCAGCGCCGATCGAGGGCCACGATTATCTCGCCGGGGGAATTTCGACGCCGCGTCGTTTGGCCAACTTGTGCAGCATCCGTTGATACGTTCGGTAGTCGCCGGAAAAATCAAGGAGGGCGAGCTTCTCCTCGAATGAAATTCGCCGGATAATCTTTCGGTATAAATCTCGATCTCGGATCAGGGCCGGGGTGTTGATTTTAAAGACCTTTTTTTTGGCCATTGCAATCACCTCGCGCCTATGATATTATAGATATGTTGAATAACAAAATTGTCTACACTTAGGAGAAAGCCATGTTATCGGATTGGATACAAAATGGCATAAAGAATAGGATCGGGCCGGATCTTCGGCCTTATGTAGAAAAAGCTTTCAAACTTTTTATTTTAAGTAATCCCAATTATAGATCGGAGGGCACAATCGACCGGTTTTTGATAGAAACGATTCAATCTATCGCAGGGAAGCTATTATGTGATCGGAAGGCGGTAGAGACCGAGATTCGCAAAAACTACTACCCTCGATCAGAATACTCCGTAGACAACGTGGCGCGCTCAAAAAAAGCCTTAGAAAGAATCCTTCCCCATATTGAATCATTGCGTCAGGAGATCTTCGGGAACGAATCTGTCCCCTTCGCTTCGATCACATCTGCCCGGCGATGGCTTGCCAAAGAAGCCCGAAATGAAGAAGCCTTATTTCACAAAGAAAGGGGAAACACAGCCGTCCGGGTAATAGAATTAGAGGGGCAGATCGAACAGTTATTAAAAGAAAGAAACTCTCTATCTCCGCGCGCGTGGATCCTGAAACATGATCGTACCGTTCCGGTGGCGCTTGGAAATTATTATGATACTTTCCCAGGAACCAAACTCAGGATACTTTCGGAAGATGTAGCGAAATTGTCTGAACAATCTCGCTTTAGTATGCAGGCGCTTTTTGCTTATATCCTAGCTGGCGTTGTCCCGATTCGGAAGCTCATGTATATCGATATCCTCGGGCCCGTGACTGTCCGGGATTTTCTCGATTATTATAAGCAGCTCCCCGCTTGGTATAAGCGTTCAAAAAAAGTTACGGCGATCGGCAATGCTGTTTATAATTTCGTTCAGGAGCGGGGCGGACCGCCGACGAAGAAAGTTATGAAATTTTGGCGAGAAACTACGAAGGCGTGGAACAAACACCGCGGTCATCGGAAATATGAATCGAGGGACGGCCTGAAGAAGGCGTACGAGCGGGCGCTAAAGCGGTTGCCGAGCTGAGAAACACCTTTCGTGTCACCTTTCGTGTTGAGCACTGAAAAGGGCCTTTTTTGGCGTATTTTGGCTACTTTGACCGTGAACCAAAAGAGGATGACGGGCCTATTCAGAGACCTCGTAACTTGCTGATTTATAAAGTGTTGGGAGTATGCCGGAGGAGGGAATCGAACCCACACCCCTGTTTCCAGGGACTGGATTTTGAGTCCAGCGCGTCTGCCAGTTCCGCCACTCCGGCGCGGCATAAGTTATATTCAATTTCCCGGATTTTTTCAACCGACGCCTGCGTAAAATTTGACCTTTTAGTCTATTTCTGATAAAGATTTGGTGCTGAATTCCATGAAAGAAGATAAGAAGCGCCTCTTCGCGCTCATCGATAAATTCCCGCTTCTCAAAATCGCCGTCTGGGGCGATTTCATTCTCGATGAATATGTCTACGGCAAAACAAGGCGAATATCGCGGGAAGCCCCGGTGCTCATCCTTTCTTACCAGCACAAAGATTTTTCACTCGGCGGCGCCGGCAATTCTCTTCTCAACCTCAAGGCCCTCGGCGTCGAGCCCCTTCCCGTGGGCGTGATCGGCTCGGACGACTCCGGAAAAACCATTCAAAGAATCCTAAAAAAGCGCGGAATTTCCTGCGAGGGATTGATCGTCGAAAAAAGCTATCCGACCCCGCTCAAAACGCGGATACTGGCCGGCGAAGAAAACACCAAGAAACAGCAAATCCTTCGCATCGACAGGGAAGGCCGCGTGCCCGACACGGCCGCCTTGACGCGAAAAATCTTAAGGACGCTCAAAAATGCGCAGCGCGAGTGCGATGCGCTTCTCGTCTCCGATTACCATTACGCCACCGTGAAGGAAGACCTTTTCAAAGCCGTTCTGCCCGAATTCAAAAAGTCAGGGCTGCCGATAACGCTCGACTCGCGCTTCCGCCTGCTCCATTTTCAAGGCGTGACGATCGCCACGCCGAACGAACCCGAGGTTGAAGAAGCTCTCAAAATACAAATCGACGATAATCAGGCCCTTCTTTTCGAAGCTGGCAAAACCCTATTAAGGAAGCTCCGATCCTCCGCTCTCCTCATCACCCGAGGATCCCGGGGCATGGCGCTTTTCGAAAAAGGCAAACCGCCGTTCCTTCTGCCTATCTTTGGCTCCGCGGACATTGTCGATGTCACGGGCGCCGGCGACACCGTCATCAGCGTCTTCACGGCCGCGCTCGCTTGCGGCGCGACGTTCCCTCAGGCCGCCCGGCTGGCCAATTACGCCGGCGGCATCGTCGTCATGAAAAAAGGAACGGCCGCGGTCTCGCCGCTCGAGCTCAAACAAGCCGTCATCGCGGAAAATTGAAGAAACTTAAAACTCTCGCTCAGCTCAAAAAAATCATCGCCGCCGAACGGAAAAACGGCAAAACCATCGTCCTGGCCAACGGCGGGTTCGATCTCATCCATGCCGGCCACGTCCGATATTTGCGGGCCGCGAAAAAAAAGGGCGATGTCCTGATTGTGGCCGTCAACAGCGACTCTTCGGTCCGCGAGCTCAAAGGCCGGGGCCGCCCGATTTTGCCGGAGCGGGAGCGGGTGGAGATCCTCTCCGCTTTTTCTGGCATCGATTACCTGACGATCTTCAAAGAACCGAACGTGGAAAAAATCCTGCGGACGCTCAAGCCGGATGTCCACGCCAAAGGCTCGGACTACACCAAGAAAACCGTGCCGGAGCGGGAAACCGTCCTCGGATACGGCGGAAAAATCGCCATCTCGGGAGGACCAAAAATTCAATCCACCTCCGACGTCATTCCGCGCATCCTGGCCAAGATGAAACCGCCGAGACGCTTGCCGCACTGCTGAATCATGGAACAATTCCTGATCATACGCTTAAGCTCGCTGGGCGATATCATCCATACGCTCCCCGCTTTTGCGGCCCTGCGGAAGAATTTTCCGAAAGCTAAAATCACATGGGTCGTCGAATCCAAAGGAAAAGAAATCCTGGATTGGGTGCCTGGAATCGATGGGGTGATCGTCGTAGGCAGTCCTGGTTGGCGAAAAAAAATCCGGGATAAAAATCAAACAGCCATCGATTTTCAGGGGCTGGTCAAATCTGGGTTCATCGCCCGGTTTTCCCAGGCGGAGAAAAGAACCGGGTTTCAGCGCACGAATCTCAAGGAACCGCTGGCGGCGCTATTCTATACCGACCTGCTCAAAGAGGTTTCCGAGGCCGACCACGTTATCGGAAAAAATTTGAAATTATTGGAGCTCGTCGGCGTCAAAGAAGACCGGTATGAATTTCCGCTTGCCATCCCCGAGGATATCCGAAATTCCGTGCGCGAGAAAACCCGCGGGCTGGGCTATAAAGGAGAAAAAAAGCTTATTCTCTTTAACGTCGGCGCGGCCTGGCCGACGAAGCGCTGGTATCCGGAAAATTGGGTGTCGGTATTAAACAGGTTGCAAAACGAAACCGCCTTCCCCATCCTCTTATGGGGCACCGATTCAGAGCGCGAGCTGGCCGAAGCTGTTGGCCGACAGACCGGCGTTCCCCTCGTTCCATTTTTATCCGTCAAGGAAATTCTGGCTTTGATCAAGGACACGGCGCTCGTCGTCAGCGGAGATACCTTCGCTCTGCAGGCGGCCTGCGCTCTATCCGTGCCGGTCGTCGGCATCTTCGGCCCCACGAACCCGACGAGGAACGGTCCCTTCAGCGCCAAAGATAAAACGGCCTATCACGAAATCGCCTGCAGCCGTTGTTATCAAAGGACATGCGGCTCGATGAAATGCCTCAAAATCATCTCGCCGGACGAAGTCGCCGCACTCATCCGGCAGTCACTCCAAGAAAATGTCTGAACAAAATCTTATAAAAAAGATTTGTCGCTGGAGAGTCCGATCATGCTTTTTTGTGCTTCTGGCGATTCTCGTCATCGCCAAACCAACATGGAACACTATTTTAATCGGACTCGCCATATGTGTTTTGGGACTCTTCATTCGGACATGGGCCTCGGGCCATATCAAAAAAGAAAAAGAATTGGCTGTTTCCGGGCCCTATCAGTACACGAGAAACCCTTTATATCTCGGCAATTTCATCCTCGGCCTGAGCATCGCCGCGGGCACGAATTCCTGGTGGGGGGGGCTGCTCTTCGCAGCTTATTTTCTCGTCTTCTATCCTCCGGTCATCATCGAAGAACGGGAGCGGATGAAACGCCTTTTCCCGGATCAATACGAACAATACAAGAAAAGGGTCCCTCTCTTTTTTCCCAGGCTGAAGTCGTTTCCTGGCGAAAATAACGGCAAGTTCAGTTGGCTGCTCTATAAGAAAAATAAAGAATACCGCGCGCCGGTCGGATCGGCGATCGTCTGGGGAATCCTGATCGCGAAAATGCTGCTCTTCCGTTAGTCAAACGAGTCTGCTATATTCTTAATATGCCGACGCCCGAACGTATCGCTAAAGTGACCAGAGTCCTCTCCGCCCGCCAGCCCGATCTGAGGGTGGTCCTGGAAGAAGTCGCCAACCCGCACAACGCCAACGCCGTGCTGCGGACATGCGACGCGGCCGGAATTCTCCATGTCGATGTCATCGGCTCGAGCCAAGATCCGCTGCCCATCAACAAAGCCATCACCACGCGCGCCGACAAGTGGATCAATTTTCACTTCTATCCGACGACCCGGGAATGCCTGATGCAGCTTAAAAATGAAGGCTTCAAAATCGCCGCTACGCACTTGGCTGATGACGCCGTTTTTTATACGCAGTTGGACTACGCTCAACCCCTAGCTATCGTCTTCGGCAATGAATCCGAAGGAATTTCTTTGCAGGCTCAGGATTTGGCCGATTATAAAATTAAAATCCCGATGTTCGGTATGGTCCAGAGCCTGAATCTTTCAGTCTCTGTGGGAATCATCCTCTATGAAGCGCTAAGGCAGCGAATAAGCCGTGGATTTTTCGAAGGACGGCGTCTTTCGCCGGAAGAGTTCGAGGATTACCTCAATAAGTGGCTCGACCTTTGAATAAGCATTGGATCAGATCTATACATCTGACGCCGAAAATTTCTATATCCGGTAATAATTCCGACGATCCAGGGATTTATTCTGCTCCGTCATTTCCCTGGTCTTCTTGTTAAGCTCTTCCGCAATCCTTCTTAAGCTTTCTTCGGATTTCTGGTTGTATTCCTTCATCTGCAGGCTATATTCTTCGTTGAGCTTTCGCATCTGGTCCTGAAACATCCGCGCCGTCTCCTGCGAATTTTCGAAGAAGCCGCCGAAGCTCCTTTCTTCCTCCGCGATTTCAACATCAACCGTCATCGTCTTTTTATCGCGCAGGAACTCGATCTTGATTTTATCGCCCTTTTTCTTATCCTGGATCATCTCGCTCAGCTCGCTGACGCTCTGCACGCGGCGGCCGTCGGCCTTAATAATGACATCGCCAACTTTGAGGCCGGCTTTTTTCGCCGGGCTGTCTTCGGCGAATTCCGCCACCAAGAGCCCCACGCCGTCCTTCACCCCGAAAAATTCGGCCAATTCTTTATTCGTCTCCTGCAGCGAAAGGCCGATGTATTTTCTCTTTTCCCAGGCGAAGAACCGGTCCTTTTTAAATTCGGGGAGCTTCGGAGCCGGGATCATCTTTTCAGGTTTTTGGGATTTCGGCACGCCAGGCGCCGGTTTTAAAGGAGCGAAGAACCGCGGGAACCTCAGCTCGAGCTCTTTTTGGGCGTCCTCTTGCGTGAACTCGCCCAGCTTGACCTTGATATCCGACGGCTTCCCGTCGCGCTCAATGTGGAGTGTCACGTCCTGGCCGGGTTTTCGTTTGCGGATTTCGGACGACAGAGCTTGACTGGTCGTTATGTCCTTGCCGTCGATTTTCAGGATAAAATCGCCTTCATCGAGCTTGGCCAGCTCGGCCGGACTCTTGGCATCGATATCGACGACCTCAACTTTTCCGTCTTTCTCCGCGATCGATACGCCCAGCCATCCTCTTTGGACTCTTCCACTTTTTTTAATATCGGCGGCGACGGCCGCGACGACATTGACCGGCACGGCCAAGGCCATGCCCGAGGACGGAGCTTCCGCTTTGCTAAACACATATCCCGTACCGACGGCCTCTCTTTCGCGGAATTCGAAGACAAGCGGTTGCTCTTCCATATATGTCCCCCGGAGCAGGCCGACCATCTGGCCATTGGCGTTGACGACCGGGCTGCCGCTCGAGCCGGGAACGACCCAGACATTCAGACGCAGCCGTTCGTCCCCCACCGAGCTGACGATGCCCTGGGTCACGGCCGTCGTATTTTCCGGCGAAAGGCCGACGACGCCGATCCATGCGCCCGGACGGAGATCGTCGGATTTCCCGAAGGCGATCGGCGCCAGGCTTTTATCCTTGGCTTGAATCAGGGCGATTTGTGTTTGCGTATCGAGACCTTTGAACTCGGCCTCGATCCGTTTTCCGTCCGCGGTGATGATGCTGATTTTCTCATCGCGCGGAGAGATCAAGGCCGTTGTGACGATAAAGCCGTCTCTGTCGATAACAACTCCCGTGGCGACTTTGCGCATGCCGTTGCGCGCCTCGACCTTGACCACGGACGGAGCGACCATCTTTGTGATGTCCTCAATTTTTTTCTCGTCGATCCCAGGAACCGGAGGATCGACAGGAGCAGCCTTCATATTCAAGGCCAAAAAAACAAATAAGAGTGTAAGCACTGACATGATTTTGAAGTCGAGTGTTCTCATAGCTAATCTCCTTCTTAATATTTAATGAGCGTATTGGAAGCGTCGGACACTTGTTCCAGAATATAAACGGTCCGGGGTTCATACGAGGCATTACGGACTTCGCGCCAATAGTCCATCGTCTCGGTGATCGGGACAACCTCGTTCAAGCCCGGGACATTCCGTGCGTTTTGTCCGGCGAATTGAGCCGGGCCGCTTTTTTCGAAAACGAAGAAGTTCAGAATAACGAACGAGATCAGGAGGGCGACCGCCGCTCCCGCCAGCGAAAAGCGGAACGCCCGGGCCCTTCGGATTTGCGGCAGCGCTGCGCGCTTCTGAGCCAATTGAGCCAACACCCGCCGCTCAAAATCCGCCGGAGCGCTGACGCGGTTGAGCTTCCTTAAAAGATTAAAATCTTCCATCAAAAATCTCCCTCTTTTGATAAGCGATGTTCTCCTTGGCGGCCTTTTCGAGCTGCTTTTTGAGAATATTCCTTCCCCGGCTGATCCTGGCTTTGACCGTGCCCACAGGCCGCTTGATGATTTGGGCGATCTCTTCCTGGGAATAGCCTTCCATGTCCTTCAGGACCACGGGGATTCTGTAGCGGGGGCTGAGAGCTTCCATGGCCTGCCTCAGGTTTTTAATCAATCCCGAATCCGAAGATTCCCCGCTCGGCGTGCTTGTCTCCACGCTCGGCTGGATATCATCGAGCGAAACCAGGCTCATCCGGCGCCTTTTCTTTAGCTCGGTTTTGGCCAGGTTCGAGGCGATGGCGTAAATCCAAGAGGAAAAAGGAGCGATCGGCCTGTATTTATTCGCTTTGAAGAAGACCCGGACGAACGTCTCCTGAGAAAGATCCACGGCTTTCTGATAATCGCCAGTCACCTGGTATAAATAATTCACAATCTTATCCTTATAGACACGGACGATCTGGTCAAAAGCCGCCTCATCGCCGGCCTGAATCCGGCCTACGAGCAGTTGTTCGTCCATATCCACTGTTCAAAACCTCGGAGCTATCCAAAAAGTTGCATTTTCGGCGCACAGACCATTTTTATCTGCCCAAATATTATAAAGCAAAAAACGCGGTTTTCATGCAAAATGTGAGAAATTAAGCGCGGAAAATCGATATTCTCATCACGCCGGGTTGGCGGGGCGACTCCATAGAAAGATCTTCTATTTTACGACGTTTCTTTCCCCCGGAGAATCATCCCCGGAAGCTTCCCCGTGTGCTTACCCCTTTCAAAAACAGTCTCGCCGTTGACAATAACGCAGACAAGTCCTTGACTGTACTGATGGGGATTTGAAAACGAGGCGAGATCTTTGAAGGTTTTGGAGTCAAAAATGGTGATATCGGCCCAGAAACCTTCCTTTATCAATCCCCTTCCCTCCAAGCGCAGAGTTTGTGCCGGCTGCGAAGTCATCTTGCGAACAGCGTCTTCCAAAGAGAGAAGCCCTCTTTCACGGACGTAATGTCCGATGATCCGGGGAAAAGTTCCATAGCTTCGCGGGTGGGGGACGCCTTTTCCCGCCACCTGAATCCCTCCATCCGAGCCGAACATCACATAGGGAAGCCTCATTAAGCTTTCTACGTCTTTCTCATCCATTTGAAAAAAAACTCCGGATGCGCCTCCATTTTTTTCGATTTCAATAATGAGATCCGCGGCATTCTCGGCCGTGGGTTTCTTGCTCTGGAGAAGCAGGATCTCCTGGAGGTTTTTCCCGACATAATCAGGAAAGCTTCGACACTGGGCGATGAAGATCTGCTCCAAAGGATTGATTCCCTTGAAAGAAGTCAGCCGCCTCTCGATGATATACCCTTTTATCTTTTTATATGTTTCACCGTCCTTCAATCTCTCCAGGAATTTTTCCTTCCCGCCCTCAAAACACCAATTGGGAAAGCTGCTCGTGAACCCCGAGCTCGTGGCTATATATGGGTACTGGTCAAGAGCGACTTCGACTCCCCTCCGCCTGGCGGCCTCTACGGGCAGGGTGATTCTTCCCAGCTCGTTCCAGACTTTTTCGTCGGCCAGCTTGATGTGTGAGATTTGGACCGGGATGTTGTTTTTCTCGCCGATGCTGATGGCCTCTTCAATGGCTTCCGTGATATGACTCCCCTGGTCTCTGAGATGCGTGGCATAAATCCCCCCGTACCTGGCTGTCACAGAGGCCAACTCCACAATCTCCTCCGTCTTGGAGTAGCTTCCGGGCAGATAGGCAAGGCCTGTGGAAAAACCCAAGGCCCCGGCTTTCATTTCTTCATCGACGAGCTTTTTCATCTTTTTCATTTCTTCTTGAGATGGGACGCCCATTTTGTAGGCCATGACTTGCTGCCGGACGGTGTTATGGCCGACAAGGATGCCGAAATTCGTGGAGATTCCGCGTTTCTCGACTTTCTGAAAGAGTTCTCTAAGCGGAAAAGGATGATCCCCGCAGTTTCCGCCGATAACGGTTGTCACTCCCTGAGTGACATAGTTATCGACGGTGGGGATATTGATAACGTCCCGATCGCAATGCGTATGGATGTCGATAAACCCAGGACAGACTGTGAAATTCCTGGCGTCGATGATTTTCCCGGCCAGGCTTTCATCCAGAAGCCCGATCCGGGCTATCTTCTTGTCCTTTATGCCGATGTCCGCCTTGAACCAGGGATTCCCCGTGCCGTCCAAGACAAACCCGTTTTTTATCACCAGGTCATAGGGTTTTTGGGACGAAACAAAGGACGAAAAGAAAAATATGGATAGCACGGAAAGAAGAACGCCGAAGGACTTATTGATTTTCGCCATTTTACTCTCCTTCAATTTCTGAGCTTAAAGAATAGGAATTGAGAATGGATAAGATGATGATGTCATGCACCTCCTCGGGGAGTCCGATGGAATTCCAGTCGGGTATCTTATTTTTAAAGAAGTGCACAGATGAATTATATGAATATTGACCACCATCGGCAATGGCGGATCCAGACTATTCACACGTCGTATCGACTCACATAGTGTTGACAAATGTCTGACCGCATTTTATTATTTATTTTGGATAAAAAGGAAATACGTGAGCAAAGGGAAAAGATCAAAATTCTCGGCAGTGGGTCTGTCTGTCGCTCTGCTTATCGCAGCAGGTTGCACAGTCCCGGAGCCAAATCTTCAGCCAGAAAATATCTACACTCTTCCTGAGATTTCCTATAAAAATTATAAAGATGTGGCCGTCTTTGTCGATCTCACACGTCTTCCCGAACCGCAGCGGGAATCGAGGATCATTTCCGCCACAGAAAGCGAGCTGGGAAAACGCGGTTTCAAGATCCTTAGCCATAATGGGTATGTGACTTTCTCCCTGAATAAGAAGATCCACCCTCAAGAAACGAGCAACCAGAGACTCTTAACAAAGATCCGGGAAGAACTCGGGAAATCCGCAATCATCCGGGTTATTGTCGATATCTTTATGGCCCAGGAAAAATCGGTCGACCCCCTACGGACTGTCACTCCAGGAACGCCCGGAGCACGAGGGACAGGAGACAATCCCATGGATGTGGCGCTTCGTGACAGACGAGAGTTGCTCATCGACCTCTCCCTGTCCCTGAGCCTGATCGACACGGCCACGGCAAAAACGACATGGTCCTGTTCGCTTACGTGTTTTCACAACAAGTACGAAGGAAATCTTGATAAATTCCTCCAGAAAGCCATCGCTGTCTGTCTGGATACGATCCCGGCTCATTGATCAGGGCAGCTTCAACACCCGAAGGTAGCCACGAACTTCGGATTCTTTTTTCCCTCCGAGGTTGAGATATTTCTCAAAACAAGCGACGGCCCTCTCCCTCTCCCGCAATCTCATGTAAATTCTGCCCATCTCGTAATAGAGGTCTGGCTCGTGCGGGACTAAACCGGCCGCCTCCTTGAACTCCTCAAGGGCCGGCAAAGGGAGGCCCTTCTGAGCATAGAGCCTTCCCAGCGCCAGGTGGGCGAAAAAGGCCGGAGTCCTCTCACGAACAGTAACGGAACTGTCAAGACCGCTTTTAGATGCTTCCGGATTGCTCTCTGTCGGAGGGGAGGATTTGTCGAGCCGCAGTACGTCCTTCCACTGGATCTCGGCCTGTCCCAATTCTCCCAAAGCGCTGTAAGCACAGCCAAGGTTGTAATGGGCCATGGCATCGTTCGGGACGATCCGGATAACCTCCTGGTAGGCTTGAAGAGAATGAAAAAAGTCTCCAATCGCAAAATAAGCATCACCCAGGAGGTCATGGGCATCCTTGTGGTTCCTGTCGAGCTCGATGACCCTGGAAGCAAAATTCAGGCACTCTTCATATCGCTGTTTCTCCTTGAGCAGGTTGGCCAGGCTGAAGTTCAGACTGGCGTCTCCATCATAAAGCTTGATGAACCGATCCAGATAGTTCACGGCCTCATCTATCCGCGCATCGCGGAGATAGGAAAAGAAGCGAGATCTAATCTCCCCGAGGACAACAGACATATCATTCCGGAAAGTATATCGATAAACAGGCCTCATGGTTTTAACAAACATCCTTGATAGATTAAGACCATGAAGGTCCTGTGCGGTCGGTTTGAACTTCAATGATTCCCCTAGATAATACTGGGCATCCAGATCGCTCGGAGCCAAAGCCTTGACTCTGTTTATCAGCTCCACGGCTTTCCCGTATTCTCCGCGAAAAAGATGGAGCTTGGCCAGGTTTTTCAGGGCTTCGCTCATGTTGGGTTTTAGGTCACATGTTCTCTGGAAAGATCGTATGGCCTCCCCTGCATTCCCCAGGCCGTAATAGGCATAGCCTTCGAGGAAGGCGAATTCCGGCCTGTCGCCCATCGAATTGACCGCATCGCGAACTCTGGCCAGAGCGCCGCTCCAATTCCGTGCCTCAAGTTCGACATCGATTAGCTGAACCTGACAGTCCACCCGGTCATAGGCCATTTCAGAAGCGCGCAAGAACTCGGTCTTTGCCTCCTCATAATGACCCTCCTGCTTTAGACAATGACCGAGGATATAGTCGGGCAGGCCGATATTGGGATTTGTTTTCTTCCAGGAACGGATGATTCTTTCCCGAAGTTCCTTCTTTTCGGCCGCGTCGGAGATTTTTTCCAGGCCCGACTTGCGGAAATCACTCCGGATAAGTTCGCCGTAGCGGGAGCAGGTATTTTTCGCTTCCTGGCAATCATTATCCAAATAAAATGCATAACAGAGAAGAACCACGACATCCCGGTCCTCGGGAAAAAGCCTGGATTCTTCTATGAGCACCTTCCTGGCCCTTTCATTTTCTCCAAGCTGGATGAAAGCAAAACCCAGCCTGGTCCGGAATCCCCTTTGGCCGGGGTGCTCGTCGATCAGATGCTCATAGTATTGGGCCGCCATGCTGTAGTCCATGAGATCCAAAAGCTTTTCGGCAGTTTGTTGAGTGCTGAGCGCGGCTTGAGGGGTTTGTGCTGATGGACCTCGACCTTCCCCTTGAACCTGAAGGAGAGCCAGCCAGACCAGCAGAATAGGCCACCTTTTACAATGGAAGACTATGTGCTTAAAAATGCGGAGACTCATGAAAAATCCTTTCTTTTTGCTCCGCTTTTCGTAACAGAGCCGATCATCGTTTTATAAAGTGTTTTAGACAGCTATCATAGATTATCGTACGGTAATCTGGCTGATTACATGAGAGAAGGGCTGATGGGTATCGCTGTCTTCCGCGAACAGATAGAGAGAGTATTCTCCCGGCATGAGTTTCTCCGTCGACAGCTCCAAAGAATAGATGATGACATCCTCTTCTTGATGCTGGCCGAGAATCGTTAAAGGAAGAATTTTCCTTTCTCCTGACGAGAGATTGACGAGATGTGCGGAAAGGCTCACTTTGGGTTTCTCGAAATGGATGATTGAGGAAGGAAGCAGGACAAGAAGTTTCGCCGTATCTTGACTGATCTCATTCACGAGAGGAGCGTATTGCTCGGGGTCAAAAGGGTAGAAATCGACCAGAGAGTAAGGTTGATCTCTTCCTTCTCCTTTCTCAGCGCTGGAACCGTTTAAATAGGTCCCCTTTTTCCCGGGGATAAGCACCAGCGGTGAATACAATTTAAGCCCGTCATTAAATCTCTTGGGAATGACAATCGATGTTGAAGCAACCGCCCCCTTTCCAGTCTCCAGGTTTCTCATGACCAGCCGGCAATCATAGCTTCCCGAAGGAAGGTACGAGATGGAATAAAAGTCAATTTTGTCCCGGGAGAGGCTTGAGGCGGCCATTTCGGTTCTCTGCTGCACGACGATATTTTTCTTTTCATCAAAGACAAGCGCAAATATCTCCATTTTCTCTTTAGAGATTTCCAGGACTTTTTCAATTGGGATTTCAGCGATGAGCGTCAGATTGGACCTCTGTTTCATCGGGCCGGCTAGGGCTCTCAGCGGAAAATGGATCGGATCCTCAAAATAAGGCCTTTCGGCCAGAGCCAGGTCAATAAGATGGAGCTTCTTTTCCAGGTCGGAATATTTGGCAAACGGCTTGGGGTTGAAATAGCCTTTTGGATAATACACCTCGCACCTTGGCCGGCGAACATTAACTTTTATTTCATGAAATTTGCCGTCCCATTTTTCATCGATTTTATAGCCAAGGACATAATAGGAGCTGGTGAGATTCTGGATATCTTCCGCAATCTTCTCATAGTTATTGGTCTCCCCAAAATATTTTCCTCCGGTGAGCTTGGCCATTTCCCTCAAAGACGCATCGCCTTTCCCGCCTCGATCTAAAAAACGCAAGCTATTTGGAGTGTCTCCACGCTCCTGTGCTCCAAGGCGCGGAAATGATTCTTCAAATTCTTGCGCCCTGAAACGTGAATTCAACCCTTCGACATTGACTGCCAACACGGGGCTATTTGATGTTTCCAGTTCCTTGAGCATCGTTTCATACCGGACACGGACATTTAAACCATCCGAGGCGCTAATATTCATTTGACCTTGCTGGGCAGCGATTTGATCGGACATCTGATACATGAGATAATTAGGAACTCCCATGGAAAAAAAGATAATATGCTTGTAGCCCGGGATATAGCGCAGGGCCTTGGCAAAGTCCTTGAGTGCTGAAGAAAATTGCTGGGTCTCGAACCGGTAATGCTCGTTGCCTCCCATCCTTTTCCATTCATCTTCTGTTTGTTTAACAAGATCGGGTCTGGTACTTTTATGTTTTATGCTTTCTATATCTTCTGAGAATTGTCCGGCTCTTCCTAAAATCTCTTTAAAGCCGATTTGCTTGATAACCTCTCGAACTTTAGAGTGATCCGTGGTCAGATATTCATAGAGGAGGAGGCCCTTGCCCGTGAAATAAGAGAGAACTCCCACCTCATCTGTCGGATTGACTTGAGTGTCAATAAAATGTAGAGCGGCTTTCTTGGCCATGTTTACGCCGCTGAAATTGTTGAAAGCAAAGTCAAAAAACAGGAAAAATTTTCGGTTCATCGTCTCTGCAACACCCGGAGGCGGGGATGAAATTGCTGCCGGGGGTGCGATTTTTTCGGAGGGTGAAGCGATCACATGTTTTTCAAATTCGGTTATCGGCTGGGATTTATCATTGTCAAAAAGCGTAAAGTCCGACGTTTCTAAGTCCAGCACCGGATTGCCCTGCTTATCCGTGACATAAACCTGGACTAATTTCAGCGCAACCGATACTTCATGCCGCAAAGCTTGCCGCTCTTGAGCTTTCGGCAAAGATCCGGTTTCAAGATCTTTAACGCTTAATAGGGAGAGCAAAGAAAAAAGCAAAAAGGCAAGAAGAACATTTTTATTTATTTTCCTCAAATGAAAAGCCGTCTTCATCGTGCCTTAATATAACTGACCATTATAAAATTAGCAAAAATTGTGCCAATACTATTTAGTTCAATTGGGCCATTTTTGCCTATTTCATGTACTCTTTTTTGGACGGGTGTAACAAAAAAGATAACAAGATAGAGTTGGGTGGGGAAGGTCAAGTCTGGGCCGGGGCGGCCGCGGCATTCCACGGCAATCTAGGCTTGAGAGTCTTATGCGGCCCCATGTTGGGGCCTGGACCTCTTGGCCCACGGCCGCCCGTTCTTTTTCCTGGACTCGAACTCCAGGCTTTTGTCCGTGGCAAACAGCTCCTCCCCCGCGCTTCGAACGGGGATCTTCATGCCGATGAATGATTCGATCGGCCCCAGATGCTCGCCGAATTTCTCGCAGACCAGGGAGATCGCCTTCCCGGAATTCCCGGCCCGGGCCGTGCGGCCGATGCGGTGGACGTAATTCTCGCTGTCCTGGGGCAGGTCATAGTTGATGACCATTTCCAGGTCGTCGATGTGCAGCCCGCGAGCCGCGACATCGGTAGCCACGAGAAAAGAAAATTTTCCAGCCATAAAGTCATCGATGACTTTCAGCCTCTGGCTCTGGGGAAGGTCTCCGGAAATATAGCGGGAGCCGTAGCCGTTTAGCGAGAGCCTTTTGGCCAGTCGAAAAGCGGAATGGCGCATGTTGGTGAAGATTAGGGCGCTTCGCGGATTCTGCTTTTGAAGAATCCCGAGCAGAAGATTGGGCTTAATGTGGCTTTTCACATGATAGAGCTCTTGTGAAATCGTGTCCACGGTCAGCTGTTCCGGCGTCAGCTCAATGAAGGCCGCCTGGTTCAGGTATTCGGCGGCGATCTTTCGCGAAACGCGGCTTAGTGTCGCGCCGAACAGCATGCTCTGCCGGACGTTGCGCGGCGTCATCTTCTGGAGCAATTTCTTAATGTCCGGCAGAAAGCCCATATCGAACAAGCGGTCGGCTTCGTCGATCACTAGAAAGCCGACTTCTTTCAGCTTCAGATGGCCTTTCTCGCTCAGGTCCAGAAGCCTGCCGGGCGTTCCGATTATGATGTTCACGCCTTTTTTCAAGAGGGCTTCCTGGCCGGCGTAGCCGACGCCTCCATAAAAGCAGCCGATGCTGAACCTTAAATGGCGGTTCAGCAAGCGTGCTTCGCCTTCGATCTGGACGGCCAATTCGCGGGTCGGCACGATGATCAGCGCTTTCTTCCATTTGGCCGTCTCGCCCTTGAGCATCCGTTCAAACAGCGTGACCAGAAACGCGGCGGTCTTGCCGGTCCCGGTCTGGGATTGAACGGCCACGTCCCTGCCGTCGAGCGTCTTGGCCAGGGTCTGCTCTTGGACGGGCGTCATTTCGGTGTAACCCCTGTCCGCGATTCCGCGCTGGAGGCCGGGGCTCAATTTCAATTCGTTAAAATACATAACTTTTCCTTTTATTTAAATTCCAACATGAGGGGATGATCGTCAGACTTAATTCTCTTTTTAGGAAGGATTAATGACGCGGTATGACTCTTTCCTGCCAGATGTCAAGAAAGGAGTATACCTTATGCCGATCTCAATAGCAAGAAATATTTATAAATACTCTGTCCCGACTTTCGCCATTAGCCTTTGACTTATCTCTTAACTGATTCAATCTAAGCAAGATAGAACACCCTTTGATGTACTACCTAACTGGCTCTACTTTGAGGTCCAAGGCCGTTAGGAGCTTCTGTTC
>Ga0315282_10004867_pt1 | contig 23168 bp, 16 predicted proteins | sample YL17G07_20_MG_FD_203693 | JGI IMG/M metagenome (GOLD analysis project Ga0315282, IMG submission 203693) | Sediment microbial communities from Yellowstone Lake, YNP, Wyoming, USA - YL17G07_20 | ecosystem: Environmental > Aquatic > Freshwater > Lake > Sediment | place: USA: Wyoming | collected... | reverse complement strand
TTCTACCAGATCTAAATTGCCCTATTATCCATTTTCTTTTCTTCTCGGTTAATGTTTCCATAATATCACCGAGAAGCAGAAATTTAGCTAAATATTAGAAGTGTAACCTAATTATGAAATTGAACAAATTTTTTTACAGATAGAAAACTTTATTAATTGGAACAGACTAACACTTAATGGGGGTAAAAATTAGGACATCAATAATATTCTTAGGCACAGCAGGCGATCCTTTTGTAGTTAGCAGACAGCTTAGAGCCTCTGGCGGTATCATAATACAACTTGGAGATAACCAATTCCATATTGATCCTGGTCCGGGATCTTTGGTTATGGCCAAGCAATGCGGAGTAAATCTCCGGGAAAACACTGCTGTTTTAGTCTCCAGCAATCAGATTTACCACTCAAATGATATCAATGCAGTTATTGATGCGATGACCTATTCCGGGTTCGACAAAAAAGGGGTTTTAATTACAAATAAAATAGTTGTTAATGGTGGTGGAAAAGATCCTCCCTCTCTATTGCCCTTTTACAGAGATTGTTTAGAGAGGTTCATTGTCCTGGAAGCAGGACAAAGAGTAGGTATAAATGAGATAGAGATAGTTGCCATGAAAACTTCAAATCAGGAGACAATTGGATTTAAATTCATTACGCCTTTGTTTACCCTTGCATATTCTGCAGACACAAAATATTCCAAGCAGCTGATTGAGGAGTATAAAAATTCCAATATTTTAATACTTAATGTAAGTGCTCCTATGAGATCTGAGTCTGAAACTACCTTAAGCTCGGAAGAAGTCGTAAAGATAATAAATGAAGTGAAGCCAAGGTTAGCGATAATCACCCACTTTGGAATTAAGATGATTGAATCAGATCCTCTCTATGAAGTGAGGGAGATTCAAAAACAAACTGGAGTGCAGCTTATTGCTGCAAAGGATGGGCTCATAATCAATCCAGTTTCATATGCTGCAACTGAAGGGCAGAGAACATTGAATCCCTATCCCAAAGAAGATGGCAAAATAAAGATCAGGGAATTTGAAAAACCCATGGAAGGAAATGTTGCAGAGGATACTACAACCCAGACAAAGCTAGAGGAAGAAACTCCTCAGGAAAGAGGATTTTCTGAGGAAGAAAAAGATGGTAAGGATAGCCAATTAAAAGATATTTTTCTGGAAGAACCTAAAGGTTAATCAGTGCCACTATTGCAAAACCTATGAAGCAGCCCAGGCTTATGAATGGCATTGCCGGGTAGAATTTGTCTCTTTGGCCTTTTACAAATAATATCAGTAAGGCTATTGTACTTGTTATGGCAATTATAAAGGATTCTAATAAGGCACCAATCTGGGGAATATTTTTTGTTAAAATCAGATACTCTAATACAGCTGCTGAAAACAATAATGGAAATGCCATATCCCCCCCTCCAAGGATTGCGTTTGTAGGTTCTTCAAACTTCTGAGGTTTTGGTAACTTATCTCCTTTTATTTTTTCTGTCTTCCTCTTATAAGGAACATATAATCCTGCAAATAGTTTATTTTTTGTCTGATACTCTGCTAGTTTTATCATATGCTTGCTTTTCCAAACAGCATATGCATCATATAATGAGATTGCTATTAACAGTGAAACAGCTGAGATCAGATTAAGGAATGGTATTATGATTATTGCAATACCTGTATATATGAATACCTCAGTGAGATTGTGGACAAATACATTTTTTTTGAAGACCTTTAGAATAGCCAAGATAGCTGCCAGAATCAATGCTATGGATCTTGTTACATAGACATTTAGGGAAATAGTTAGGGTGACCCATACGCTAAAGAAAAACCAGTATTTCCATAATTTACCTAACCTGAATTTAATTAATAGCAATAATAGTCCTGTTCCAATTAAGATTGCAATTACTATGGAAATAAAAGTGAATGTTTTATCTTCTATTTCAGGAGGCTCTCCAATAATAGTTCCACTATGCGCTATTTGCGCTGTGCCGTTTATCACTTCCACTTTGATATATTTGTTTACAGTAATCAAGCCAAAAATTTGAGTTATAAAAAAAAGGGCTGTTAGAATAAGGGTTACTTTCAGTGTGTGTTTCATATGTGAAAAATTGTATCCTTTGTTTATTAAAGTTTTGATTTAGCCAGCAAACTTTCCAGATGCTCTATGTTTTCCTGACAGATTTTTGCGCTGTTTTTTAGGGCAATCAATTCCTCCTTGGACAGTTTAAGCTTCACAATATCCTTGACTCCGTTCTTACCCAACCTTACAGGGACCCCAATATAGACTCCATTTATCCCATATTGTCCGGTAAGATAGGTTGAGCAAGGTAAAATATCTTCTTGTTCCTTTAGCATCACTTCAATCATTTTGACAACTGAGGCTGCCGGAGCGTAATAAGCGCTTCCCTGTTTTAATAAGGCAATTATTTCTCCACCGCCATTTTTGGTCTTTTCAATAATCTTATTGGTTGTTTCCTTTGGCAATATCTTTGAAATTGTTTTTCCTTCTACCTTAGTCTCGCTTAATACAGGAACCATAGAATCCCCATGGCTGCCCAGGGTCAGAGTTTTGATTTCTTTTATATCAGCATTCAATTCCTTTTTTATAAATGCAACAAATCTTGCAGAATCCAAAACACCAGCCTGTCCTATAACTCTGTTGTATTCAAATCCAGTTATTTTTTGGGTTAAATAAGTCATTGTATCTAATGGATTTGTCACGACAATAACAACACTATCCGGAGCGTATTTTTTAATATGTTCACATACTCCTACGATAATTTCTGAATTTTTAATCAAAAGGTCTTCTCTTGTCATACCAGGTTTTCTGGGAATTCCTGCTGTTATCACAACAATATCTGAGTTGCTGATGTCTTTAAAATCGTTAGAACCTACTACAGATGAATTGCTCCCTTCAATAGGCATAGCCTGTAGGATGTCTAATGCTTTGCCTTGGGGAAGCCCTTCTACTATGTCAACTAATGCAACATCTCCTAACCCTTTTTGCGCAATCAGAAATGCAGTGGTTGATCCCACATTTCCTGCCCCAATTACGCTTATTTTTGCCATAAACTATTTTAGATTTGTCAATCCTATTTAATTTTTTTGTTATATTGTTTTTCTATATTTTACATACATATTAAGTATATTTGTTTTAATTATAATAGAAACTTATATATATTAATACATATATAATAAGTATAAAATGTGTAACTTATATTCAAAAAAATATTTTTACAAGAAATTTCTACGAGATATTGCTTTAAATTTCTTTAAAAAATATGCCCCAATCATTTCATTTTTTGTTAATACATACATATTAAGTAATAATTTTAGATAGAACCAAAAAATTTATATATAGTTACATACATAATAAGTAAAGAATGAAGTAAAAAATGTCAATTCTGACAATTTTATCATACATATTAAGTATTTTGTTCTAAAAAATGAGAAAGCTTTATAATTAAATACATACATAGTAAGTATAAATGGTTAATTTTTCTGAAAAAAAAGAGTTCTTGGGAAAAAACCTGCGAGATTTCAAGAAAAGATTTGCAATTAGATTACGCGATGAGTATAAACTAAGCTATGATGAAGTAGAAGATTTGTTGAAAAAAACGGAAAAGACATTGAAAAAAAGGGACATCTTAATCCCGATTTCCATTTTTCAAAATAAAGAGCTCTCTGCCTTTGAAACTATATGTAAATATTTGAAAGAAGAGCTGAATTTCAGCTATCATAAAATCGCATTTATTCTCAACAGGGATGACAGGACTATCTGGGCATCATACAATGAAGCTTTACAGAAAAGAAAAGAGAGGCTTCTGGTAAAAAAATCAGAAATTTCGATCCCTCACTCCATATTAAAGGAAAGGAAGCTTAGTGTTCTAGAATCTTTGGTTAGCTACCTGAAAAATAACTATGATCTTCGATTTAGCGAAATTGCAACCCTTCTAAACAAGGATGAAAGGAATATTTGGACAGTTTATCATCGAGCTAAGAAAAAGAATGAATAAGGAAATCTTACAGAAATTGAGGAATAATGAGATTGATTTAAAGAGAATTCTGAAATATCTGATTCCTCTCACTATCCTATTGCTTGTATTAGTTGGGATCATATTATTTAAGCCTGCAATACGAGGTTATGTGATTGGCACCGAAGTTGCAAGTTATGTGGATAATTTAAACTTAGTTGTTGATGAAAATAAAAGTTATGAGTGGCAATTAAGTCATCCTGGAGATATAACAACCCTAAGAGTAAGTGGAAGTTTAAGTAAGGGAGGAACTGCGAAAGTTTATTTACAGTATCAGTCAAAAAAATATTTAATATTTGATAGCTCTCAACTCTTGACTTCTGATTTGACACCAATAACTGGATACGCAGTACTTGAGGGAGGGGAATCTTCTGAAAATAATCAATCTATTCAAAATAGAGATATAACGGAACGTTTGGTTTATAATGATGGCTCTATCTATGATGAAGACAATAATGGCATTGAACCTATTGAGGGAGTTATAGATTATAGTGTAAAGGACAGCATCTTTAAGTGGGATGTTAATTACAGCAATGTCTGCACAAAGTGGGAGGTAAATAACGGTGAGAACTCAACCTTTATATGTTATGGGGCTGAAAGATGCTGTGATTTTATCGATTTAGTTCCAAGCAGAGAAAGATGGGATGACAGCTTTAATCTAAATTATGGAAAATATGGCGCTGGTTTAAATAATACAGTCTCTGCACAGATAGTATATGTTGATTACAGCTTAGATCCTTCTAATCCTTATACAGACATTCGTCATTCAGAGTTGGCTTCATTAAAGGCAATATTTCAACCCGAATTATATTCATTTAAAGAAAGTTGTCTAGAAACATGCTTATTAGCTAATTTTAATCATTCTAGTTATAATCTAATATTTGAGATTGATAATGCAACACTAAACATCGATTCAATAAGTTACACAATTATTCAGCCTGTTAATGTTACTTTAGAGAATGTTACAATATTAAATGAAACGCTGATCCAATATAAGGTAAAAATCAATGAGCCAGTTAAGTGGAGCAAGAATGTAAAATTAAGCGGAAAAGCTGCAAACATAAGTTTTGAAGTACCAAGCGAGGCTCTTAATATTTCTGTCTATAAGGTTGAGAAGGGAATTAGAACTCAATCTGAAAAGGTGCTTGTTAAGGCAGATAATGAGACTGCAAGGGTTAATTTATATAATGAGATTCACAAAAAGCCAAAGAAAAAAGAGAACATAACATTGATTATGGAAGAAAGAGTGGACGAAGTTGAGGCAGAATATTATACTGAAGGCCCAACGGCTACTGAAGAAAAAATTAGCGCAAACAAAAAAAGGATAATTGTAAATTCTGAAATCCATTATGAAAACATATTAGCTTATACTTCATTAAAGACAGAAGCAAAAGCCAGTTTGGTGCATCTTTATTGGCTTGTCAATAACTCAAGGATACAAGTAAATATCAATAAGTATGATAATAACGGCAATGGCTTGATTGACTATGTTGAATGGACTGTTCCGAGCTTGAGCAACCAAACGTATGAGCTCGTTATTGAGATAACAAAAGCAGAGCATCTGGATGAAAACAGGGAGTTTATTTCTGATATTTATAATGAGGTTTATCAGTTGGATGGAATATGGTCTGAGACAATACCTTCAGAGCATTATGTTCGAGTTACATTTGAAAAGCTGCTTGATAATACTCGCGATATAACATTGTATCCAAGAGTAGTTTCCGGAAATCCTAAAATTGAGATTTATGAAGTTCATGGAACCAAAATTGTGGCAGAATTCTTTAATTTGACTTCCAATGAATACAATAAAGTTTACTTAACAAGCTTACAGGGAAGTCAAGATGTTTTTGATTTAAGGGTTGTTAATGGAAGTGTTGAGATAGACCATATAATTGATCCAGCCCAGACTGTGATTTATTATTTGAAAAACGGCTCAACAAGTTATTTTGACACTATACCTCCAACAGGCGGGCATGCAAATACTACCTGCAATGTTGGTGCAAACGGAGGTGACTGCACTTATACATGGGTGAGAAATGAGTCTTATTCCCAGACAACAAACATAACGACAGCTAAAATGACTGGAAGGATATATTGGAACGGTGTAAGTGGCACTTCAAAGCCTGATTATGCCAATATAAAGTCTGTTAGCGTTATTAACTGCTCAAGCCCAAACTGTGCAAGCTATTCTACTATTTGCCAGGATGCACCAGCAAACGGGTATATTGACTGTTATAATATTGACACAATTGGCTGCAATTCAACTATTAATTGCACACCTGCTGCCGTAACTTTGGCAACTGGTCAGTACCTTGGTTTCATTGTTGTGGCGCATTCAAAGTCTGTTGATGTCAAAGTCAGGTGGAATTCATCAACGCTACCTGCATATTTTAATGTTACAGAGTTACCTTTAGATACAATTAGTCCGAATGTTGTTTTAAACTCTCCAATCAACAGAACAAATACCTCATCATACAACATTAGTTTTAACTTTACAGGTACTGACAGTTCAGGAATTAAGAATGCGACATTATGGGCAAATTTCTCTGGAACATGGCGGGCAAATTCCTCTAATCAGACAACTTTAACGTCTGGAACATCGGCTTTAATAAATGTCACAAATGTTCCTGAAGGATATTTTGTGTGGAATGTTTATGTATGTGACAATGCAACTACACCTAATTGTGGATTTAATGAGTCTAACTTTACAATTCGAGTGGATAGATCAGGTCCGGTAATTAGTTTTAATTCACCAGCAAATAATACATGGCAAAATAATCAGCAGGTAACCTTAAGATACACTGCAGTAGATCCTACGCTTGGGAACTGCACCTTATATGGAAATTTCAATGGAAACTGGCAAGCAAATCAGACAAACATTAGTATAACTTCAGGTTCACAGGATTCAATAACAGTAACATTGACTAATGGAACATACTTATGGAATGTGATGTGTTCTGATAATCTGGGAAATTCTGCTTTTAATTTAACGAATTACACAGTTAGTGTTGATTCTATAAGACCAGATATAACTTTAAACTTACCTGCAAACAACTACAATAGTTCTGTGAATTACACAAACTTCAACTGGACTGTTATTGACAATCTTGACACAAACCTATCTTGCAATTTGACTATAAATTCAACTGTAAATACATCAAATATCGGAGCATTAAACAATACTGCAACTAACTATTCAGTTAGTGCATTTAAAGATGGAGTATACAATTGGAATATCACCTGCTGGGACCATGCAAACAATTCTAATACTTCCGCAATGTGGAGGTTTATAGTAGATACAACAGCTCCAACAACTCAATTAAATGCACCAGCTAACAATACATGGCAGACATTTCAATCAGTAACCCTTCAATACACTCCATCTGATGGATACTTAAAGAACTGCACCTTATACGGCAACTTTAATGGAACTTGGCAAGCTAATCAGACGAACACAACTGTAACATCAGGTTCGAAAGATTCAATCACTCTAACCTTAACAAATGGGACATATCTATGGAATGTTTTGTGTTATGATTTTACTGGAAACTCCGCGTTTAATTCAACCAATTATACAGTGAGTATAGATTCAATTCAACCTGGGATAACACTAAACTTACCCGCAAACGGATACTCAACTTCAGACACGTATATAAATTTCAACTGGACTGCGACAGATAATTTAGATAACAATTTATCATGTAATCTAACAATTAACTCTATAGTTAATGTTTCAGGCATAGCATCATCAAACAGTACTGCAACAAACCAATCAGTTTCTGATTTTAATAGTGGAACCTACCAGTGGAATATAACCTGCATTGATAATGCATCAAACACAAATACCTCTGAGACAAGAATCTTTACAGTAGATACAACAGCTCCAACAACTCAATTAAATGCACCGGCTAACAATACATGGCAGACATCTCAATCAGTAACCCTTCAATACACTCCATCTGATGGATACTTAAAGAACTGCACATTATTCGGCAACTTTAATGGAACTTGGCAAGCTAATCAGACGAACACAACTGTAACATCAGGTTCGAAAGATTCAATCACTCTAACCTTAACAAATGGGACATATCTATGGAATGTTTTGTGTTATGATTTTACTGGAAACTCCGCGTTTAATTCAACCAATTATACAGTGAGTATAGATTCAATTCAACCTGGGATAACACTAAACTTACCCGCAAACGGATACTCAACTTCAGACACGTATATAAATTTCAACTGGACTGCGACAGATAATTTAGATAACAATTTATCATGTAATCTAACAATTAACTCTATAGTTAATGTTTCAGGCATAGCATCATCAAACAGTACTGCAACAAACCAATCAGTTTCTGATTTTAATAGTGGAACCTACCAGTGGAATATAACCTGCATTGATAATGCATCAAACACAAATACCTCTGAGACAAGAATCTTTACAGTAGATACAACAGCTCCAACAACTCAATTAAATGCACCGGCTAACAATACATGGCAGACATCTCAATCAGTAACCCTTCAATACACTCCATCTGATGGATACTTAAAGAACTGCACATTATTCGGCAACTTTAATGGAACTTGGCAAGCTAATCAGACGAACACAACTGTAACATCAGGTTCGAAAGATTCAATCACTCTAACCTTAACAAATGGGACATATCTATGGAATGTTTTGTGTTATGATTTTACTGGAAACTCCGCGTTTAATTCAACCAATTATACAGTGAGTATAGATTCAATTCAACCTGGGATAACACTAAACTTACCCGCAAACGGATACTCAACTTCAGACACGTATATAAATTTCAACTGGACTGCGACAGATAATTTAGATAACAATTTATCATGTAATCTAACAATTAACTCTATAGTCAATGTTTCAGGCATAGCATCATCAAACAGTACTGCAACAAACCAATCAGTTTCTGGATTTACTGAGGGGAACTACAAATGGAATACTACCTGTATTGATAATGCCTTTAATGTTAATACATCAGAAACAAGGATATTTTGGATTGGTGTAGCACCAAATGTTACTAATTTGAATGCAATTCCGCAAAAAGCCTTAAACGGAACAACTGTGATTGTAAACGCTATTGTAACTGACAACACTGCAGTAAGCAATGTAATTGCAATGTTTTTCTATCCTAATAGAAGCGCATGGCAGAACATTACGATGGGTAATATTAGCACCAACTATAATACGACAATAACTGCAAGCTTTATTCCTGCTGGAACCTACAGTGTTACTATATGGGCAAATGATTCTAGCAATTTGGTCAATAATAGTGAATCAACATGGTTTGCCCCTTATCTGAACTTGGGCAAGTCAGCTGAAATTACAATAGATGGCAGTTTTGCAGATTGGAATGAAACGATAAATGTAAGCGATTTGTTAAGCGATACTGGAGAAAATAATTATATCTGGAATTTTAGCTGGGGTTTCGGAGGAAATGATGTAGCTCTTGGAGTTGCAACTGACACAAATAATAATTTTATTGTTGCAGGGTATAATGGAAGTATTGGTTGGCGGATTATGAAATTTAATTCAAGCAATGATAACGTATGGAATTTTAGTATCATAAGTGGAATTGCCTATGCAGTTGCAACTGACACAAATAACAATTTTATTGTTGCGGGAAATAATGGAACTGGATGGTGGATTATGAAATTTAATTCAAGCAATGATAACGTATGGAATTTTAACACAGATTTAGGTGGAGATGATAGGGCCATGGCAATTGCCACTGACACAAATAACAATTTTATTGTTGCTGGATATAACGAAAGTGGAACAAATCCTGACTCTTTTATCATGAAGTTTAATTCAAGCAATGATAATATATGGAATTGGACTAGGAATTTAGGTGGGTATGATAAATTTCAAGCAGTTGCAACTGATACGAATAATAATTTTATTGTTGCTGGATATAACGGCAGTGGATGGCTTATTAGGAAGTTTAATTCAAGCAATGATAACGTATGGAATTTTAGCAACAATTTCGGGGTTACTTCTATTGCTTATGCAGTCGCAACTGATAAAAATAGCAATTTTATCGTTGCTGGAAAAAATGCAACCAGTGATTGGTTTATTATGGAGTTTAATTCAAGCAATGATAATATATGGAATTTTAGCAGAGATCTTGGTGGACCGGCCGGTGCTCTTGGAGTTGCAACTGACACAAATAACAGTTTTATTGTTGCGGGCTATAATGCAAGCGGGTGGTGGATTATGAAATTTAATTCAAGCAACGATAATATATGGAATTGGAGTGGAGATTTAGGTGGAACTAGTGATAAAGCTCAAGCAGTTGCAACTGACACAAATAATAATTTTATTGTTGCTGGAAATAATGGGACTACTGGGAATATCGACTGGTTTATTATGAAGTTTGCTGGAGGCGGTGGAGTAAATTTTGACCTTAATAAGGTTAGCCTGTCAAATAATGCGCAATATTTGTTTGCGAGGATTAATGTTAACGGAATTGTTGATTATAACAATACAGCAAAAAAATACAGATTGTATATAACTAAGGATGAATCAACTGGAACAGCAACATCCCCTGAAGGAACAGTACTTGCAATAAACTATAGCTATAGAATTGAAGGCTTTAATTCAAGCTTGTGGAAGGTTTATAATGCAAGCAATGATAATATATTTAATGCAAGCGCTGCAAATGACTCAAGCAGCATCGAATTAGCAATTAATTTAACTGAGATAAACCTTTCAACTAGTGATAGCATAAATGTTACTTTTGAAACAGCTGGCTATGATTACAGCTTTGATTTTGCTCCAGATTATAGAAGCTTTTTAAGCTATCAATTGGCTGAGACGGCTGTGGAGGGGTCTCCAACACTAACATTAAACTCTCCATTAAACAACACATGGCAGCAATCTCAAACTGTATTATTCAACTATACACCGAGCGGATCTAACCTTGATGCATGCGTATTGTATGGAGACTTCTCTGGAAGCTGGGCAGCAAATGAGACAAATTCAAGCCCAGACAATGGGCAGGCAGATACTATAACTTTAACACTAACAAATGGAACATATACCTGGAATGTAATGTGCAACAACACTGCTGGAGCAAGCGCATTCAACTCGACAAACTACACATTCACAATAGACACAGTACAGCCTGGAATAACACTAAATGCACCAGTCAACAGCTACAACAGCTCTGTAAATTACATCAACTTCAACTGGACTGTAACAGACAACCTAGATGCAAACCTTTCATGCAATATAACAATCAACTCAACTGTAAATATGTCAAACATAGGATCATCAAACAGCGTTGCTACAAACAACTCAGTAAGCGGATTTATTGACAGCACATATTACTGGAACATATCATGCATTGACCATGCAAACAACTCAAACACATCAACTATGAGAAGGTTTACAGTTGATACAACACCCCCATACTTCATTAATCTGACTAATGCTACTATTTATGATAATGAAAGCTTGTACTATGATGTAAACGCAAGCGATAATGGAGTTGGTGTGCATCAATTTTCTATAAACTGGACATCAACCTTTAGTATTAACGCAACATCAGGCCTTATAACTAATATCTCCATTCTAAACGCTGGATTGTATTACATCAACGTCACGGTTAATGATACACTAAACAATAGAAATTCTTCTATTTTACTTGTTAATGTAAGCGCTACAAATTCACCTCCTATAATATTCTATGTTAATCAAACTAATATAACCCTGGTTGCAGGTACTGCTGTAACAGTAAACATAACATTTAATGTTTCTGATCAAGATGGATTTGGCAATTTGGATGATAGTACCGCCCAAGCCAATGTCACATTTAACGGAGTCACAAGGTCAAGTTCCTCATGCACTCCAAATGATTATGAATCAATCTATACTGAATATTCATGTGAAGTTACCTTCTATTATTATGATAATGCATCACTTAACTGGGTAATTAATGCAACTGTCAGAGACAATTCAGGTGTTGCTGCAGTAAATGATACTGTAGCCTTACAGGTTAAGTCCTTATCGTCTATGTCATTGATTGGTAATCTGACTTTTAGCAATATCTACTTGGGTGAGCAAGATAAAACACCCGATAATGACTATATCTTAAACAATACTGGAAATTTTGACTTTACGCTGGCAAATATTACTGCTTATGATTTAGTTGGTAGAAGCAATCCTAGTTACAAAATAGGGGTAGGAAACTTTACTATAAATACCACAGATGCAGTTGCAGGTTCAGGCATCCAATTACAGGATGGAACTTCTTTAAATGTAACTGGGGCTATCTTGCCTCATAAAACAAGTAACTCTGATGCAAATGCAATTGAAACAATATACTTCTGGCTAGATGTCCCAGACAGCTCCCAAATAACTGTTCAAGATTATAATTCCTCGATATGGCAGGTGATTGTTAGCTAAAATGAATAAAGTTATGGATAACAACAAGGTTGAAAAGCTAATTGATAGGTTTGTTGATACTTTAGGATACGAATATCAGTTAAGCAAGACAGATATAATGAACCTATTCATTGAGATTGAAGAAACTTTAACCAGAAAAGAAGTTTTGATGCCTATCTCTATTTATAATAATAAAGAGTTAAGCACTTTGGAAACAAGCTGCAAATATCTAAAAGAGGAATTAAATCTCACCTATCATAAAATAGGGGAGCTTCTCAATAGGGATGAAAGGACTATCTGGGTAACTTATCAAAATGCAAAGCGAAAGAGACAAAAGAGCGTTGTTGTTAGGCCAACCAATGTAGTTGTGCCTGCATCAGTTCTCAAAAATAGAGCATTAAGCATTCTTGAGTCTTTGGTAACATATTTAAGAGATAAATTTAACCTACGCTTTAGCGAAATTGCCATTCTTTTAAACAGAGATGAAAGAAATATCTGGACCGTTCATAATAGAGCCAGAAAGAAGATTTTAAAAATTTAGTTTGAATTTTTCCTTTTTTTGATATTTTTTAAAAAATTGAAAATCCGAAAAGTTTAAATACAGGGGTATTTATAATAAGTAAATAACGGAAGAGGGACTTTGCAGCTACTATAAACTGGATTCTTTGCTGTAAAGTGTTGGGGACCTTTGAGTTGGATAATTTTTAATCCCTTAAAATGATACTAAGGATAAAAAAAAGGAACATTATAATATTATTACTAGTACTTCTTATTGTGCCTATAGTCTTTGCTTCACAGGTTATCCAGTATTTTACTGTCTTAGTGTCCATGACAAATCATGAGCCAACTATATTTTACGTTAATGTAACTAATGTAACTTTGGTTGCTGGTAGCATTGCTACAATAGACATCTTATTTAATGTATCTGATTCTGACGGATTTGGGGATCTAAACGATAGCACTGCAGGGGTTAATGTTACTTTTAATGGGGTATCAAGGGGAAATTCGTCTTGCAATCCTACTGATTACAATACAAACTATACCCAGTATGCCTGCAAGGTATCTTTTTATTATTATGACAATGCATCCACGAGTTGGGTTGTCAATACTACTGTAGCTGATAATTCAGGCAATACATCAAGAAACGATACCAATAACTTACAAGTTAAATCCTTATCTTCCATGTCTATAGTTACTAATTTGACCTTTACTAGTATTGCTGTTGGCCAGCAGGATGCTACACCAACCACTAACTTTATGTTAAATAATACCGGAAATTTTGATTTTACAGGTATTAATATGACTGCTTATGATTTAACTGGAGTAAGCGATTCAACAAAAATTCTTGGAGCAGGTAATTTTACTATTAATACCACGAATGCAGTAGCCGGTTCAGGAATTCAATTACAGAATGGAACTTCATTGAATATAACTGGAGCTACTCTGCCTCATAAAACAAGTGCTTCAGATATAAGTTCAAATAAAACAATATATTTCTGGTTAGATGTACCAACTACTTTAACAGTTCAAAACTATAATAGTACTACCACTTGGGCAATTACTGTAAACTAATGCTAGAATGAAAAAATATTTTTTAATCATTTTTTTGATTATATTTCTAAAGGACGTAACTGGAATAGGCATAGTTACTAACTATCTTGAAAATAATACCTTACAGATTATGAAGGGCACATCTACAATTTATGAGATTGAAATACAGAATACTGAAGAAGAAATGAAGGTCAAATTGGTATTGCAGAGTGACATCGCTAAAGTAATAGATTATCAGGAAGAATATACGCTACCTAAAGGCGTTTCAAATACTCCTATATATTTTAATATAACTACTCCCAACAATGCCCGGGTGGGGGATGAATATACAATCAACTATTATGTCCAACCGTTGTCAGCAAAAGGGGGCAATATACAATTTGCGATTGCATTGAATAAAAATTTCAAAGTAAAGATAATTGAGGACCCAAACAAACCTATTCCAAAGGTACATTTTTACCAGTTTATTATTGCATTTTTCCTTTTGGTATTATTCATTGTTCTATACAAAAATTATAAAAACATTTTTAAATAATGTTATTCAAATTACTATCTAATATGAAAAAACACATACTAATATTTCTAATATTTGTTTTTCTTATCAGGATTACTTATGGTTTAGGTGAAGGTTTTAATGTTGCTGTGTCCATAGGCTACGATTCAGATGGTGATGGGATTGTTGATTCCATAGATCCTGATGATGACAATGACGGTATATTAGACGCAAATGACTGTGTGACAGGTAATTCCAGTTTTGTCAGTTCCAATACAATCACCCCAAATGCCACAGTAAATGATCAAACTAACCTTAGCCAGGTTTTTACCGGTAATGTAACAGTCAAAATTATGGATTCCAGCACTCCGAGGGTTGAGTTTGAGTATGATTGTTCTTTGGGTAGGCTTAATCTTGCTAATGTAACTATTGCAAAGCAAACTGATGTTAGCGCAGGATCCTTACTTGTTAGAGGTTTAAGTTTAGTTAGCCAAGGAAGAACTAAGACTGTTTATGTTGATGATATAATCTCATCAAACACATTATGTATAAAAGATAAAGAGATAAGTTCAATATCAGAGATAAGCTCTAATTGTGGTGGAGTGGATGAGGTATCAATAACCTGTCCTGGCACTGCTGGAAGTTATATCTGCACAGTTATGGGAAGTCAATATAAAGTGGAGGGTTTGCAGAATTCCGGAGTTAAGGAGTATAGCCCTGGAGGCTCTACCTCTAGCGGAGGTGGGGGAGGGGGTGGTGCAGCAGTGGTTCAACCAACAATTTCAGAAAAAAAGTCTGAGTTTTCAGTACAACCTAATTTTATCAAGATATCAATGGAGCAAGGAGAGAAAAAAAGCCAGACTCTGGAAATAAAAAATACAGGAGACACACCTTTGGACATAAATATGGAAGTTAGTCTTATAAGCAAGTATCTTTCACTTAGTGAAGAGCATTTTTCTTTAGAGCCAGGAAGCTCCAAGACAATCACCTTGGATATTTCTGTAGTTGAAAATGAGCTGCCTGATTCCTATATTGGAAGGATAATTGTCTATGAAGGTGGTATGACTAAACTAATCAATGTTATAATTGAGGTAAAGGAAAAAAACTCAATATTTGACATTAAAACAGAGGTCATAAAAAAATCTATAAGACCGATGGGTGATGTAAGAGCGAAAATTTCTGTTTTGAAGCCGTTGGATATCAGGCCTTTGAATATCTCCCTATATTATGCAATTAAAGATATTAGGGGGAATGTATTGGTTTCTAAAGAAGAGCAAGTATCTATCGACAGAAAATCTTACATTGAGAGATCATTGAGTATGCCTGAAGAGTATTCCTGCACAGATTATGTTTTCTATTCAATGGCTACATATAATGGGAAAAAAGCATCAAGCACAGATATATTCACTATACTGTGCCAGGAAAACTGGCTTACATCAATGTCTAAAACTGGTGGGGCTGCCTGGGGGATTGGAAAAGAGGGGGGCTACAGCTTTGCCTTATTATTACTTGTCTTCATTGTCACCATACTATTTGTCGTATTGTACACTACGATCAATTATAACCAAATGAGATCTTTTGTTATGTCAAAATACGGCAGATTGGTTGGAGAAGATGCAGCAAAAATTGAAGCAATTGAAAAGACTTGGACAATTAGAAAACAAATCCAAGCTTTTGAGAAACTCCAGAATGGACTGGAAGAAAGCCTGGGAAAAAGCGATTTTGAAAAGGCTAAGAAACTTTACTCCAAACTGAATCAGATATACATTGATCTAAATGAGAAATCAATATCTAAGGATAAGAAAGTTCAGATGTATGCAGCTTTAACCAGAGGTTTTGGAAGATTTATGGAGCAGCAAAAAAGAGGGCTTCCAACAAAAGATGCAAATTTTGAAAAAGAAACACATAATTTTGAAGAACTGATGAAACAATTGGAGGGGTATCTTAAAAATCATGAATTTTCAAAAGCAAAAAGAATATACTCCCGACTGAGCCAAATATATGTTGATTTAAATGAACGGTCAATATCAAAGGATAAAAAAATCCAGATGTATGCAGCCCTGACAAAGCAGTTTGGGAAATTCATGGAAGAGCGCAAAAAAGAGCTAGAAAAATATAGTAGGACAATACAACAATTAGACAAAAAAAAGGTTGCTAAAGGTGACAATTCCTCAGAGAATAAGGCCGAAAAGAAATTCAGGGAATTAGTGGAAAAACTAGAGCAAAATCTTAAGAGCAGGGAATTTCTAAAAGCAAAACAACTCTATACAGAGCTTAATAAGGTTTATTCTGATCTAAATGAGCAGGCTCTTTCTGATGAAAAAAAGATAAAGATGTATGCAGTTTTAATAAGGGAGCATGATAAGCTGGTAAAGGGCGCTAATAGATCTAAATGAGCCATGCCACCGCAACCTTTAAATATCTTTCTTGATTTCCAATAGTTATCATGGAAAATTGTGATTGTCTCTGGCAGTATTTCTAATTTCTTGATAGTTAATAGGCTAGGTTATTGGTGTTGGCGCTAAAGAGCGCTATTCAATATTCTTAACACAATATATTTAAATCATATGTCATACCGAAGGTGATTATAATGGATGAATTCAGGGAAAAAATAAAAAAGGCAAAGATTGGGGAAATTGTTCCAGTATATAAGGAGCTTAATCTAGTTGCTAATCCAATAGATTATTTCGCAAAGCTGACAAATTATGGGACGAAAAAGAACTGTCTTCTATTAGAATCTGCGGATATAATCGCCAAGTATGGGGAAAAAAGCCTAGGCACAGCAGATCCTTCTCTGAAACTTACTGGATTCAAAGATACTTTTCAGATTAAGGCATTGAATAGCTTAGGCCAGAGCATCATTAAACTCTTAAAAAATGATTTTTATTTTTGTGATAATGTAACCTTTAAAAAAGATCTGATAAAGGGAACCCTAAAACCTAAGAGGAAAAAAGTTAATGAGGAAGAGAGGTTAAAGCTAAAGACCCATATAGACATTATAAGGAAAGTCGCATTCAAGTTTAAACCTACTGAAAAACCTTTTGTGCCATACTGCGGCCTATTTGGGATCATAAGCTATGATTTTATTGATCAATTTGAGGATCTTCCAGCCTATCAAGAAGATTTGTTGCATGACCCTGATTATGAGCTTTATTTTGTGGATAATCTTTTCCTGATGGACCATAAAGAGAAGAAAATTTACCTCATAGCTAATGCGTTGATAACAAGTGAGAATAAAGAAGCTATATACCAGGAATCAATTGATAAAATAAAAAGATATGAAAAGGCATTTAATCAAAAGATATCAAAGACAAATGTACCTGGAAAAATAAAGCAGATCATTGAGTCAGATACCTCAAAAGAAGAGTTTATTGCCATCATAAACAAATTGAAGAATAACATCATTGCAGGGGATATCTTCCAGGTCGTACCGTCAAGAACAATAATCGTAAATTATAATGCAGAACCATTAGACATTTATTCTGAATTGAGGAAGTTGAATCCAAGCCCATATATGTTTTATATCAATAATGAGAATGGAGTTTTGTTGGGAGCAAGCCCTGAAATGTTTTTAAGGGTGGAAGGGGATAAGGAGAAGATTGTTGAAATAAGACCCATTGCAGGAACAAAGCCAAGAGGACTGATAAATGGGAAGATAGATCTGGATTTGGATGCAAGATATGAAGCAGAACTTAAACTTGATGAAAAAGAGCTGGCAGAGCATACTATGCTAATAGATTTGGCAAGGAATGATGTTGCAAGGATAAGCAAACCAGGAACAAGGTATTGTAATGAACCTTTTATTGTGGAAAAATACTCGCATGTTCAACATTTAGTGTCGAATGTCCAGGGCATTTTGAAGGATAACTTAGATGCATTACATGCATATCTTGCATCAATGAATATGGGGACCTTGACTGGGGCTCCAAAAGTGGAGGCAATGAAATTAATAAGACAGGTTGAAAAAACAAAAAGAGGTTTTTATGGAGGAGCAGTCGGCTATTTAACACCAAGCAAGGATTTCGATTCCTGCATTGTTATAAGGAGCATGAGGCTAAAGAATAAAAAAGCCTATATAAGGGCTGGGGCCGGAATTGTCTATGATTCTGTAGCTGAAAAAGAGTTCGATGAAACCGAAAAAAAGGCAAGAGCCTGTTTGAAGGCAATAAGCCTGGCAGGAGGCTTAATATGAACATACTATTTATTGATAACTTTGATTCATTTACATACAATTTAGTGGATGAATTTGAAAAAAGAGGATGCAATGTTTTGGTGTATCGAAATAACACAGATTTAAATTTGATTGAAAAGGAATTGAAAAAATTTAAGCCAAAGTTAATAGTTATAAGCCCTGGGCCTGGAACTCCTGCAAAGGCTGGGAATTGCATTGCAATAATAAAAAGATATTCCAAAAAAATTCCTATTTTCGGAGTCTGTCTTGGACATCAGGCTTTGATAGAGGCTTTTGAGGGTGAGGTGGGAAGGGCATCGGAGATAGTGCATGGAAAATCTTCTCAGATAAAACATGATGAACAGGGAATCTTTTATAGCTTGGAAAATCCATTCCAGGCTGGGAGATATCATAGTTTGGTAGGTGTTAATATACCATACTGTTTTGAGGTTTCTGCAAGAACAACTGATCTAGATCTTGTTATGGCCATTAAGCACAAAGAATTAAATCTAATTGGCGTTCAATTTCATCCTGAAAGTATATTGACTGCAACAGGGGGAAAATTAATTGAAAATCTGATAGGAACGGTGGAGCAAAATGATAAAGGAAACAATCCAAAAGCTAGTTGATAAGAAGGATTTGAGCTTGGAAGAGGCTGAATCTGTTATGAATGAAATCATGTCTGGCCAGGCAACTGATGCCCAGATAGCTGGTTTTTTAGTGGCGGTAAGGCTTAAAGGAGAGACAGTTGATGAGATTACTGCCTGTGCTAAAGTAATGAGGGAGAAGGCTTCTAGGATTAGGCCAAGAAATTATAACAAACTGATTGATATTGTTGGAACTGGTGGTGATAAATCAGGTACTTTCAATATTTCAACAGCAGCAGCTTTTGTTGTAGCTGGCTGCGGTGTTCCTGTTGCTAAACATGGAAATAAGTGTGTCAGCTCTAAATGTGGCTCAGCTGATGTCTTAACAGAATTAGGCATAAATATAATGCTGGAACCCAAACTGGTTGAGAAATGCATCAGTGAGATTGGAATTGGGTATATGTTTGCGCCTAATTTTCATGGGGCTATGAAATATGCAATTGGGCCTAGGAAAGAGTTAGGGGTGAGAACTGTTTTTAACATATTAGGGCCTTTAACAAACCCAGCAGAAGCGCCTTATGAATTGATGGGTGTTTTTGATGCTGATTTAGTTGAGCCATTGGCAGAGGTTTTAGGCAAGCTTGGCTGCAAGCATGCTGTTGTTGTTTATGGAAATGGTTTAGATGAAGTCACTTTAGCGGGTAAAACAAAGGTGGCAGATTATAAAGAAGGTCATGTGAGGGCATATGAGATAAAACCAACAGATTTTGGGATGAAAATGGCTGATTTAAATGAAATCAAAGGTGGAAGCCCTTACGAGAATAAAGAAATAATTTTGAATGTTTTAAAAGGAAAGGAAAAGGGGCCTAAAAGGGATGTTGTGGTGCTAAATGCTGCAGTGGCTTTATTTGCTGCAGAAAAGGTTGATGACATCAAAGATGGGATTAAGTTAGCAGAAGAGTCGATTGATTCTGGAAAAGCGTTTGAAAAATTAAATAAGCTTATCGAGTTTACAAAATGATATTGAAAGACATTGTTAATAATAAAAAACAAGAGGTCAAAAGAAGAAAGAGGTTATTTGGCTTAAATAAATTTAGATCTGAGCTAGAAAAATCTGACAGGGATTTTAAGAGTGCGATAACAAGGAAAGGAATTAATCTAATTGCTGAAATTAAAAAGAAATCTCCATCAAAAGGAAAACTCATTGATGATGCACTTAGTATCGCAAGACTCTATGATAGATCAGCTGCAGTGGCAATATCAGTTGTGACAGATGAGAAATTTTTTGGTGGAAACTTGATGTTGCTAAGGAGAATAAGAAAATTAACAAAAAAACCATTGTTGAGAAAGGATTTTATAATTGATGATTATCAGATCTATGAATCCAGGTATTATGGCGCAGATGCTGTTTTATTGATAGCGAGGATTTTGGATAAGGAAACCATTAGCAATTTTATTAAAATTGCGCATAGTCTTGATATGGACTGTTTGGTTGAGGTTCATGATGAAAAAGATTTGAAAAAAATGCCTAAAAATGCTGAGATAATAGGGATAAACAACAGGGATTTGGATAATTTGAAGATAGACTTGCAGACAACAATTAATCTGTCAAAATTAATTCATGGGAAGGTTATTGTAGCGGAATCCGGTTATGAAACGAAGGAACAAATTCCAAAAGTCAATGCTGTTTTAATTGGCACATCACTGTTGAGATCAGGTGATATTAATAAAAAAATTAATGAGCTAGCATGAAAATAAAGATATGCGGAATAACTAATGAAGAAGATGCACTGCAGGCAGCCTTACTTGGGGCTGATTATGTAGGATTTTTAGTGGAGATAGATTTTAGTGAAGATAATGTAACAAGACAGAAAGCAAAGGAGATTATAAAGAAATTGCCTTTAGAGGTTTTACCAGTTCTTGTCACATATCTTCAGAAATCAAATCCAATAGTTGAGATAGCGCAGGAGATAAATCCTGCTGTTATACAGCTGCACAACGATATAAGCCTAGATGAAATAAGCAAGATAAGAAATAAGTTGCATAAAATTGAGCTTATAAAGTCAATTCCAGTGGCAGATGAAAAATCCTTGGAAGAAGCAAAAAAGTATGAAAAATACGTTGATTATTTGTTGTTAGACACAAAAATTGACGGGAAAAAAGGCGGCACTGGCAAGGTTCATGACTGGGACATAAGTAGAAAAATAGTTAAATCAGTTCATTGCAGGGTATTTTTGGCAGGAGGATTAAATCCTGACAATATTGAAGAAGCAATAAGGGTAGTTGAACCTTATGGCGTTGATACAAACTCTGGTGTTAAAATAGGGCCTGGGAAAAAGGATTATAAAAAAATAGAGTTGTTTATCAAAAGAGCAAAATGAAAAGATTTGGAAAATATGGGGGCATTTATGTTCCAGAGACATTAATGCCTGCTGTCCAGGAGCTTGAAAAAGCCTTTAATAGATATAAAAATGATAAAAAATTCAATAAAGAGCTTAATGATTTATTAAAGAATTACGCTGGAAGGCCAACTCCTTTGACATTTTGTCCTAACCTTTCAAGGAAATTAGGATGTAAACTCTATTTGAAACGAGAGGATTTGGCACATACTGGAGCTCACAAAATAAACAATGCCCTAGGGCAAGCACTTTTAGCTAAATATATGGGGAAGAAAAGAATAATAGCTGAAACAGGAGCTGGACAGCACGGTGTTGCAACTGCCACAGCTGCTGCAAGACTTGGTCTAGAATGTGAAATCTATATGGGCACGATTGATATTGAGAGACAAAAACCTAATGTTTTTAGGATGAAATTACTTGGGGCAAAGGTGAATCCTGTGTCAACTGGCTCAAAAACATTAAAAGATTCTATTAATGAGGCTTTGAGAGACTGGACAACAAATGTGGAGTCAACTCATTATTTATTGGGTTCTGCTCTTGGGCCGCATCCATATCCTACAATGGTAGCTTACTTTCAAACCGTGATAGGAAAAGAGGCGAGAAAACAGATATTGGTCCTGAATGGAAAGTTGCCAGATTCTATTATTGCCTGTGTTGGCGGTGGAAGCAATGCAATTGGAATCTTCAAAGGCTTTATTAAAGATAAATCTGTTAAACTTATTGGTGTGGAAGCTGGCGGTTTAGGAATTAAATCTAAAAAGCATGCTGCAAGATTTGCAGATAAAACAATTGGGATGCCTGGCATAATACATGGGACATTTACTTATGTATTGCAGGATAAATATGGCCAGATATTCAATACTCATTCGGTATCTGCAGGATTGGATTATTGCGCAATTGGACCTGAGCATACCTATTTAAGGGATTTAAAAAGAGCTGAGTATGGGTATGCTACAGATAAGGAATGCCTGAATGCTTTTAAGGTAATAAGCGAAGAGGAAGGAATTATTCCAGCATTAGAGTCAGCGCATGCTGTGGGTTATTTGATAAAGAATGCAAAGAAATTCAGGAATAAAACCGTGATAATTAATTTGTCAGGAAGGGGCGATAAGGATATTTATATTGCCTCAGAAGAATTGGGTGTTAAGATATAGGAGAAGATAAAATGCCGACTAAGGATGAGTTAAAAGAATTTTTGAAGATACCTAAAACGCCGTTTGGCAAACTAGAGGCAATAAATAAGTGTTTCCTAAAAGAAAAAAATCTGGATAATGCGTTTAAACAGGTGATGGTGTTTATGGATTACTTAATACGAAGTAATCCTGACTATTTTGATACATTAAAGAATTGCAAAACAGAAGAGGAAATCAAGGAGAAGACAGGAGAATTTTTTAAAAAGAATCCTAAAATAATAGAATGCAAAACTTTCTGCCCAGTCTTTGACTGGGAGTTCAGTCATGCAGTAGCGTAAACTTTTTCTATTCTGAAAATAAAGAAGTAATTGGTAGGCTCCTGAAGAGAGCGCTACCCAAAAAACAA
>Ga0315282_10004866_pt1 | contig 23169 bp, 26 predicted proteins | sample YL17G07_20_MG_FD_203693 | JGI IMG/M metagenome (GOLD analysis project Ga0315282, IMG submission 203693) | Sediment microbial communities from Yellowstone Lake, YNP, Wyoming, USA - YL17G07_20 | ecosystem: Environmental > Aquatic > Freshwater > Lake > Sediment | place: USA: Wyoming | collected... | reverse complement strand
ATGGGACGGTAGTGGGGCAGACATCCGGGCATGGCCTTCGCCTCCTAACAAAACCGGGTTGCCTACCCTTCTTATCGACCATCGCCCACTCAAACCCTACAAGAATTTATGAACGGGAGCACTAAGCCCTCCTTCGAGAAGCAGAAGAAGATGCTGGAAGACCAGGGCTTCAAGGTGACGGCCAAAATGGTCCTGGGCCTGCCGCAGATCGAGATCAACCGTCAGGCCGACGGTCACGACTGCTCGCTGATCGTCGTCGGCTCGCACGGCCAGACGATGGCCGGCGAGATTATGCTGGGCGGCGTGGCCAGCGCCGTCATCCACAGCGCCACCCGGCCGGTGCTGATCCTGCGCCTACGGCTGAAGGACGAAAACGGGCGCGCGGTCTGCGGGGAAGCCACGTGCAATCCGCTGAAGCACGTGCTGTTCCCCACGGACTTCTCCGACAACGCTGAGCACGCGTTCTCCTACGTCCAGAAGATCGCCAAGAGCGGCGCCAAGCGGATTACACTGCTTCACGTGCAGGACGAAGGGAAGATAGAGCGTCATCTCAAGGACCGGCTCGAGGAGTTCAACCGCATCGACACCGAACGGCTGGAGCGCCTGAAGGCTGAACTGCTCAAACGCGGCGCAAAGGACGTTCGGATCGAGCTGCCGTACGGGTCGCCCAAGAAGGAGATCATCGAGCGAACGAAGCGGGACGACGTGTCCCTGGTGGTGATGGGCAGCCAGGGGCGCGGCTACATGGCCGAGCTATTCCTTGGCAGCGTCAGCCACGAGGTGGCCAGGCATTCCGAGGTGCCCGTGCTATTGATCCCGGCGATCCGCTGACGCCGGAGAAAGGATGGTGGACCATGTCTGCCGATAGTGGACGCAAAGTTGCCGTGCTGTTCTGCACGTGCAGCGGGGCCTGTCCGAGTATGACCAAGATCGACTTCTGGGCGCTGACCGAGCGGGTCCGCCTGGAGTTGGGGGACAGGATCGAGTTCATGGCCCTGCACCCGCGGCTGTGCGAGGAGGACGGCGAGCGCCTGATGGGGCGCATTCTGACGGGTGACATTGCCTTCATCACGTCGGCCTGCGCGGAGAAGAAGCAGGAAAAATTGCTTCGCGACGGCTTCCAGAAGGCGGGCGTGCCGATGGATTCCATCCATTGGATTCCCGTCAGCATGGCCAAGGAGGATACCGCCGCGGTTTTCGAGAAAATCAAGGCTGCGCTGGAAGGCCTGCCTCAGCGAGTTGGCGGATAGGAGGCACATCATGGCCGGCCGAGACTATATGGGAATCCCACGGGAGAAGATCCCCTGGTGCCCGCGCGTCGATGCTGACAAGTGCGTCGGCTGCGGCGAGTGCCTCGAAACCTGTCCGAACGAGGTGTTTGTCCTGAACGAGGCTGCCGGGAAGGCGGAAGTTGCCCACCCGAATAACTGCGTCGTGCTATGCGACAAGTGCGCCGGCTTCTGTCCGCAGGAAGCGATCTCGTTCCCGGACAAGCAGGAGACCAAGAATTTGGTCGGACGGCTTCTCCGTGAAACGCGCCAAAGACCGGCGGCTCGGTGATGCCGTCGACGCCGGGGTCACACAATCTGAAAGGAGACGCAACCGTGAACATCAGCGAAGTCAGGAAGCGCGCCGCAGACTTGGGGCTCAGCCCGCGGACTCGGAAGAAGACCGATGTGATTCGTGCCATCCAGAATGCCGAGGGCAACACCCCGTGTTTCGCAACTGGGCGGAATGACTGCGACCAGTCCGGTTGTTGCTGGCGGGACGACTGCTTGCCGAAGTCCAGACTGTAGAGCGGCCGCGGGAGATAAGAAACCGACGTCGCATGGCAAGGGTTGTTGCTCCTGAAACCCAGAGACCGGAGGTTCAAAATGAGCAAGACAAAACACAGGGCCAAGCCGCGGGTGCTGAGCTGTGCGTGTGACGCGGGACCGAGGTTGATCTTCGCGTGCTCCGGCAGTTCCGAAGTCGGGGAACTGGCGGATCGGGCTGCACGGGTCCTGTCCAAGAGCGGTGTCGGCAGCATGTTCTGCCTGGCAGGCGTCAGCGGTCGCGAAGCCGGGGTCATGGAGAGCACGAGGCGCGCGGAGAAAATACTGGTCATTGACGGTTGCCCGGCCGACTGCGCCGCCAACGCACTGCGACGAGACGGGATCACCGGATTCGAGCATCTGCGCCTCTGCGACGCGGGCAGGCCGGACCACGAGATCGAGTCCTGCGACGTCGATCTCCAACGGATCGTGGAGAAAGGCCGCGCACTGTTGGAGGGATGGGCCACGGAGCAGGCGGCCCCAATCGAACCGGAAGCGTCAAACGAGATCCCGGCACGGTGAGGATGCAGACCCCTTCGGGAGATTGTCGTGCATCATGACCTTGTCCATCCGCGCGACATAATCGCCATGGTCATGCGATGGGGCTGCGGCTACGGGATGACAACCACCTCGGTCAACGATCTTTCCATGCGCGACGGGAACGACGGCATCACGTCAGCGGAAACGGACAAGGGGGCGCGGGAGTGGGACGATGTCGTGTGGGTACTCCCGATATTGTCGAGCAACTCTTGGAATCGGAGGAGACATATTGAGCCGCGAAAACCAGACACACAAGCTGGTCCGTCAGGCCTATGGAGAAGTGGCCCGTAAGAAGACCTCCTGTTGCGGGGCGGGCAGTTCCTGCTGCGGAGACACCAAGGCGCAAACGGTGCCCGACCATCCGGTGCCCGAGGCCGACCTGGGTCTGTCGTGCGGCAACCCGTTGGCCTTCGGCTACATCGAGGAGGGCGACGTGGTGCTGGACCTCGGCAGCGGGGCGGGCAAGGACGTGTTTCTGGCGGCTCAGAAGGTTGGCGACGCGGGCAAGGTCATCGGCGTGGACATGACGCCCGAGATGCTCAAGCTGGCCCGCAAGAACGCGGTGAAGTTCTCCACGACCACCGGGCTGGCCAACGTCGAGTTCCGTGAGGGCACAATCGAAAATCTGCCTGTGGAAGATGCCTCGGTCGACGTCGTCATCTCCAACTGCGTCATCAATCTCTCGCCCGACAAGCCCCGCGTGTTCCGCGAGGTCCACCGGGTGCTCAGGCCCGGCGGGCGGATGATCGTCAGCGACATCGTCCTCAACCGGCCACTGCCTGAATCCGCCCGCAACGATGCTGACCTCTACACCGCCTGTATCGCGGGGGCGCTGTTGCGCGACGATTACCTGCGGGCCATCCGCGACGCCGGCTTTGCCAAAATAGAAGTCCTGAGCGATGTCACCTATGACGCCTCCGGCGCCTGCGACGACCCCATCGCCAGCGGCGTCTCAGGAGTCCTGGCCGGGGCGGCCGCGTCCATCACAGTATTGGCGACCCGCAGAAGTGGCAAGAGAAGAGCGTGATCGAAAAGCGAACGGCTGTTCTCACTGAACCGAGGCGGCGTTCCCTGCGTAAACGATGATGGTTGGCTGCGGCAGCTTCAGCGTATCGCACAGCGTTGGGACCGGCTTGGGGCCCTTGCCAACGCGACCACAATCGACACACATATGGTGTCATAAAGCATCTTACATACTGCGGCGCCATCCTGCATTTCTGCTGGCTTCATCAAAACCCCCTCGGTATCGAGCGCAGGCTTCTTGTCACCGGCGCGCCGGTATCGCCTTCTTGACGGCGCCCCCACGCCACGACCGATACCGTAGCTCCTGCTGCCGGCGTTGCCAGCTGGGCGCCCCTGTGGCCTGTAGCGCGCCCTGACGCGAACGTCGTCGTGGATGCCGACGCTGTCGCATTACCTGCCCAATCGGATTGTGCCGCTTTCCTCCGGAATTCCCTTCCCTTGTGCCAGACGGCATGGCTTCATGTATGCAGACAACTGAATAGAATGCTTCGGAGCCCCAAACGAAAGGAGCAACAATGAAGAAGAAGCAGGCGAAGATGGCGGTGGTAGACGAGAAGCCGGTGCTGTGTTTCCGCTGCGGTTCGACGGAGATCATCCAGGTCGCCGCGAAGTGCAGCGACCTCTGCCGGGTGACCCGCTGCGGCAAGACCGAATGGGGCTACGTCCCCGGCGACCTCGGCCTGGGCAGCGACGAGAACTACGTAGAGTTCACCTACTGCCGCAAGTGCGGCCAGATGCAGAACGACGAGTTCAAGACCCTGTAACCTCAGAATCAGAAAGGAGAAGCGAGCATGGCGAAGCCCAAGAATCTCAAGACGTACGAGGCGCGGATGGGCGGCAAGAAGGTGCGCGTGACGATTCCCGAGAACCCGGACCCGACGGAGGTCATGGTGGACGCCATCAAGGACAACCTCAGCCCGCAGGCGGTCGCGACTATCATCGCCTACCTGCAGCCGGTGCGCGTGAAGGACAAGGCAGTCCAGCGCGAGGTCGACTGGTTCCGCGAGGAGCTGGTGAAGGCGGTCGGCGGCAACGCGGCTCTGAACCAGTTGATGGACGAGGTGGGCCTTTAGAAAGGGGGGGCGTATGGCAGACATGCAGCGCGTAATGGAGTTGTTGAGAAGCCGGCACTGCGTGGTGCTGGCACCCGTAACCAGGAAGGAGGATGTCATGTCGAAGAGCAGGAAGGTAGCGACGAAGAAGACGGTGATTGCGAAGCAGGTCCCGGCGGTCAAGGGCGGCAAGGCCCCGAAGGTCACGATGACGAAGCCCGAAGCGGTCAACGCTGCGATGCAGGCGGTTGATGCCGCGAAGGCTAAGGCACGGAAGGCCGAGAAGCCCAAGCGCACGAGCGGGCTCGACGCCGCCGCGCGGGTCCTCGCCGAGGCGAAGAAGCCCATGAGCGCTAAGGCGATGGTCGAGACGATGCTCGCCAAGGGCCTGTGGAAGACCGGCGGCAAGACGCCCGAGGCGACCATCTACGCCGCGATCATCCGCGAGATCGCCAAGAAGGGCGGCGAGGCCCGATTCAAGAAGGTCGACCGCGGCCAGTTCGTCTACGCCGGGAAGTAGCATCACGAGTCGCCTCCATTCGCACCGAGCACCCCGCTGACGCCTGGCGGGGTGTTCTCCGGGGTCAGAAGCCGCTTGCGTGCACTCCCGCCGCCATGTAGAATCCCGGCTCGTCCCTGTCGCGCCTATGGCACCGGCAGGCCGTGGGGGAACCAGGCGCATGAGCAAAGAAGTGCCCAAAGAGAAACCGACGCCGCCGGCAGAAATATCGGGCAAGCCCATACCGCGCCGGTCGAAGATCGTTTCCCGCAAGTGCCGCGGGATGGAGGACCTCGACCGTCTGGACCGCATGCGCCGAGAGTTGTTCGAGGCCGACGCGGCGCGATGGGAGGCGGGGAGCCGGACGAAAAACGACCTGACCGCCGCGTTCGGCTACTGGATCGGCTATCCGATGTTCCTAGAAGCCGTCGGCCATGACTGGCGCACGGACCAAACGCGGACGGCGGCCTACTATGCCCTGAACTCCGCCCATACCCTAGCGACGCACGTCTTGATGGAAGAGGCGGAAAAGCACGGCCTGGACCCTCACGCGCTCTATGAGTGTGCCCGCGTCGTGCAGGAAATCTACGCCGACGCCCCGGAGGAGTATTACGCCGGGCCGTATGATACTTGGCCTGAGTGCATGGGCACGGCACGGTATTCTCTGCCTCGCGGCCAACAGGATGCGCTGCGCGCCGGGGAAGCCGTTTTTGTCCGCCTGTCTGTGAGAGCTGGCGTCGACCGCACGGTCAAGCCAGCGTTGCCGCCGGCGGTCGAATTGGGCTCCGAACGCCCGAAAGCACAAGCTGACGCGAAGGACCGAGAGCCATCGCTGGAGCCCGAAGTGCCGAAACAGGCGCAGCTGTCCCGGAAGAGCATGAGTGCGCGCTTTGTCGTTGAAACGGGGCGGGTGCTCTATGATGGCGAGGACATGGACTTGCCGACGGGCGCAACGCTGGAAATCTTCAAAATGCTCCTGAAGTCCTTTGATAGCGTCGCTCTTTTCCAGGCGCTTGATGGCGAATCGAAGGACAAGGAAGCATCCGTTGCCTTGCGCAATGCCGTACGCCACATCAATGACGCCCTCAAGAGGCATGACGCCCCCTGCCGGGTCACCTGCAAACGCCGCACGGGTTACATCCTCAGCCCCAGATAGCGGCCCCACCGCGACTGCCACGTTTCCTCACGTTTCCCCACGCTGCGCCACAGTATCATTACACTGATATATTTGCATAACGCTGCTGCCTCACGTACACTTCTCGCGGACACTGAAATCCTAACTCCCTGTCCCCGCTTGCCTTACTGACGGGCCTTGGGACTGGGTGGAGGGATGCATTCACTCGCGGCAGTGGGATCGCAAAACGCTCTGAGAATTCCGCACAGGTTTTCGGCGCAACGGCTGATACATCATAGTAGGGGGCCAATCAGGCGATGCGCCAGCCTGCAGGGTTCTTCCGCCGCCCTTGATTGTCGTCGGCGAGTGTGGGCAGGTATCCGGTGGGGACATTCGTGTGCAGGGGATCGGGACCGTAGCTGAACACTCCGTGGCCGCTTGGCGTATGTAACAAGTAGGCTCACATCGCGGCGCCCCGGTCTTGAGGCGGCTGGCGGCCGTGGACTTCGTTGAGAACCGATTTCACGCCGGAATTCGGGTTACCGAAACTCGGCTGCTGCAGATGTAGTGGATGGAGGAAATACAAGAACGTGAGGCGGCTCGCCAGATGAGACGGCGGGCTGCTTTCTGTATGGCGCAGGCGGAATACGCTGCATCGGACGACGGGGGGATGAGGAATGATCGGAACGAAGGAGGCCGCGAGAATCCTGGGGCTTCGGCCGGGAACGCTGCTGAAGGCGATCTGGGAAGGCCGGCTGCGGGAGCCGGTCCGCGGGCCGGGCAAGGCGTTCATCTGGTCCGACGACGACCTGCGGCGGGCGGCATGGCTCCTGAGGCACAAGGACCTGGACGCGGTGTTGGCGGAGCGGCGCGTGCAGGGCGACGGGGGGCCGCAGCATGTCTGACACCACGACGACGAAACCCCCTCGCAGCGAGGCGGTTGGCCGATTTCGGATGTCTATCGTCCGCGGGGAATCCACACCGGCGTCAGACGAGTTGTGGAACCACCGCGCCAGTGCGCTAGCCCAGTGGCTCCTCGCCGAGTGGAATCGCAGCCGAGCGTCCGACTGTGTCGCGCCTGCCACGGCGCACGCGAAAGGGGCGTAGACGACATGAAGAAGACGGACGGGATGGGAAACCGGAGCGCACAACGTGAATGGGATGCCCTCCTGCTGTGTGTCCGGAGGCCCTGCATCCTGTGCGGGCGGACCCCGGCGGGAGGTGCCGGCATTTGGGTGCCGACGAGCGACTACGACCGTTTGGCCGTCAGGGCGCCTCGTGGGAAGGTGCGGCTGGTCGTTTACCCCTTGTGCCAGCCCTGCCAGGCCACGCCGGGCGTTTATGACCGCGTTGAGAAGGCGATCCGCGCCGAGTTCGTCGTGCTGTCGTGAGTGGGAGCGGATAGGTCATGATAGAGGAGAAAAGGGTGACGCTCAACGTGACAGAGACAAACGGAGGCATCGCCGCCGACGGCGCGGCGCCGTTTCTCCGGGCGCTCTTCAGCGACGTCGTTTCGCCCGAGCGGCGGCTCTCTATCTTCACGACGCCGGACAAGGGGGCGCGGTTCTTCTCCGACGTCTCGGGGGCGGTCGCCTACGCATTGGGCCGGATGCAGACGCAGAACGTCTACTTCGGCCTGGGGCTGATCGGCGGCAGACCTAAAGGTCAGGGCAAGGCTGCGGATGTTTGCGCCATTGGCTGCCTCTGGGCCGACATCGACCTCGCGGCTCCCTGGCGCACGGGCAAGCCCCTCCCGAAGACGGTGGAAGAGGCCATGACCGTCGTCGACGCGATGCCGCTTGCGCCGAGCCTGATCGTCGACAGCGGGCACGGTCTCCATGTCTACTGGTTCTTCACGAAGCCCTGGGTTTTTGCGTCCGAGGATGAGCGTACGAGGGCTGCATGCATGGCACGCCGCTGGCACCAGCTCGTCTGCGACGCTGCGGCCGAGTCGGGCTGGAGCCTCGAGAACCTGGGCGACTTGGCCCGGGTGTTGCGCCTGCCCGGCACGCTCAATCGCAAGGGCGCGGAGCCGGTGCCCGTGCGCATCCGGGAGTCGCATCTCGACCGGCGCTATACCCTTGACGACTTCGAAACCATCGCGGCGGCAGGAGGTGCGACGCCGGGCCCGGCCTCCGAGGCGACGCTGTCGCTGCCCGCCAAGTCGGCGTTGAGCGACGAGCGCATCATCGACTTGGCCAGCGACCGGCGCCGGCGGAAAGGCGCGGGCGACAAATTCGCGGCGCTCTGGGCCGGGCAATGGCGCGAGCTCTTCGGGTCGCAGAGCGAGGCCGACGCGTCCCTCGTTTTCCGCCTGGCGTACTATACGAAGGACCCCGTCCAGCTCGACCGCCTGTTCCGCCAGTCGGCCCTGATGCGGGAGAAGTGGGACGAGCGCCACGGCTCCGAAACCTACGGTCAGCGGATAATACGTCAGGCGCTGGAGACGGTGACGGCGCAGTACCATCCGCGCAAGGTCGTCAGCGCCGCCGAGGCGACGCGCTACGTGTCCGCATCTCCGTCGCTGCCCGAGGTGCTCCTCCCCGGCGGCATCGTGCCGATCACCGAGGCGGGCCGGAAGCTGGGACTCCTGCTCGCGGCAACGAATCGCTACTACGTCCGCGGCGGCGTGGTGGTCGCGCTCGACCAGGACGAGGAGAAGCTCCCTATCCTGAAGGTGGTGAAGCCCGCGGCGATGACGAGCATCCTCGAGGGCGTGGCCGTGCTGACGAAGTATGTCAAGCAAGGCGGGGCCTTCATCGAGGTGCAAACAACCTGTTCTGAGCAGACTGCCAAATTGCTCATGCACGCGGAGGCGTTCCTATCCGAGCTGCCGGTTATCCGAATCCTGACCCGCTGCGCCGTGCTCATCGAGCGGAATGGGCAGCTCGTCCAGGTGAGCGGGTATGACCGGGAATCCGGCATCCTCGCCGCCGGAAACCCCGCGCCCGATGTGCCCATGGACACCGCCATCGGGATGCTCCACGAGCTGCTCGCGGACTTCCGGTTTGCGACGCCTTCGGACCTGTCCCGGGCGCTGGCCGCCCTCATCACCCCGGCGCTCGTCTTCGGGGACCTGCTCAAGGGCCGCGCGCCCGTCGACCTCGGGGAGGCGGACCTGAGCCAGGCGGGCAAGGGCACCCGAAACAAGATCACGGGCGCCATCCTTGGCTCCGCCGTCAAGACGATCACGCAGCGGAAGACGGGCGGCGTCGGCGGCATCGAGGAGACCTTCTGCTCGGCCCTCATTACGGGGCACAGCATCATCTCCTTCGACAACATCCGCGGCGCGCTCGACTGCCCGTCTCTGGAATCGTTCCTGACCGAGGACCGGTTCGAGGCCCGCATCCCGCACCTGGCGAGCGTCGAGATCGACCCGAGGCGCGTCATCGTCCAGATGACCTCGAACAAAGCCGAGGTGACGCCCGACCTCGCGAACCGCTCGTCCTGCGTGCGCATCCTGAAGCAGGAACGCGGCTATCGGTTTCGGAAGTATCCCGAGGGTGACATCCTCGACCACATCCGCGCGAACCAGCCCGCCTACCTCGGGGCGGTGTTTGCCGTCGTTCGCGCGTGGCATGCCGCGGGGAAGCCGCGCACCACGGAATGCGACCACGACTTCCGCCCTTGGGCCCAGACGCTCGGGTGGATCGTCGAGCACATCTTCCACGCCGCGCCGCTTCTGGAGGGGCACCGCGAGACCCAGGTGCGCATCGCCAATCCGAACCTCAACTGGCTGCGCGACGTCGCCCTCGCGGTGAGACGCGCGGGGTGCCTCGACCAGCCCCTTCGGGCCGGCTACCTCATCGACATCCTCGCCGACGCGGCCGATGTCGAGACGCCAGGGTTGCCCGAGGGCGGCGACGTCAGCGACGAGACGGTGCGCAAGGCGGTGCTCCAAGCCCTCGGCCGGAAGCTCGCCGTCTGCTTCGCGGGGGAGAGCGAAGTCCGCATCGACGACATGGTCGTGACGCGGCGCGAGTCGGTGGACGGTCTCCAAAGATGCGTCAAGGATTACGTTTTCAGAATCGACGTAAGTCCTTTCCGCTATGGAACGGAGCCGCATAGCGGGTACATAGGGGGTTCCATAGGGGAAAACGCCTGTCGCAAGTTGGGACAAAATGTCGCGCAAGTTGCGACAGGTTCTATCCGCTATGGACCCGCTATGCCGGCCCCTGCGGTCCCGCTAAGCAAATCGCCAAATCCGCTATGTTCCTCTAATCCCCTTGAGGTTTCTGTTAGCGACAAACATGCGACGGAGTTGCGACAATGCAGTGGAGATATAGGAAATATGGGAACCCATAGCGGATCAGCGGATAACAAGACCGTCAAGTCAAATGCCTCCGACGGGGAATGGACGCAAGTATGAACACGACATGCGAGAAACCGACGCCGGAAATGCTGCTCGCGAGGCTGGCCGAGTGCGGCCTCGAGGTCCAGGCGCGTGGCACCGAACTCTGGGTGCGGCCCGCCTCGAAGTTGAGTCCCGAATTCCGTGAGGAACTCCGCGCGAACAAGGCCGCCGTGATCCGGCTCGTGCGACTGGCCGGGCTCAGCGTCGACGACCGTGAGGCATGGGAGGAGCGCGTGGGCATCTGCGTGTTCGACGGCGGGCTGAGTGAAGAGGAGGCTGAGGCCGTCGCGTGGAAGCAGGTCGAGGACGTGCGCGAACATGGTCGGCCTCAGGAGGCCCCTCGATGACTCTTCAGCGAACCTGCGTGGTCTGCGGCAAGGTTTTCACTGCACTCAAGCCTCATGCTCGCTATTGCTCGCTGACCTGCAAGCGGATTGCGCTGCTCCGCAAGCGTCACGAGGCGGGTCGCCGGAGACGGCACCGGCGCTGTCCGCGCTGCGGCGAGATCTTCGTGGCGACCCGCTCCGACGGCGTCTACTGCTCCAATGCGTGCAGACAGGCGATGCACCGGATGCGGCACCATGCGGAAGGCCCGGCATGATACGGATACGTTATCCGTTACGGGTCCTTCCAGGCGAAAATCTTTTTCGACGCCCGGGGGAACAGTCGCGGTAGTAACCTTACAGAGTTTCGTTTTGCCGATTTTCTCGGCGTCGTTTTCGCAACGTGTTGGCGCACAAGGCACTACGACAGGATTCGACCATGCCGAAAGTGTTGACATCGCGTAAAGAACGCGCCGTGCGCCTGCTCGACATCATGGGCGCGTGGTGGTGCGGTGAAAAGGTCATTGTGATAGCCGATGCGCATCACATCAGCCGGCAGATGGCCTATAGGATTCTGGCTTCGGTCGCCTGCGGCTGGCGGATACGTCGCGGGAAACGGGCGCACCGGAGTGACGACGACGCGGACCCTCTGCCGGAGAGCGCGGTTGCGGAAGCGAGGAGCGTCGTCGAGGGGCGGTTCTTCACGCGGCTGACGCCGAGGCAGAGGGGCGCTCTGGCGTGGAGGGCAATGGGGCTGGACATGCTGCAAACAGCCCGGCGCATGGGCGTCTTTCCGTCGACCGTGAGGGACCTCTTGATAGCGGCTTCTTGGCGGGTCGAGAGGCTGACGCGAGAGGCCGAAAACCGATCTGCGAGGAAGACGGCGCTGAACCCGTCGTTGGACATCGGTCTGGTCGACATCGAGGCCCTTCTGACACCGAAGTAAATGTGCCTTTTTCGCCACTGGCGCGTGGGCGGTTGGTGGCATCCAGGATGCCACTGTCGCCGCCAGGACGCGCCCTGTGGCCCCGTGGCGCAACAGGGGCAACGTGGGGCGTAAGTGCCAGCGCTTATTACGGTTATGGCTGCGGAATGTGTCGGAATTATCCCGGATTCCCCTTGAGGTGTTGGAAACGTCGAGGTAAGGGATCCCCCGCTGCCGGAGAGCCCGGCGGCGGAAAGGAGAGAGGCGTATGATTGCGACAGGAAGCATCCCGGCGGTCGGTTACTTGCGAAGATCAACAGACCTCCAGCCGCAATCGATTGCGGACCAGAGGAATGAGATCCGGAGGTGGGCTGAGCGCAACGGTTATGAGGTGATCGAGGAGTACATCGACGACGCAGTGTCCGGCACGTCGGCGGATTCGCGCCCGGCGTTTCAGCGGATGATCGCCGACGCTGAGGGCGGCGGATTCCAGGCCGTCATCGTCTGGAACAGCGACCGCTTCAGCCGGGCGGATGTGACCGAGACGGAGCACTACCGCTACCTGCTCCGAAAGGCCGGTGTCACCATCGTCAGCGTCACGGAAGACTACCTCGACCGTGATGGCATAGATGGAGATGTATTGAGAGCCGTGCGGCAATCTCAGAACCGTCAGTTCTCTGTCAGCCTTTCGCAGAACACGCTGCGCGGCCAGATATCCTCGGTGCTGGCGGAGTCCGACCCCGGCCGCCCGACACCATACGGGTACGACCGCGAGGTTCTGGGACCGGATAGCTCGGTGCTGTATCGCGTCCGGTTCTGTCCGGGGAGCGTGCGCGAGGTCTACGGCAAGGACGGGACGGTGCAGGCCCGGTATGGGAAGCACCAAGCGCTGCGAAAACCGGCGAAAGAATGCCGGGCCCGGCTGGTTCTGAGCGACCCCGCCCGCGTGGAGGTCGTCAAGGACGTTTACCGCCTGTGTTTGGAGGGCTGCGGATTCAAGACTATCGCCGAGAGACTGAACCAGCGTCGCATCCCGAGTGCGAAGGGGGGGCTCTGGTCCTTTACGACGATCAAGAGCCTGCTTCAGAATCCGGTTTACGCCGGTGACATCGTGTGGAACAGACGCACCGAAGCGAAATTCTACCGGGTGAAAGACGGCCGTGCTGACAAGATGCGGTCGCGGACCGAGTCGAAGAAGATCACGCACCACGCGGAAGAGGACTGGATCGTCATCAAGGACGCAGTGCCCGCCATCGTGGACCGCCAGACCTGGCAGCGTGCCCAGCAGATGGTGAAGAAACGCCGTCGCTGCCGGGGCGGTGCTGGACGTGTGCGTAACCGCTGGCTCCTGAGCGGGATCCTGCGATGCGGCGACTGCGGCAACCTCTACTGGGGCGAGAACAAGCCCAAGGGGAAGGGGTACGGGAAGAAGCGCATCGTCAGCAAGTACTACTCCTGCTCGGGACGTCGGAAACACGGCGCGGTCATCTGCTCGGCGAAGACGCACATCCAGGCGGAGGCCATCGAGGGGTATGTGCTGGAGAAATTGCAGCGGCTCGTCTTGGGGGATGCGGAGTGCATCGAGGACGCGGTGGAGAAATTCGTCCAGGCGACCCGCGTCGAGCAGCCCGACCGGACCGACGTTGAGAAACTGACCCGCGAGATGAAGGAGATCGACGCGACGGTGAACGCGCTGACCTTGAACATCGACCCCGCGAACCTGTCGCTCCTGAACGGCAAGCTGACCGAGCTGCGTCAGCGCAAGGAACACCTTGAGGCGGAGCTTCAGCAGGCGAGGGAGTCACATGCCCACGCGGATCAGGCGGAACTGCGACAGTGGGCGCTGGACCGAATCAGCGGCCTGGCCGACGCGATTGCCGGTCGGCGGGATGACGAGATGCGGAAGGTGATCGCGAGCTACGTGGAGCGCATCGAGTTGAAGCCGTCGGACCACACCGGCGTGATGGTGCTGAACGGGAAGGCGCTGCCGCCCTCAAAAGAACACGACCGCCCTGAAGGAGGACGGTCGTGGGTGAATGTGGTAGCGGGGGTGGGATTCGAACCCACGACCTCCGGGTTATGAGCCCAACAACTTCGTTTTTCGCAAGTTATTGGCCAGCCCAGAGTTACACTTATCCCCTTGTCACGCAGGTGTTTCCCGTGATCACCATGGTGACCATGGTGACCATGATCACCACAATTTTTGCTACAATTTGCTACATTGAACGGCTGAAGTAAAGGGAAAAATCACCGGGCTGTAACGATCTACCGCCCGATCCCTAAAATCACCGGGCTGGGAACGCTGTGCCTCAATCGAAGAGAGTCCGCGGCGGCGGTCCGGCGATCAGACATCGTTCACTCGTGATATCGGAATTCTTACATCCGCAGATGTGCACCTGTAATCCGCATCGCTCCGCCAACTGCCTGATACGCTCATAACCTACCCGCCTGTATTCGGTCGGCAAAACCCGGATAAGACTGCGATCCCGGTACATCGCCATGTCGGTCCCGCGTGACAGGAGACCGCGCAGGTCATCGACCGACCCCATCACCTGGCGCAGAACCGGCAGCACTTTCCCGCTCAGGGCGGAACGCAGAAACAGGTAGTTCACGACGACGCTCTTCACGCCTGCATGGGAGATGGACTTGAACAATTGCGAGAGACTTGCGTCCGTGTCGGTTAGAAAGGGGACGAGGGGGTCCATGCGGGCCATCGTGTGAACGCCGAGCCGGGTCAACTGTTCCATGTTGCGTATACGCTCTTCCGGGATGACTGCATTGAGTTCAATCGCACGTGCGATTGAACCGTCGAGCGTGGTGATGCCGATCTGGGCGTGAACAAGGTGCGGCTTCATTGAGAAGAGACGCAAGAATCGCTCTGGGATAGCTCCCTTGGTCAGGAAGGCAAGGGGGACACCGCGCTTGAGCAACAATTGCATGACTTCGTAGGTGATATCCAGGACCGCGTCCAAGGGCTGGAAGCAATCGCAGGAAGGGGAGAAGTAGACCTTGGGGACCGGCTTGCGTTTTCTCGCGAGTTCGTCTTGCAACTTCTCCGGGAGGTTGGAATACACGACGACGCGCCCGTCGCCGGGGTAGGTCGAATAACCCTGCGCGTAACAGTAGACGCATGCATGCGCGCAGCCACGGGTGACGTTGACTGTGGCGACGTCGCGGAGGCACGGCAGGTCGGAGTTGGCGAGCACGCGGGAGCGGCGCTGCTCCTGAGTGACCTTGATGTCGGACACGTCCGATTTCCCCATTTGATTCCGATCGGCTATCTGGATCGCGATGCGGCTTTCCTGGACTTTTTCGCCGTGCTGTCGAAGAGCTTGACGACCTTCTCGCGCAGATATCTTTCGACGAAGCAGTTCAGCGTGCCATCGGGATAAAGTATACGATTCCCGACCAGCACCGCGAACCTCTTATCGAAGGTATACTCGGATACGCCGGCCCTGGCGATGAGATCCAGACGCGAGTACTCGGCATTGCTCCAGAGCCATTCCCAGACATCGGCTTCGGAATCCGAGCGCAGGCGCGTTGGAGCCTTTCTCGTCTTCACGGTGGTGTTGGCCACCGCGATGACGATGTTGGTGAGTTCCGGATCATCCGCGATGCGCAGGACGGCCTCCGGTCGCTCATTCTCCTTGAACCTTTTCAGCTTCTCGGCGTAGTCTTCTCCGTTCATCCTGGTTCTCCTTGCAGTACATGGTTCCGTCCACAGCGGGTGCTACGGCACCCGGATGACCGTGATGCGGGCGCGGCTGAGCATCTCACCTGCGACCCCTTCGCGGTCACAGGAAGGGCTGCCGCCCTTGAGATAGGCGCGCTCGGCGCCTACGATACGTGCGATCTCGATCGTGTAATGAGCTCCCTTCACGTGGAAGTCGGTGACGTCGTAACCATTCTCGGGAGCGATGATTCGCAGGCGACCGTCCAGGACGTCTGCGCCGGTGCCGCCTTTGAGTGTCTCGCCGGTGCGCGGCGTGGGCATGCCTCCGAGTTGCTCGGGACAAACGGGCACAAGCACATACTTTTTCTTGAGCCGCGCGATGAGGGTATCTCGCCTCTTGGCACGTCTTCCATGCCAGCGGCAGGGGATACCGAGGAAGCAGGCGCTGATGAGCACCGGCTTCCGTTCAGACAGAGCTGGCAGTCCGGGGAAAAGGGACGCGGTTCTCAAGTGGCCTTCTTCTTTCATCTCAGGGTTCCTCCCGAAGGACGCGCCGCCAGAAGCGATGTCTCCATCCCATGCAGAACGTCAGACGGAGGCACTTGCCGCACTGTACGCAGCCGTCGATGCGAAGTGTCTTTGTCTTGCGGTCGAAGCGTCTGCACGGAAAGCATTCCACGACACAGAAACCGCACTCGAGACAGTTGATCATCCGCTTAATCAATGCATCGGCTTGTCTCTCGGGAACGTCCCAGAAACGGATTTCATTGCCCTTTCGAGTCCAGTTGCCGCCTACGGGCGCCAGGTGCTTTGTGGCAATCCATTGGGGATTGCGAATATGATACGCCAGCCCGCCTGATGGAAGCCGGCGCTTCATGGCACCAACGCTGTCTTGTGCCCGTGTGCGACGCCAGTAGACAAAGCCGTGACGGTCAAGCTTCTCCTGCGGCGTTCGATATTCGGCTGGCAGACGACTCTTCTCGATCAGCCCGCTCTGGAAAAGCATCTGGTCGATGTAACCATAGTATCGTTTACAGACTTCCGGAAATCGGATGCCGCTGTAGGCTTGCCTTCGTCTATCCGCGGTGTAGCAGCAGATGCAGTACGTGCGGTCCATATGGTCGTAGATGGGATTAAGCGGCAAGCCGTACCGGTGCCGGATAATTTCCAGGATTTCCTTCTTCGTGAAATCCAGGAGCGGGTTGAAGCATGGAAGCTGCAGTTTTCCGTACAGCTCAAGTGGCGTATGCAGCTTGTGACTGACTTCGCTCTTTGACATCCCACGAAACATGGCACCCTCTCGTGGGCTTCTGACTCCTTGATGCTGGAGCCATTCAAGCAAAGCTGTGCCGACCAGCATCGGCACGCACCAAGGATCCTTGAGCGTGAGGAAGCCAATCCCTCTTTCCATCAACTCGAAGTATTCCAGGAAAGGCTTACGAACCTCTATGGCGAATCCTGAATCTTTGAGTTCGTCCAAATAGGCCAAGTTACTTGGGAATTCCAGTTCATGATGCGCGTACAAGCAAGTCGGCCTATCCGGTCCGACAGCTTCGTAAAGCATGGCTGTCAGTGCCAGACTGTCTTTGCCCGTGGAGAATGCAACGAAGCGCTTCTTGCCTTCGAGCTTTCGCCATGTCTCTCGCAGCGAACGAATAGCCGTTTGAACCTTCGCGGTGAGTAATTTGTTCATTGTTATAGTCCCAACAGGCAACTGAAGACTTTGCCCGCAACAACTGCGGAGTGGTTGCTCCTGATGCCGTGTTCCTGGGCGTACCGATGGATGGCTTCCTTGATGGCCTGCTTCATCTCGAACTGGACCTTGACCGGCAGAAGAACGAACGCGGAATCCTGCCTCTCCGCAAACTCGAGGTCGAAAGCCCCCCAGTGGAAGTCCCTCTCCGGTGTGAGAAGGGCCTCAAGCTCAGCCGTGGAATAGCCGAGATTAGCGAGGTCCATGCTCTCAGACTGCAACTCGGCTAATACTTCCTGCAACTTCGGGAAGTCCCATTCCGCGATTTCCGCGGTCTTGTTGTCGGTGACGGCGAATGCGCGTCGCTGTGAATCTGTCAATTGAAGTACGATCGTTGGGACGGTCGTCAGACCGATCTTCTTGGCGGCTTTCCAACGTGTGTGTCCCGCAACTATCGTGAAGTCTTGGTCACACAGGATAGGCACATTGAAGCCGAAGGATTGAATGCTCCGTGCAACCGCATCAACGGCGATGTCGTTCAGACGGGGGTTATCTTCCCACGGCTTCAACTTCGATATCTCGACTTCCTGTACCTGCAACACCTGAATGTCCTCCCTTTGAGGGTCATGACTCTCGGCAGAGTCACCCGTTATTTCATTTCAAAGCACGGACAACGCCGATCACCTCGCCGCCGATTCGAAAGTTCAAGTCGTTTCTGATGATGCGTATGGGCTGGTAGGCCGGGTTCTCGGGAAGCAGTTCGTACCCGTCGGGACGTTCACGGAGGCGCTTGACCGTGACCTCTTGTTCGTCGCCCAGATAACATACAGCGATGGCTCCGTTGGGCACGGCGTCGGATCGTTGGACGATGACGAAATCGCCTTCGAGAATCCCAGCGTCCCTCATGCTGTCGCCGTGGACGCGGACCGCGAATAGGTTCTCTACCGGGATACCGAAAAGGTCTTCGATGGAAAGCACGCCTTCCCGGTTTTCGACGGCCAGGATCGGCGTGCCGGCGGCGACCCATCCGACGATGGGAATTCCCCGCCTCAGGCGGATTTCCGGGGCAAGGCGGATGCGGCCCATCTCCCGGCGGAGACAGCCCTTACGTTCCAAGGCAAGGATGTACTGATAGATTGTCTTAACGTGGCAATGCAGTTTCTCAGCGAGTTCCCTCGTGCTCGGCGGACGGTCGTGCCGGTCGAAGAAGTCGATGATCGCCTGCAGGACCCGACCTTGCCCTTCGGTGTAAGGCTCCATCATGCCCTCCATTCTCGCCATCGCGTAGTATACCGTCAAATGACGGTAAGTCAAGGCCGAAAAAACAAAGAGGGCTATCCCCTTGACTCCACAAACCCCAACCTATTGTGCTCATTGTGGCAACTCTATTTCGAATTCATGCCTGCAGTTTGGGCAACGAAGCCTCGTAATGTCGCCCCCAGGCCATCCGTCTCGTTGTGGTCCTATTTCCACCGCATCTACGTGCACGACACGGCCAGGTTGGCCCGCCCAGGGTGTGGATGCCGTGCAAAGAAATGCGTCAGCATCATGAATTGTGGTCTGTGGAGTCAAGGGGATACCCCTTAAAACAAATTTGCTATTCGGCCGAGCAAGCGGCATGCGAGCCCTTTATCGGGAATAAACCGGGGGTTTCCATCGTGACAGCCGGCGTACCGGTGGTGGCTGTTGGCTACTTCGGCTTCGTTCCGTCTTTGTCCTTCCGCTTCGGGCGTTTCTTGCGCGCGGCAGGTTTGGCAGGCGGCAGGCGTCGGGGTTCTTTCGTCTTGTCCGACCTTTGCTCCAACTGCTTGGCCTGTTCCACGGCCTCCTGAAAGTGTTTGTCGACCGGTGAGGGTCGGTTTGCTTCGATGGCGTGGAACTTCTCGTATTCGGCTTGCGCCTTGGCCAGCGCGTCTTCGTGGCTGACGCGACCCGCGTGCGTGAGGATGTCGCGCTCGCTGAGGCGAAGGAAATCGTCGAGCTTGGCGATCCAGTCTTGCATGTGCATTGAACGGCGGTTCAACGCCTGGAGTTCCGCGAAATCCAGATAGAAGGAGACGATCCGGTTCAGGGCGTCCAGTTCCTTCTCTCGGAGATAGTTCTTGGCTACGCCCACGTCCTGCTTCGAGGGACGGGCGCCGGACCACGAGGTCAGCCCCATGTTGGGACGAGAGGCATCCGCCCGGCCCGCGATGACCTCGGCTGCGGTGTGACCGTGTGCGGCCCAGTGCATCTTGTTCTGCACGGTGGCGAAGAAGTCGCGCGAGAGATCCACGTTCGGGTCGTAGTCGATGCTTGTGGCGTAAATGTCGAGTACCTTGCGCCAGAAGACTTTCTCGGAGGACCGGATGTCCCTGATGCGCCCGAGCAGTTCCTCGAAGTACCGCCCGCCGCCCAACCGTTTGAAACGCTCGTCATCGAGAGTGAACCCCTTGACGATGTGCTCCCGAAGCCGCTGAGTAGCCCAGATGCGGAACTGAGTGCCCCGATGCGAGTTGACACGGTAGCCCACGGAGATAACCACGTCCAGGTTGAAGTACTCGACCTCGCGAGCAACCTGCCGCCCACTTTCATCCTGAACTGTTGCAAATTCTGCAACAGTTGCCTGCGGGCGGAGTTCCCCTTCCTCGAAGACGTTCCGGATGTGCCTTGAGATGACGGACTTGTCGCGCTGGAAGAGGTCTGCCATCTGCCTGAGGGAAAGCCAGACCGTCTCGCCGACAAGCCGGACTTCAAGCCGCGTCTGACCGTCCTCCGTCTGATACAAGAGGAATTCGGAGGCACGCTCCGGTTTCTCAGGCAGATTGGGCTTGTTGTCATCAGCCATGCCCAACTCCTTTACGTTGGCTCACGTGTCTTGTCGAGTCTGTGTGCTGCGCTTGTCATCAGCAACGGTCCTTGACCAGTTTACAGTAGCCCGCTCCTGCCGGATTCACAAGAAAAATCAGTTCATTTCATCACGGGAGAAGACCCGCAGCGATTCGCTTCAGTGTGGCACAATCCTCGGGCATGCGCTACCATATAGAGGCGCCTTGCGCATAAAAATGCTGTGGGTAGCGGGGAGTGGTTCACTACGGTGGTGCCGGAAGCCGAGTGTCACATGGGTGCCAGAGTCAACAACCAGTCGCCGCCTGCGGCGAAGATCGCGCTGTTCCGCTCCCTCTTCCGGGGACGCGACGACGTATATCCCCGTCGCTTCGAAAGCCGTCGTACCGGCAAGTCCGGGTACCAGCCTGCGTGTGCCAATGAATGGGTGCGCGATGTGTGTGACAAGCGCGCGGTTCGCTGTGCCCAGTGTCCCAGCCGACGCTTCCTTCCTGTCACCGACGACGCGGTCCGCTGGCATCTCTCCGGGAGGGACGATGCAGGACGCGAGTTCGTGATGGGCGCCTATCCCATGCTTCTGGACGAGAGGTGTTTCTTCCTGGCTGTGGACCTCGACAAGGAAGGCTGGCGTGAGGACGCAAAGGCATTCCTAGAAACCTGCCGTGGTTTGGGGCTTCCTGCGGTCTTGGAACGGTCCCGTTCCGGCAACGGCGGGCATATCTGGCTGTTCTTCGAAGAGGCCATTCCGGCCGCACTGGCGCGGAAACTCGGCTCGCACGTTCTGACCGAAACGATGGAGGCGCGCCCGGACATCGGTCTCGATTCCTACGATCGCTTCTTCCCCAACCAGGACACGTTGCCACAAGGGGGATTCGGAAACCTTATTGCGCTGCCGCTTCAGAAGCAACCCCGGGAGCGCGGAAGCACGTTGTTTCTCGACGACCGGTTCACACCCTATCCCGACCAGTGGGCATTCCTGGCATCGATCCGAAAGATCAGGCGGATTGAGGTTGAGAAGATTGTTCATGAGGCCGAGAGGCGGGATCGAGTGGTCGGCGTGCGTCTCGCCTTGATAGACGAGGATGACGATGCTCCTTGGACTGTGCCGCCGTCGCGGCGCCGGGAAGAGCCGCCGATGACGGGGCCGTTGCCGGACAGTCTCGAATTGGTTCTCGGGAACCAGATCTACATCAGCAAGGACGTCCTTTCCGCCGGCCTCCGTAACCGGCTGCTGCGGCTGGCGGCCTTTCAGAACCCGGAGTTCTACCGGGCACAGGCGATGCGTCTGCCGACATACGACAAGCCGCGCATCATTGCTTGCGCCGAGGAATTCCCGCATCACGTCGGTCTTCCCCGCGGATGCATGGAAGAGGTGGTCCGATTGCTCTCGGATCTGAGAATCAAAGCCGTCATCCGCGACGAGCGGTGCACGGGCAGACCTCTGGATGCTACGTTTCACGGCCAATTGCGGCCCGAGCAGAAAGCCGCTGCCGAGGCTATGGCGGCCCATGATACGGGCGTGTTGGCTGCTACGACCGCCTTCGGGAAGACCGTGATTGCAGCATGGCTGATCGCACGGCGCGGAGCGAACACGCTGGTTCTCGTGCATCGCCGGCAATTGATGGAGCAGTGGGTAGAGCGGTTGTCCTCCTTCCTGGATCTGCCGGCAAAGGAGATCGGTCGGATCGGCGGCGGACGGAAGAGGCCGACCGGCGTGCTCGACGTGGCGCTCATTCAGAGCCTGGTGCGCAAGGGCGTTGTCGACGACCGAGTCGGCGAATACGGCCATCTCGTCGTGGACGAGTGTCATCACCTGTCGGCCCACAGCTTCGAGCAGGTCGCCCGGCGGGCAAGAGCGAGATTCGTCACCGGTCTGTCCGCCACCGTCACGCGCAAAGACGGCCACCATCCGATCATCTTCATGCAGTGCGGTCCGGTGCGGCATCGCGTCGACGCGAGGGAACAAGCGGCCGCGCGGCCTTTCGCCCACACGGTGACCGTTCGTCCAACGGGGTTTCGTTCGTCGCGAGCATCCGCGGTGGATGCCCGGATCGAATTCCACGAGCTGTACGATGACTTGATCGCAGATGCGTCCCGCAACGAACTGATCTGCTCCGATGTCGTCAAGGCTGTGCGTGACGGCCGTTCGCCAGTCGTGCTCACCGAACGCACGGAACACCTCGAACATCTGGCGGAACGCTTGTCCCATGAACTTCGTCACGTGATTGTCTTGCGAGGCGGCATGGGCAGGAAGGAACTGAGCGCTGTGCTCGCCCGACTGGCGGCCATTCCCGAAAACGAGGAACGTCTGATCCTGGCCACCGGACGGTATATCGGAGAAGGATTCGACGACGCCCGGCTGGACACGTTGTTCCTGGCCCTGCCGGTGTCCTGGCGGGGAACCATCGCTCAGTATGTCGGCAGATTGCACCGCCTCCACGATGGCAAGCGTGAGGTAAGTGTCTACGACTACGCGGACCTCGATGTGCCGATGCTGGCAAGGATGTTCGACCGGCGCTGCCGGGGATACGAGGCGGTCGGCTACACGATCCTGCTGCCTGCCAGCGCCGTGCCCGGATGGCCTGTGGACGTTACCCTCCCTGTCGATCCCCAATGGAAGAGGGCCTACGCCGCCAGCGTCAGGCGGCTGGTCAGTGACGGCGTGGACTTGCCCTTGGCGACCCTGTTCACGCACGTGGCGCGGACTGTTCCTCCTGACGCGGAAGGCATCAACCGCGCGCGCAGTGCGACCGAGGCATTTCTGTATCGCCGGCTCGAGACGCTGCCCCAAACCGCCGGGAAGTTCCGACTCAACGTCGAACTCCCGATCCCCTTCGACGGGCGGGGCGCCATGGAAGTGGACCTTCTCTGCACGGAAGCACGAGTGGCGGTCGAACTGGACGGCGGTCAACACCTGGACGACACGGATGCCTATCGTCGTGACCGACGAAAGGACGCGTTGCTTCAGGAGAACGGCTGGCTCGTGCTGCGGTTCCTAGCCGAAGATGTCGGGAAACATCTCGACGAGATCCTTGACGCCCTCTTGCGGGCGCTGGCCGGACGCATGCCCCGACAATAGGAAAGATATGGATGCGGCGAACCCAGGCAGGCCGGATAGTCACAGCCCCGCTCTCTTCAGCCTGTCGATGAACATTATCTTCCGGGCGTGCGCTGCGCGCAACACGTCAAGGCGCTGCCGGAAATCGCTTCCCCCGTTGCGTTCGGCCAAGTCACGCAGGTCCAGGAGCAGCTTCACCGCCTGGTCGTAGCTCTTTGGTGGTTTCTCCGCAACGAGCCGCTCCACCTTGGTCCACAGCGTCGGCTCACGACCGG
>Ga0315282_10004865_pt1 | contig 23169 bp, 25 predicted proteins | sample YL17G07_20_MG_FD_203693 | JGI IMG/M metagenome (GOLD analysis project Ga0315282, IMG submission 203693) | Sediment microbial communities from Yellowstone Lake, YNP, Wyoming, USA - YL17G07_20 | ecosystem: Environmental > Aquatic > Freshwater > Lake > Sediment | place: USA: Wyoming | collected... | reverse complement strand
AATGAGATTGTTTAGCAACCTATCCCCCTGACCCCCTTCCCTTAGCAAGGGAAGGGAGTTTAACGCCCCCGTGTAGGTAAGAGAGGGGTGAAACCCCTCTCTATAAATCTCTTCCCCCTCTCCTTTGGCCGAGAGGTATGAAAGGTATAACTTTTAAGAAGACTTTTGCCTTCGTCCATTAGGTGGTCTTAAAAATAGTGCTGTTTTATAGTAGTGCCGGCGTGGATATGGCACAAGGAGATTGGCGCTCCCGCAAGCGAGATTGTTGAGCCCTTAAGGCTATGCCCTGATGCCCCAGGCTTTTTCAATCTCTAACCTAGTATTTGGGCCCGTGCTCCACCACCCCAGCAGGAGTTATTTTATCATAGCTCAAGGTAGACGTCATTACCACAAGACGACACTATTCCGATGTTTCATTCAGTGTCACCTGTTGAACGATTCGATGCATTGTTGAATGCTATCGTAAGCTAGGATATTGCCAAGAGCGAGTGCGAAAACATTCCGCACTATTACTCTCAATTTACAGTGGGGCATAGAGCTTCAAACTATCCTCAAACTTAGTACATCTTCTATTTGGGGTTGTCTGGGGGTATAATTAAAGGCGATCATGAAAAGATTGCTAATTTCCTTAGCTGTCGTTGTAGTGATAGCAGGTTTGTTCATGCTGGGAGATAGCAAAGCTCCAACTGCTGATACCAGCATTCCCAACAATGAGGTCACTAGCAGTGTGAATCAAACTGATAGTCCCATTTCTGCAAATGCTACAATTACCATAATTATGACAATGCCACCTTTGCCCGGGGCGTAGGTGGATTTGGAAAGTCAAAGCAGAGGAGGATAAAATGGCAACAGCCTATTGTATGAAGTGTAGGAAAAAGGTGGAGATAAAGAATCCTAGGCAGATTATGCTGAAGAATGGCAGGGTGGCAGCACAGGGTGTATGTTCTGTTTGCGGAACAAAAGTATTTAGGATAGGAAAGCTTTAGCTGTCTTATGAGTCATGGTAACGAATGATTGAGGTTAACAAGAGAACTGAAGGGGAGCTTACAATAACTGTAACTGAAGAAAGCAAGCTAAAGTATATTGTCACCTTTAGTATAAAGGTTGATAGATGGCGAAAGGTTTGGTTGCTTTCACCTAGTCTACCTAATTTAGGTCTTCGTCGGGCCAGCCTGTATAGGGGCCGGCAACATTTGAATTGGTTTGCGCATGGCGGACAAGAAGGACAGGCGTGGTCATTTATACTTCTTCACAGTAGGTTAATTTCTCCACTCGGAAACAATACCTAGTCTTGGCGTGGCATGTTTGGCAGCGTACGTATACGGTATAAAGGTTGTGGCTCGTCAATGCGAGTGTTTTTAGCCATAAGCTTCTTATTCATCAAAGCAGCGTGGGTTGTGATTGGAGCCAAGGGTGAATTGCCCAAAGCACCAATAACTATAAACGGGGGCACTCAGTTACCCTTTTCTCTTGCCACCCTTAGGTGGAGAAACCTCAACGTTACTAATGAGCTGGGTAGTATCTAGTTCTAGCCACCCCCCCTTGATGACGTCCAGGTTGACAAAGGTCTCAGTTCTCAAAATGCTGGGGAGGGCGGAGATTTCCTTTTCAATAAAGTGAGAAAGCTCTTCTGATGACCGGGTTATGATTATGGCTATAAGGTCATACCTGCCAGTGACAAAGGCCAAGTAGCATATATTTGGCTTCTGGGCTAGTTTCTCCGCCACCTTTCTCAAGTCCGCCATCCTGACCTGCAGCCCCATAACGCTTAAAAGGTTGTAACCCAGCGCACGCGGATTTGGCACGGCAACTATTTTCATGATATTCCCATTCTGAAGGTTTTTGACCCTCTTTCGCACCGTGCCCTCAACTACACCCAGCACTTTGGCGAGGTCTACATACCCTTGCCTGCCACTCTTTTGCAGCTCCTGTATCAGTCTGCGATCAAGCTCATCAATCATCTCGACCTCATAAAAAATGTTTAATAATAAATTTAGCACGTTTTCAACTTTTTAGAAATGGTTTTAGGGAGCAAATGCCAGCAAATCCAAGGTTCTGTGGCAACGTACCACCTAGTCGGTGCGATTTTCGTAAAGCCTCACGCATCAGTGGGGTTGACTTTTTACGATTTTTCTGTTAAACTCCTGACAATGTTTCGTTTTAGGTGCCATTGGCCCTTTGAAGCTGGTGTGTTAGGAGGATAAAATGAGTGATGTAGCGGAAGTACAGGTGTTAGGTAGACGCCAAGTTGAACAACTGCTTAGCATGGATGAAGCATTAAAAGTAGTGGAACGCGCCTTTTTGCTTGAAGGCCAGGGGGTAACTGTTATGCCTCCCAAATTATATCTTAATCTCCCACAGTACGATGGTGATTTTAGGGCTATGCCAGCCTACATAGATGGAGCTGTTGGATTTAAATGGGTAAGTGTATATCCCAATAACTGGAAGTATAATTTGCCAAGTGTGATAGCTATAATCGTCTTATCTGACCTTAACACCGGTCGCATTCTTTCCATCATGGATGGTACATATATTACTAGCGTAAGAACAGGGGCGGCAGGAGGTATAGCCGTCAAATACTTAGCCAGGAGAGATTCGTCCGTTATCGGGCTTATAGGCGCTGGTGTACAGGCCAGAACACAACTGCTGGCTATAAGTAAAGTGCTACCAAGGATTGAAGAGGTAAAGGTATTTGACCAACAGAGAGATGCCAGTACAAGATATGTCAATGAGATGTCGACAAAATTAGACATAAACATCCGTCCAGTTGAAACCATTGAGGAAGCGACAGAAGCGGATATTGTAGTTACCAGTACTCCTTCAAGAAAACCAGTGGTCAAGAAGCAACATATTTCGCCGGGAACTCATATAAATGCCATCGGGGCAGATGCCAAGGGGAAGCAGGAGCTAGAGGCTGATTTGCTAAAAAAGGCGAAGATCATAATCGATAATCTTGAGCAAGCTTCCCATTCGGGTGAAATTAACGTCCCCTTATCACGGGGAGTAATAAAGGTTGAGGATATCTATGGCACTCTGGGAGAGGTGGTGGCTAACATAAGGAAAGGACGAGAAAGCGATGAAGAGATAACCGTCTTCGATTCCACTGGACTGGCAATTCAGGATATAATCTGTGCTAAATTTGTATATGACAAGTCAATAAGAAAGGACTTCCCGCCTTTAAGCTCCTGTAATCTGGTACTTGGGGTGAGATATGACAGAATAGCTGAGAGGTAAAGCCTAAAATTCTGAAGAAGGAGGAGGAATATGAAAGGCAAAACGCAAAATAAAAACAAAGGAGGAATTGTCACTAATGCTATGAACCAGTACAACCGCTTGACGAAAAGTGTTTCGGCACATATAATATTTTCGGTTTCCGCGTAAAAGCTAAGGATGGATTGATGGGAATAACTCCGAAGCAGTTCGTTTTGCAAAGGTTGAAAGTTGTTATCAATAAAGGCAAGCCGATTATTGGCGCCGGATGCAGTAGCGGGTTAATCGCTAAGAGTGCTGAATTGGCTGGAGCAGACCTAATCATTGTTTATTCTACCGGGTGGTCAAGGCTGATGGGTTTGCCAACAATCATGTTTGGCGATTCTAATAAAGTAACCTTACAGATGGGCAAGGAGATTAGGTTGGCTGTCAAAGATGCCCCACTTATCGCTGGCATCGCTGCCAATGACCCTCTTAGGAGAATTACGGAGGTTTTAGAGGAAGCTGTTGATGTTGGTTTTAAGGGAGTAATAAATTTCCCCACCGTTGGCATTGACAGGCTGACCATGCCGGAGGATGAAACTCTTAAGCTGGGCTTTGAAAAGGAGTTGAAGCTAATAGAAGACGCCAACCAGATAGGTTTATTTACTATGGCCTATGTCTTCAACCAGCATGAAGCTAAGGCAATGGCAGCAAAGGGTGTAGATGTGGTAGTAGCACACATGGGTTGGACGACCGGTGGATTAGTAGGGGCCGAGGCTGACAAGGTAAAGAAATATGAAGAGGCAACGGCAAGCACTCAGGAAATATGTCAGGCAGCTAAAAAAGAAAAGTCCGATGTAATTCTCCTTGCCCACGGTGGTTCTTTTACCAGCGCAGAGGATACAAAGGTATTGTATGAATACACTGCTGCAGTTGGTTTTGTTGGTGCATCGACTATAGAAAGGATTCCCGTGGAAAAGGAGGTAATGGAAACGGTAAGGGCTTTTAAGAATGCTTCTTTACCCGAAAGGGATTAGAGCGCGATGTTGATGAAAACTAAGAGAATTGAGAGAAAAGAGATAATAAGTCGGTTGAAGAAGAGCTTACAAGAAAAGAGGCCAATAATCGGTGCTGCCTGTAGCCTAGGCATTGTTTCTAAATGTACTGAACTCGCTGGGGCTGACTTGGTAATCGCCTATGGCCCTGAAAGAGCGCTAAGTATGGGCTTTCCTATGCTGATTGCGGACGATTCTAAATTTACACCTGCATGGCTCTCCTGGCTTGCTTCCAGGGCGATGGTTGGTCTTGAAAATCCCAACAAGGCTACGATAGAGATTGGAAGAGAGATCATGTTGGTCTCTAAGGATATCCCTATCATTGCTGGAGTTGCTGCAAACGATCCGGTTTCGAGACTCGAGAAGGTTTTAGAAGACGTGGTTGAGGCTGGGTTTTCTGGGGTGATAAACTTTCCAACACTCGGACCTGATCCATTGGGGAGGACTATGTATAGCTCGTACGGCTTTAGCTTTCAGAGAGAAATTGAGATGTTAAAGATGGCCAGAGAGCTGGGCTTATTCACTATGGGCTATGTATTTTCTCCGCAAGACGCAAAAGCTGTGGTAGAGTGTGGGGTAGATGCGATAGTTGCCGATGTCGACTGGGACAGGGTTAGAGGGGCCCGAAAGGGCGACGAGAGGCTTCAAGAGATTCAGGCTATATGTGAGGTAGCCCTGAACGAAAGGCCAGATATAATCCTACTTGCTCACGACCGAGGCGCTGAAGATGTAGCTGATACACAAGAACTGTATGAGAATACCAAGATAGTCGGGTTTGTTGGGTCAATATGCTTTGAGAAGAACCTGATTGAGAGGGGAGTTACAGGAATGGTACGGGCCCTCAAAGATGTCCAGATCAAAGGTAAGGGGGAGAGATATGGCTAAACTGAAGAGACTTTTTGAGCCCGTCATGATAGGGAAAATGGAGCTTAAGAACAGGATAGTGATGCCTGCCATGTGCACGATGTTTGGAACCGCTTTTGGTGAGGTGAATAATCGGGACATAGACTTTTACGTGGAGCGTGCTAAGGGAGGGGTAGGCCTGATAATAATCGAGAATACCTGCGTTGAGTGGCCTCGGGGTAAGGCAGGGGCGAGCCCGATAAGAATTGATGATTTTAAATTTATTTCCGGTTTACATGACTTGGCAGAGGCGGTGCATCCGTATGGAACCAAGATCGCCACACAATTACACCATACCGGGAGGCAAAACTCAGTGATGTTTTGCACAGAAGGAGTGGAGCTTGTCGCTCCATCAGCCATTCCCTGTATGCCAATAGGTGGAGATATGCCAAAGGCCTTAACTGTGGACGAAATTAAGGACTTAGTAAATAGATTTGTCTTAGGCGCGGCAAGAACCCAAATGGCTGGCTTCGACGCTGTAGAGATTCACGGTGCACACGGATATCTCATAACTCAGTTCATGTCTCCTTACACCAACAAGCGCACCGATGAGTATGGTGGAGATTTTGACAGAAGGATGAGGTTTGCCCTTGAGATCGTGAAGGGGATAAGGGCAGCAGTAGGTCCCGATTTCCCGATTATCTTCAGGATGAGCGCAGACGAATGTGTGGAAGGTGGGCTGACGCTGAAAGATAGTAAAATGATTGCCAAAAAATTGGAGGATGCTGGCGTAGATGCCATAAGCGTATCTGCAGGTATCTATGAATCGAAACCCTGGCATGCTCGAATCTTTCCACCTTCAGGGATGCCTATGGGATGTAACCTTGACCTCGCTCAAGGGATTAAAGAGGTTGTTGCCGTGCCAGTCATTGTGGCTGGCAGACTTAGCCCACTGTTGGGGGAGAAGGCCCTCGAAGATGGAAAGGCGGATCTGATCGCCATAGGTAGGCCTCTACTAGCAGACCCGAATTTACCACGGAAAGCACAAGAGGGAAGGCTGGATGATATTCGTCCTTGCCTTTACTGTAACGAGAAATGTATTGGTAATCTTCACAAGCTTTTGTCGGTAAGTTGTCAGGTAAACGCATCAGTGGGAAGGGAAAGGGAATACGAAATTAGACTAGCACAGAAAGCGAAACGAGTATTAATAGTAGGCGGAGGCCCCGGGGGTATGGAAGCAGCAAGAGTGGCCGCACTAAGAGGCCATAAAGTATCCCTGTACGAAAAGGATGAAGAACTGGGAGGGCAACTGGTTCCTGCCTCAGTTCCTTCATTTAAGGACCCGATCAAGGACCTGATAAAATACTTCAAGTTGCAGCTTGAGAAGCTGGCGGTCAGAGTTGAGACTGGGAGACAAGTCAATTTAGGGCTCATTAAAGAGTTAAAACCCGATGTGGTGGTCCTGGCAACGGGAGCAACCCCAATTATCCCAGAGATTCCAGGAGCCAGCAATGAGAGAGTCGTGACCGCTGTTGACGTTTTGCTTGGGAAGAAGAAAGTCGGACGAGAAGCTATCATAGTGGGTGGTGGTGAGGTTGGGAGCGAGCTAGCTTGGCATCTGGCTGGGAATGGCAAAAAGGTGACCTTGATAGAGATGACGTTTGCTGTTGCACGCGATATGTGTGCGGTAAGTCGTGGTTTTCTTCTAGATAAACTCGACGAACTCGGCGTCAATATAATGCTTAATACGACAGTCAAGAAAATTACAGACGAAGGAGTAATTGTCTCCAACGCAGGTGGAGAGAAGCAAGTCATTAAGGGGGATACGGTAGTACTGTGTGTGGGATTTAAAGCAAACAAGGGATTGCAGTCGGAGGTAGAAGATATAGTGCCAGAGGTTTATACAATTGGGGATTGTGTAAAGCCTGGTAAGATATTTGATGCAATCCACGGAGGGGCCTTTATTGGACGGCAGATATAGGAGTGGGTCTTTACTAAGGAGGCCATTTAGATATGGGGAAAAATAAGAAATCTTTTCCGCTCAAGACAGTAGTTGTTGTGGGAACTTTGGATACAAAAGCGGAGGAAGTTGGGTATATTAAAGAGAAGATAGAGAAGGGTGGGTGCAGGGTCATAGTCATAGATCCAGGTATCCTAGGTAAACCAGGGATTCCAGCTGACTTCCCGAGAGAGAAGGTCGCTGAGGCAGGTGGGAAAACCCTCCAGGAGATTATTAGTGCTGCTGAAGGAGGGGCTGATAGAGCCGAGGGGACAAACGTAATGATAAGGGGGGTAGTGGAGATAGTTAAGCAGCTTTATTCGAGTGGAGATCTAGATGGTATAATTTCCTTAGGTGGGTCGACTGGCACAGCGATTGGAACCACAGCTATGAAAGCACTGCCGATAGGTGTTCCTAAGCTTGCAGTTACGACATATGTAGATCTCCAGTATCTAGGTAATAAGGACATAACCATAATGCAGACTCCAGCAGATATACTGGGACTTAATGCAATCATGCGAAAGACCTTATCGAATGCAGCTGCTGCGATCGCAGGCATGGCACAAGTTGAGCTACCAAAGGAGGAGTTTAAGCCTTTGATTGGACTGACTGCCCTTGGACTTACTACGCCTGGAGTTCTTAAGATTAACCTGCTCCTTAAAGAAAGAGGCTATGATCCTATAGCATTTCATGCAAAAACCGAGGTACTGAATGACCTGATACGCGAGGGACAGATTAGTGGAGTTATAGACCTAACAACCTTCGAAGTACTCGTGCCGATAACGTATCATATGCCGGAAAGTGTGGTTGAGAATAGACTCTCAGCAGCGGGTGAAAGAGGGATCCCTCAAATCATTGTTCCTGGCGGTCTAGATATGCATATCTTCGGTGGTACAAAGGAAACGATTCCGCCCGAATATAAGGATAGGAAGTTGCATATACATGGGCCTAACGTTGTCTTGGCAAGGACTACCAAAGATGAAGTTGCTAAAGCAAGTAAGATTCTAGCAAAAAGGGCAAATAAGTCACGTGGCCCTGTCGCAATAGTAGTTCCACTAAGGGGTTTTTCAGATGTTGACAAGGAAGGCGAGGCTTTCTATGACCCAGAAGCTGATAGAGCTTTTGGTGAAACGATGAAGGAAACTGTAAAGCAAAGTGTTGAGGTTGTTGAGGTAGATGCTCATATAAACGACCAGGAGTTTGCAGAACAGTTAATGAATGTTTTTGACAAAATAACGAGCCGAAGTGAAAAATAAGGAGGTAAGGATATGAATCAAAGCTTAGCTGCCCTTTCTTTTCCGGAGGCACCAAAGATAGTGGTCAAGCCGCCGGGGCCTAAGGCGGTTGAATTTACTAAGAGAATAGGCGATTGCATCCCTCCACAGGTATACTCGATGCTTCTGCCCATGATATGGGATTCCGCAAAGGGGGCCACTGTACGAGACATCGATGGCAATACATACATCGACTTTACAGCTGGTTTTCATGCAGCGAGCACTGGATTCTGTTATCCCAAGGTTAGTGAGGCGGTTAGAAGAGAGGTCGAGAGATTATCATGTCCGCCTGCTACGTGGCAGTTCGAGCTTAGATATGAGGCTGCCAAAAAGGTTGCTGAATTATGCCCCCCAGGACTTGATAAGGTGTTGTACGCAGCGTCGGGCACCGAGGCCGTCGAGATGGCGGTTAAGGTAGCACGATTTTTTACGAAGAAACAGGACATAGTATCCCTTCATGGGCATTATCATGGAAAGGGATTTCTAGCCACTTTGCTAACAGACCCGAAGTGGGGGACACAAAATAAGGATTATGGGCCATACCCGTCGGGGGTTTTGCATGCGCCTAGCCCGCATTGCTATAGGTGTCCCTTCAAAAAGGAGTATCCCGAATGCGACTTGGTATGTGCAGACTACGTCAGTGAAGTAATAAAGGCCGAGTCCCCTCACAATGTAGCTGCCGTGATCCTGGAACCGTGGGCCCGTGAAGGAGGTACACCGAAGGGCTATCTGCCCAGAGTGAAGAAGATATGCGAAGAAAATGGTGCATTGCTTATAGCGGATGAGATCACATGCGGCTGTGGAAGGTCGGGCAAGTGGTGGTATTGCAATTACGAAGGCGTTGTGCCAGATATACTCATCACGGGCAAGGGTATAGGAAGCGGTATAGTGCCAGTGTCGTTCGTGGTCACAACGAAGGAGATAGCGGATGGGCTGCCGTATTCCATCAATGAGGGCCAAACGTTTGGTGCAGTTCCTGCGGCATGTGCAGCGGTTATCGCAACGATAGACGTGATAAAGGAGCTAAAGTTGGTAGAAAATGCGGCCAGCGTTGGGGGCTATATGAAGAAGCGATTGCAGGGAATGGTGAACGAGCACAAGCTATTAGGGGATGTTAGTGCTGCGGGCCTTGAGATTACGTTAGATATCGTAAAGGACAAAGAAACAAAAGAGCCAGTATTTGCTGAGGGATTTGAACTGGGTACAAAACTGTGGGAAAAGGGCCTCCTTACGTATGGCCCCTGGTTTTTTTGGACACCGCCACTCGTGCTTACGCGCCAACAGGCAGAAAAGGGTCTCGATATCTTTGAAGAGGCCCTCAGTGAGGTGGAAAGACACTAAAGCGGCCAAAGAGAGTCTCATAAGCAAAGATGTTTTTGCTGGAGAATATTGGTCCACAGGGCTATTTGATAACGGCGTCCCTACTACGTACATTTTTATATAAAGCATGTCGGTCGAAGTGAGCCGAATGCCATGTGTTTAATCTAGTAGCTGGAGGAGCATGCCACTTATTTGTTTCCCTTTGAAGGCTAAAGTTTGGCAAACCAGGCTCATAATTGGTATACTCCCAGATTATGTTTGTGAATTATAGAGGCATGAAAAAAAAGAAAGGAAGTGAGGTCGGATGCTGCGCCATTGGCAAGGAGACAGGCATGTTCATCAGCGAATGTTTAAGTATTCCGGGTCAGAAGCCTTGCAGAATCCGCCGAGCCTGTCAGATGGCTTTGGAAAAGCCTCCTATCTGCGTAGAGGCGTTTGCTTTGTAGTAGAATAGGACTGTATGGAAGGATACATGATTAGTTTCGAGCATTGTAAGCCTTACTACTGAGCTTAATTTGTTTCGCGTTTTGTACTAGCAGGGTTTTAGTTGTTAATACGAGCGCTCGGGATAATCAGGTGACCAGTAGTGGAATGAAATGCCTAATTCTAATTCCCGAACTGCGACAATTAGGAGTATTCGGATTGTGGCAGCTAATGAGTAGCTTAGCAGGCAGGTTTGAAGAAAGTGCAGTCAGATAGTTATAAGAAATCGATTAAGGAGATACAATGAGCCTTGCTGAATATAAGCCCAATCGAGAGTTAATTTGGCATATTGAACACAATTCCGACCTCATTCAATCGATAACCGAAATTGCGAGGAATAAAGGAATAAGGATAGGAACTTTTACAGCGATTGGGGCTCTAAAACATGCACGAGTTGGCTATTATGATCAAAAGGATCATGAATATCGAAAGATAGAGATCAACTCACCCCACGAAATAGCAAGTTGTATAGGAAACATCTCCATAAAGGACGGAGAGCCTTTCATTCACGCACATGCAGTTCTTGCGGATGAAAAAGGAAATACTAAAGCTGGTCATCTGTTTGAGGGAACTGTTTTTGCTGCCGAAGTTCACTTGTGTGAATTGGAAGGACCGAGGCTTGAGCGGAAGTACGATGAGGTAACTGGCCTCTCACTTTGGTAAGTAAAGTAAGCAACAGGCATGAATTATAAAGCGGTTATAAACAAAGATGACCAAAATAAATTCATTTATTTTTGGTTCTCTGAGGGTAGATAGTATGCTCCATAATCATGAGATTTATATACCAGCTCTTAGCAAACTCGAAGAACGACAGTATCGGCACAGCTTTGCAAAAGATCAAGTTGAGCATGTATTAAAAAGTCTCGACATGGTCATTGCGGGGACCGCCACATTGAAAGTACGAACGTTAGGTAGTGATGCGGAGGCTTTTTAGAAAGAAAGTTGTAGAGGTAATAGAACTTGAGAGAGTCGCTGTAAAGGACAGACGCATGTTAGACTCACGCTTTGAGGAGGGGACAGCGATCCCTGTGGCCATAGGAGCAATCTTGATGCATTGAGGTAAGCTCCCGGAAATACATGGTATTACATCTACAAGTATCTGTAGGCCTGGTGACGTTATCGTTGTCGTCCAGCAAGTTATGAAATTGATAGGGAAGGGTGATAAAGCGGTTGAGATGTATATAAAAAGCTAGAGGTGAAAAAATAGAAAAAAGTTATAAAGTTTATAAATACCGCTGGGTTGTCTTAGTTCCATATATGTATATGGCAGCCCTTACCCAAGTTTATTGGCTAAGTTTTGCCGGGATTACAACTTATATGGAGGAGAATCTAAATTTCTCAACGATGCAAGTAGGTTGGCTTTCGACTGTAAATCTTTTAACAATCATGCTCCTTGCAATTCCCGCTGGCATGATTATAGACAGAAAGGGATTTAAATATGGAGTAGGCATAGGGGCAATTTTTGTAAGTATATTTGGTGCGCTTCGCATCATTGACCCATATTCATTTATTTTTCTATTACTCTGCCAGATAGGGCTTTCTATCGGCGCAGCCTTTTTCCAAACTGGAGTTACAAAACTAGCAGTTACATGGTTCCCTAAAAAAGAGGAGGCAACAGCAGTGGGTCTTGGTTCTTTATCTCTATTTATAGGTATGGCCGTTGGTTTAGGTGCAACTCCTTTCCTTGTAGAATCTGTCGGTTATAGCTCAACGATTTTAATCTATGGGGTTATGGGAATTATAGGTTGTTTAGCATTCTTTACACTTGTAAAATCTAAGCCTCCAACGCCTGTAAGAGAATTAGAGGAAGGTAGAGAAGAAATTTCATTTTTTGGGGGAATAAAACGAATTTTGAAGATTAGAGATTTCTTGCTTCTCGGCTTTATAGGATTGATAGTAATTGGCGCATTTTGTGGCCTAGCTACCTGGCTTGAAAAGATATTAAATGAAGCACATAACATTTCAATGACTAATGCTGGCACCATCTCAGCACTGTTAATCTTCAGTGGCATAGTGGGCTGTATCGCCATTCCAATTACTTCAGATAAAATTAGAAGAAGAAAGCCTTTTCTTATCACTGCAGGCGTGGTTGCAATGATATGTATTACTATTCTTATATTTGCAGATAGCTATATTGCTAATGCTATCAATGCTGTAATCTTAGGCTTCTTTCTACTTTCTGGTCTCCCAATATTGCTTACAATGGCCACTGAACTTACTGGAGAAAAATTTGCCGGTATTTCTATGGGATACATATGGCTTCTGGGGAATGCCGGTTCCGCGGCTATGGTTCCGATAATAGAAACTTTACACGAAAGAACAAGTAGCTATGTTTTGCCGCTTTCATTTTTAGTATCACTCACATTTATAGCTTTTATAATGGTTGTGTTGATAAGGGAAACATACAAAATTAGTGATATTAAAAAAACTACATAATATTGAGGGTTTGTCTTTGGCACGTAGTTTTCTGACTGGAAGATGTATGGCCCTTCGTTCTTTATAAAAGCGTAAGGACACTGCAAACTCCTTTGACAAATCCTTGATGATGTGGCTAGCGAGCAGGCGATGTATTACATGGCTGACGACTGCGAATTAAAGAAGCGGAGCTTAGAGAGCGACGATATAGTAGGCATTGCAAAAATTTACCCAGGTAAAAAGAAGTAAGGCTGGAGCTCTACTTACATCGAGAGTGGCTTAAGCCGTTATAATAAGCCATCCCTTTTGTAGATGAGGTATGCATGATACATAGTGTAACCTCTCTCTAGGGAATAGGTGGCTGCCTCTCTGATATGCCATAGGGTAACAAAGTCCGGCTCGCCTACACCAAGGGAGATAACACTTTCCAAAGAGGAAAGTAAGTCAAAAAACTTCCTGATACCTGACGGCGATATGTTATTTACCTTCTGTGAGATGAAATTGTCCATAGTCTTAATCTGAATAGGATGCATATTAACAGATTACGGGCTTAACGGCAGTCGTTTATTTCCCTCTGTGGGCTCGACGATTTCACCATCTTCTTTGTACCGCTTAAGCAGAAAATGGGTGGTGGTGCTCTGCACCTTTTCCAGTGGAGCTAGCTTTCCAGTGACAAAACTGGCTATTTCCTGTATGTTTTTAGCCTTCACCAATATCGCCAGGTCGTAAGTGCCTGAAACTAAATAGGCACAATACACTTCTGGGAAACGGCAAATGCGCTCAGCGATAGCATCAAAGCCAACATCCCGCTGTGGCGTTACCTTAACCTCAATTAACGCCAACACTTCTTCTTTGCCCAATTTAGCCCAGCTCACTATAGTCTTATATTTTAAAATAGTTTTGTCCCCCTCGGCTTTCTTGATGATGCTCCGCACCTTGCTGGCAGACATATCAACCATAGTGGCAATCTGTTCCGGGGTTGCCCGGGCATTATCCTCCAGAATCTCAAAAATTTCGTTCATATCGCCTCCTCAAGCTATAAGATCAATAGCTAACCACTGAGCCTCTACTTCATTGTAGCATAACTCAAATAGTTCGCCTTCATCCATAGTAACTTTAAATAGCCTTTTACCTAGCTCTTGCCACGCTTTTTCTATCTCCTTAACCTTATATTCTATTCCCTGCCACAGAAAAGACCGTGGCCGTTCCGCATAGGTATGCCCTGAATAAGGATTGACTTTGAGGGAATTTTTCATTTAACTTCATTCGATTCAGTGAACTCTGAATCCTTTTCTTTTGGATGTTACTTGCTACCTTCAACAGCCTTAATTTTCGTTACATGAACAAGGTCACATGGGAAAGTGATCGTTATTTGTCTTGTAGTTCCTCCGCCAATTCTTATATTCGCCATCATTATGCCCAGCGCCTCAAGGTTGAACAAACCGCCCAAATGTTGCCTCAAGGGTGGCAATCCGGGCAAATGTTGTGCGGACTGTGAATCAACTCAAAAGTACCCCTTAACCTGGGCTGGCTGTCTCATTTCTGCTGACTTCGTATACACGATCAGATAAATTCATAGGTATTGACATGTCGATAGTTTTATGTTCAAATAATAAACAAGCGCTTGATAAATATTAGTATCTATTTTCGGCTTAAACTATTTTATGTATTACGAAATTTTGTAGGGATGGCATATGGGTCGGCGTCAAAAATCGATTGATAGGCTCGGACAGATTTTAAGGGTTGCAGCAGCGCTTTTCATTAAAAAGGGTTATTTGAATACGCCAGTACGGGATATTGCGGCCAGATGCCATATGAATGTAGCGACACTCTATCATTATATTGGCTCCAAGCAGAAAATCCTCAGTTTGTTCCAGGAATACACTATGGGCCTGCTGAAAAGTTTTGTTGAAGAAAACAAAGAGGCCTTGGAAGAAATGGAGCCTGAAGAAGCATTGGCCTATGCAATTAAAAGATACCTTGAATGGGTAGATGAATACCAAAATGTGACAGTCTTCTGGTATCAGGAAACAAAGAACCTGACATCCAAACAGTTTCAGAGCCTGGCTATGCAGGAAGAATCTACTGTACAGGCGTTTCAATCTCTGCTTGAGAGGGGAATCAAAGACGGGAAATTCAGGATCGCTGATACGCGCATTGCTGCCCATAATATCGTGGTGCTGTGCGATATGTGGGCTTTCCGCAGATGGCTTTTGAGAAAGCATTACACGCTGGAGGGATACACAAAACAGCAGACAGAGTTAATACTGGCACAGGCAAGTGGCAGGATCCCTTAGCTTTAATATGATATAAATGAATGAGAGGTGGGAGGTGATAATACATGAGATTTGAGACAAGTGAGAAATACGTTCTCAAGAAAATGCTGCAAGAGACTGCTCAAAAACGTGGAGACAGCACCTATTTTTGGTTTGAAGGCAGGCAGATAACGTATGGTGAGGTCTATGAAAAAGCCCTGCGGGTCGCGACCGGGCTATCAAGGATGGGGGTGCAAAAAGGCAGTCACGTGGCCATACTTATGGAAAACTGCCCTGAATTTATTTATACATGGTTTGGCCTTGCCCTTCTGGGCGCAATTGAGGCACCTTTAAATCCATTTCACAAGGGAAGCATCCTTGAATACCTTATTAACTACTCTGATGCTGAGATACTTATTATCAGCAACAGCTTCGTGGACGAGATTAAAGCCATTGAGGACAGAATAAGGAGCATCAAGAAGGTGATAATAGAGGGACCTTATGAGCAGGGAGTATTTAAAAGAGTAGCGACAGAGCCTTTTATAAGGTTCCTTGAACTCCCTGCAAATCCACCCGAAGTGGAAGTAAAGCACGACGATATCATGGCACTTATGTTCACGTCCGGAACAACCGGACCATCCAAGGGAGTGCTGATAACACACAACCAGGGATTCTTTGTGGCCAGCCAGTATGTTAATTTACTTGGCGTGACAAAAAAAGATGTCGGCTATTGCTATATCCCTCTTTTCCATGAAGCACCGCAGTTTGGCCTGGTTCTAGGCGCCATGCTGTATGAAGGAAATTTCCTTTTGACCAGAGGTTTCAGTGCGGCTGATTTCTGGTCTGACATCAGGAAATATAATTGCACTGTATCTGGGATGTTTGAGGCGGTTATAAAAATACTTTTAATGGCGCCAGAGAAGCCTGATGATCGTGAGAATCCTATGCGGATATTCTCCACGGCTCATGTAACAAGGGAAAGCCAGGAAATCTTTGAAAAACGCTTCGCAGTGAAACTGGTGAACACCTATGGATTGACCGAGGGTGACTGCACGGTGGCTGCAACTTATAAGGACATCAGGCCAGGTTCATTCGGCAAGCCTCGCGGTTACTTCGACGTAAAAATATTTGATTCTATGGACAAAGAGGTCCCACGCGGCAGGGTGGGAGAACTGGTCCTTCGCCCTAGGCAGCCGCATATTATGTTTGAAGGTTACTATAAAATGCCAGAAAAGACTCTTGAGGCCTTTCGCAATCTCTGGTGGCATACAGGAGATCTAGCATACCAGGATGATGATGGATATTACTACTTCGTGGGCAGAGAGAAGGACATGATACGCCGCGGTGATGAAAATATCTCGGCGCTGGAGGTGGAGAAGGTGGTGGAGTCACATCCGGGTGTGAAGGAATGCGCCGTTGTTGCCGCCCATTCTGACCTGTGGGGCGAAGAGGTTAAAGTCGCTATTGTATGCCGGGAGGGCTGTAAGATAGACCCAGCTGAGATAATCGCTTACTGTGATGAGCGCATGGCTTATTTCATGGTGCCCAGGTATATCGAGTTTATGGCAAGCATACCTCGTACTGGTGCCAGTGGGAGGCCCGTGAAAGAAGAGCTGAAGAATATAACATCATCTACTTGGGACAGGGTTAAAGCAGGCGTTAAGATAAAGCGGGAACTGGAGAAACAGAAAAAAGGCAGCCAATAAAAATGGGGATATAAGATTAACAGGGATATTAACAGAAGGAGGCAGGAACAATATGAAAAAAATCTTGGTGCTTGGGGGTGCAGGCACTATAGGCTCAGAGGTGATCAAGCTGCTACTGGAGAGGAGCGAGGCAAAAGTCATCGTGGCGGATGCAAGTGCGAAAGGACTGAAACGTGTCGAGGCTGAGCATGGCAATAAAGTGGAAACAGCTGGGGTCGACGTCAATAACAGAGAAGCGGTGGTAAAGCTGATGAAAGGTGCCGACATAGCAATCAGCACCGTTGGACCTTTCTATAAGACCGCAGTAGCCATTATCAAGGCAGCCATAGAAGCCAGGTGCAACATGGTGGATATAGATGATGACTTCGATGCAACCAAGGATGCCCTGGAGCTGAATGAAGTTGCCAGGAAGGCTGGCATCACTGCCATTATCGGTATGGGGGCCAGCCCGGGCATTACCAACCTGATAGCCAAGCTGGGTGCCGGCAAGCTGGACAAAGTAAATGAAATCAGGCTGTATTGGGCGGAGAGCGCCATAGACCCCACTGGCCCGGCTGCGATGATGCACTGGTTCCACATCACCGCAGAGAAGGTCCCTGCTTTCATTGATGGAAAATGGGTGGAAGTGCAGGGATTTACCGAGCCGGAGGTGATTGAGTTCATGCCGCCAGTGGGCAAACTTGAAGTAGTTTATACAGGTCATCCGGAACCGGTTACTCTGCCAAGATATATCAAGGGTGTGAAAAATGTGAGTATCAAGGGTGCCCTGTATCCGCCCAAGATGATGGAGCTTTACCGCATGCTGATAGATACGGGCTTCGGCAGTAATCAGACTTTCACAGTCACAGAAACAGTCTCTATGCCCTTCAGAGAACTAGCAGTGCGAATCTTGAGGTCAATGCCACACTTCGCGCCAGGTTACTTTAAAGACATCCTCGAGGATGCTGTGGGTAAATACGAGGCCTGCGCGGGTACTTTCAAGATCGTGGTGAGTGGCAGAAAAGGTGATAAGGACACGACTTATGTGTACGACCTGCTGGCTGCTGACAACGTAGCCCGCAGCACTGCATTGCCTGCTGTTATGGCTGCTCTGACTGTTCTCGATGGTAAGGTCAAGGAAACAGGGGTCCTGGCACCCGAGGGTGTTCTCGATACGGGCATGTTCTTCACAGAGATAGCCAAGGAAGCCAAAGCCCGCGAGACAATGGTGGAATCAGCACCGTACATAAACGTGAAGTAGCGTTTGAAATGGGGGTGAGAATTGCAGGCAACAACAAGTCTGAATCTAATTTTGAAGCTGAGGCAAAATTAAACGGTCTCTAACCAACGAAGGAGGTAGAATGCGATGACAATTAAAAAGGAAAAGGCGGCCCAGATAGATCCATTGCTGATGGTTGTGCTCTCTAAGCGGTTTGAGGCAATCAGCCGTGAGATGGCCAACACCATGCTCCGGACCGGCCGTTCCGGGAATATAAATACGGCCAAGGACTTTTCCTGCGGCATCACCGACGGGAAAGCGAAGATGGTGTGTGTGGATGAAGGACTTCCTGTGCATATAGTCGGTGCCGGGTTGGCCGCGAAGGTCATGGCTGACCTGTTTGATGACATCAAGCCGGGAGATTGTTTTATCAACAATTCCCCGTACTATGGGAACAGCCACCATGCAGACCATACCTTGTTGGTGCCCGTCTTCTATAAGGGGAAACACATATTCACCACCATAGCGAGGGCACACCAGGCGGACATCGGCAATCATGAGCCGACCACCTATATGCCCTTTGCTACCGATGTCTACACCGAGGGTGCCCTGGATTTTCCATGTGTGCGTATCCAGCGGGAATACAGGGACTTGGAGGACATCATCAGGATGGCAAAGGTAAGGATCCGTGCCCCGGAGCAATGGTACGGGGACTACCTGGCCGAGATCGGCGCAGTCAGGACAGGTGAGAAAAGGATTATAGAGATGTGCGACAAGTACGGGGTGGATGTTGTGCTTGCCTTCGCCGACCAGTGGCAGGAATACGGGAAGCGGCGGATGATCGAGGCGATAAAAGCATTGCCCAAAGGGACCTGGGAAAATGAGACAAAGCACGATCCTCTTCCTTTCGTGGCACCGAACGGTATTCCTGTCAGAGTCAGGATGACAATCGACCCAGATGAGGCATACATCACCCTGGACTTCACCGACAACATAGACTGCATGCCTTTCGGTTTTAATATGTCGGAAGCGACCGTTATGGCCTGCGGGGTAGCCGGTATCCTGAATAATCTTGATCCCACGCTGCCGCATAACTGGGGTGCATTCAGCAGAGTGATTATCAAGATGCGGGAAGGCAGCGTGATCGGGCAAGCTAAACACCCAGTCAGTGCCTCAATGGCGACCACCAACCTTGCCGACCGGGTAATCAACGTGGTGCAGTCCTGTTTTGCCAAGGTCAGGAAAGACCTGGGGATGGCAGACGGAGCGTTTATGCCTGCTGCTGCAGGCAGCGTTTTCGGGATTGACTGGCGCCGGAACAACGCAGTCTATGTCCGTCAGCTCATCATGGGTAGTGCTGGGGGGCCCGGGCACTATGGCTATGACGGCTGGCTTGGCTATGGTATTCCTGTTGTAGCCGGCGTTGTGCACCTGGATAGCGTCGAGGTTGACGAATTAGCCATGCCCATATTTGTAGATAAACATGAGCTCATCCCCGATTCCGGGGGACCGGGCCAATGGAGAGGTGCACCCGGCATAGAGTGCCGGCAGAGACCGAGGCATGATGCAGGCTCTTGGGGCTTCATTGCGGACGGCCATGATAACCCTCCGCAGGGAGTCAGTGGGGGATTGCCGGGAAGGCCAGCCTGTTTATGGAAGTATGACATCGCAAAGGGGGAAATTGACAGGAAAGAGTTGCCCACTGTCTCACTGGAGAGCCTGCAGCCTACAGAAATGATGGTCTCCGAATCATGCGGTGGAGGAGGCTTCGGCGACCCCCTGGACCGCGACCCAGAAAAAGTCAGATATGATGTGCGTGAGGAGTTTGTAACCCTTGAAAAAGCACGTGAAATCTACGGTGTTGTCATTGATACCGGGCCCGAGCAATTTACCGTGGACTATACTGCAACAGAAGCCCTGCGAGTTGAACTCAGGAATAAGAAGGAGGCGGTAAAATGAGTTACAGGTTATGCATCGATATCGGCGGTACCTTCACCGACCTCGTTGTTTTAGATGATAAAGGACGTGTGAGCATGTTCAAATCGCCCACCACGCCGGACAACTACGAGGAGGCTTGCATAGATACGCTCAAGCAGGCCGCCGAGCATTATAGCTTTCCACTTTCTAGGTTCATAGAGCAGTGTAGTTCTTCACACGGGGGCTATTTCGCACATGGCTCCACGGTGAGCACCAATGCCATAATTGAGGGCAAAGTGGCCAAAACCGGCTTGATCTGTACAAGGGGTTTCCGGGATATACTGACGGCAAGGGAGGCAGGTAAGGAAGAACCCTACAACTGGCAGATGGAATGGCCGAAGCCCTATATACCAAGATACCTGACCATGGGCGTGACCGAGAGGATAAACGCAGAGGGCGGCATCGAGACACCTCTGGATGAAGACGATGTGCGCAGGGCCGTTAGATATTTAAAATCATACAATGTGAATGCCATTGCGGTAGCCCTGCTCTGGTCTATTGCCAACCCAGTACATGAGATCAAGATCGGGAAAATTATCGAACTAGAATGCCCCGGGCTGCCTTACAGCCTCAGCTACAGTGTGAACCCCTGCATAAGGGAGTATCGCAGGACGTCGTCAGCAGCCATAGACGCATCGCTCAAGCCATTGATAAGCAATTATATCTCTTCCCTGCAGAACCGGTTGGAAGCCATAGGATATAAGGGAGAGCTTTCCATGCTAACTTCAAGCGGAGGTATCATCTCCGCTGATGAGCTTAAAGCCAGGCCCGTTTATAGCGTTGGTTGCGGCCCGGCTCTGGCACCTAATGCGGGCAGGCTTATAGCGGCAAGGGAGCTCGGAGTGGATAACGTGATCACCACGGATATGGGAGGCACGAGCTTCGACGTGACCTGTATTACTGGTGGGGAGGTAGTCGTTTCCCGCGAGGCACTGGTCGGCGGGCATATGCTCGGTATCAACAAGGTTGACAATAAATCCATCGGTGCCGGAGGTGGAAGCATAGCGTGGGTAGACCGCGGCGGCTTACTGCATGTTGGACCTCAGAGTGCGGGAGCGGTCCCGGGGCCTGCATGCTACGGCAAGGGCGGCAATGAGCCGACGGTCACCGATGCTAATGTAGCGCTAGGATATCTTGATCCCGGCTATTTCCTTGGCGGCAGAATGAAACTTGATGCCGACCTTGCGGGGAAGGCCATACAGCAGAAGGTTGCCGGTCCTTTGAAGCTAAGCATCCAGGAAGCTGCTTATGCTATATGGGGAGCTGTAAATGCCAGCATGGTCAACGTCATACAGGACATCACGGTTTGGCGGGGCATTGACCCGCGCGAGTACTTGGTTGTATCCGGCGGAGGCGCAGCCGGGCTGCATATCGGTGCCATAGCGGGGGAACTAGGATTGAAAAAGATACTGATACCCAAGGTCGCCGGTACGCTCAGCGCATACGGGGGGGCCTTCGCAGATATCATATCCGAATTCAGCGCCAGCAAATTCACCGACAGTACGGGCTTTGATTTTGAAGGCATCAACCACGTGCTGGAGGAACTTGAAGGGCGGGCGGAGGACTTCCTCGGCCGCATGGAAGTGCCGAAGGGCCAAAGGAAGCTGAATTTCTACGTGGAGGCACACTACCCGTACCAGGTCTGGGAGCTGTCGGTGCCGCTGCGCGGCAGGAGGATCAAATCAGACGTGCAACTGAAACAGCTGGTAAATGACTTCCACAACATGCACGAAAAAGTCTTTACTGTAAAGGCACCCGAACAGTTCATCGAGTTTGTTTACTGGCGCGTCAAGGCAATCGGAGAGATGAAGGCGCCCGAAGCATTGAAACTACCCAAAGGCAGTGAAAGCGTAGCAGGAGCCTTGAAGGGGAAGAGGAAAGCCTATTTCAGGGACCTCGGCGGCATTGCCGATACCCCCGTATATGACGGGTCGCGCCTTGGGTCGGGCAACAGGATAACGGCACCGGCCATCATTGAAGAGCCGACAACTACAGTACTTGTTATGCCTGGCTGCTCTGTAAAAGTCACGGCATATGGAAGCTACCTGCTAGAGCTCAAATGAGAGAGGACACTTCGAATAAATTGTGAGGAGTTCATATATGAAAATATTGGTTCTCGGGTGTGGAGTTATAGGTTCGGGCGCCGTCCGGCAACTCGTGAAATACAGTGATGCAGAGATCGTGGCTGCAGACGTGGACATCGCAAAAGCAGAGTCGGTTGCCGCCAGATACGAAGCTGGAAGAGTGAAAGTCAAAAGGGTGGACATAGATGACCAGGAAGGCTTTCTAAAACTCATCAGGTCGGTCAATCCCAATGTGGTGGCCAGCACCATCGGCCCTTTCTATAAAAATGCAGGGAAGGTTTACAGAGCATGTATAAAGGCTGGTAAGGACTGTGTGGATGTATGCGATGATATCGACGGCGTCCAACAGGCCATGGACCTGCATGAGGATGCAAAGAAAGCAGGTATCACGATCATCAGCGGACTGGGGGACAGCCCTGGTCTTACCAATATCATAGCCAAGTTCTGTTGCGACCAGTTGGACAGCGTTGATGACATCAATATCCTCTGGGCCGCGCCGTTGAGCGCGGTCGGCTTGGCACAGTATTTTCACGGAATTCACTGCTTTGCCTTCCCGCATCAATATGTGAACGGTCAGCTTGTTGAACTAGCAGGTAAGGTGACAGCAGAATTTGGAGAGCCTCTGGGGAAGATTGAACTGCTTTACTGTGACCATCCCGAGCCTTTTACACTACCGCGATATATCAATGGTGTCAAGAATGTGATGTGTGCAGGCGCTGCCTGGCCTGAGGTTCCTGGGCTGTGTATGGAAGCAATCGCGGGCTTCAAGGACCTGCTGATGGAGCCGATAAAACTGCACGGCACGGAAGTGACCCCGATCGAGGTATTCTCTCACATGGCCTACCGGATGGTACAGGACCAGATAGCGAAATGGAAGGTTGAGGGTAAGCCATATAATTACGGCGGCACGATCATAGAGGTGACGGGCTTGAAGAACAGGGTTAAAACCAAGCTAACATTCTCCGGTGTGGGCCGTGGAATGAGCACAACGCCCAAGACGCTGACAACGGCGGCTAAAATGGTGGCTAGGGGAAAGATAAAGCTGAAAGGTGCCTACGCCCCTGAGGGCTGCATCGACCCGCTGGACTTCGTGAATGCCTTCTCTGAGGGCTTTGCCACAATCAAGACCATGCCCAGTAAAAGAGAGAATGAATATGTAGTGGACATAGTACCAGTGTAAACCCTATCCATAAAGCTAAAAAGGAGGGAAAATGGCTATTAAGACTTACAACGATTACTTCAGCAGAATCAAGAAGATGAAAAAAAATCTCTATATCGCTGGAGAGAAAGTGGGCAGGGATGATGAGAGACTTTCTGGACAATTGCGCATCATACGGGAGACATATGACCGTGCCAATGACCCTGAGT
>Ga0315282_10004864_pt1 | contig 23176 bp, 19 predicted proteins | sample YL17G07_20_MG_FD_203693 | JGI IMG/M metagenome (GOLD analysis project Ga0315282, IMG submission 203693) | Sediment microbial communities from Yellowstone Lake, YNP, Wyoming, USA - YL17G07_20 | ecosystem: Environmental > Aquatic > Freshwater > Lake > Sediment | place: USA: Wyoming | collected... | reverse complement strand
GCTTTCAGCCGGATATGACCTATGAACGACGCGGTTAGACTGACCACACCGATCTCGGAGGAAGTTGCCCGGAGGCTGAAGGCGGGAGACAGAGTGCTCCTGTCTGGCGTCGTCTACACAGGCCGGGATGCGGCGCACAAGCGGCTGTTCGAGCTTCTGGAGGCGGGGGAGGAGCTGCCGGTTGACCTCCGAGGACAGGTGATCTACTACGTCGGCCCGACTCCGGCCAGGCCGGGGCGTGTCATCGGCTCTGCCGGCCCTACGACGAGCGGCCGTATGGATGCCTACGCTCCCGCGCTCATCGCCTGCGGACTCCGCGGCATGATAGGCAAAGGCCTTCGCAGCCAGGCCGTGATCGATGCCATGAAGCAGCACGGCGCGGTCTACTTCGGGGCGACGGGCGGCGCGGCGGCGCTCCTCGCGCGGCGGATCACCGCCTGCGAGATCGTTGCCTATGAGGACCTCGGGCCGGAAGCGATCCGCCGGCTCGTCGTAGAGGATTTCCCGGTCATCGTGGTAAACGATGCCCACGGAGGAGACTTCTACCGCGAGGGAGTGGCGAGGTACCAGGTATGAGGTATGAGCGCGGCCCAGCGTTCCCGTTGATCTTTCGTAAGTTTGAAAGGAGTTAGCGTATGTACCGCGGCAGAGAAGGAATGTGGTCTTGGATTCTGCACCGGGTTGCCGGCGTCGGCATTCTGATATTCCTTGCTGCGCATATCGTAGACACGTCGTTCGTCGGTTGGGGACCGCGGCTCTATAACGACACGGTGCAGCTTTACCGGAACCCAATCGGACGCGTGGGGGAGATAGTCCTGATCGGCGCGGTCATCTTCCACGCCACAAACGGAGTCAGGATCATCCTTATCGACTTCATCCCGAGAGCGACGCGGGTGCAGAGAGCGCTCTTCTACGGGGCGGCAGCCGCGTTCCTCGGGATTTTCATCCCAGGCGCCTACGTTCTCGCCCGCGCGATATTCTCCTAGGAGCAGCATCGGATGATGAAAAGGACTACGAGACCAAAGGGCAACTTCGAGCTTGCGAGTTGGTTCTTCATGCGCATCTCGGGCGCTCTGATCATAGTGTTCGTCGCGATCCATCTAGCGTTCGTCCATTTCGTCTTCGGCGTAGACAAGATCGACTTTGCCATGGTGGCGCGCCGGTGGGCTACTCCTACTTGGCGGACCTTCGACTTCGTGCTGCTGACTGTTGCGCTTCTGCACGGCACGAACGGAGCACGGATTCTGGTAGATGACTATATCCACGCGAGAGGGTGGCGCACGATTGTCCTCTCGGGGCTTTACACGGTCACATTCCTGCTGCTTGTGGTCGGCGGGGTCGTGATGTTGACGTTCCGACCGTAGGGAAGAGGATACGATGTACCATCGACACGATGCTGTAATCGTCGGCGCTGGAGGCGCCGGGCTGAGGGCGGCCATAGAGCTGCTTGGAAAGGCTGATGTCGGCGTTGTCAGCAAGCTCTACCCTACCCGCTCGCACACCGGCACGGCTCAGGGAGGCATTGGCGCAGCCCTCGGCAACGAGGAGCCGGACGACCCCCAGTGGCACGCGTTTGACACGGTCAAGGGAAGCGACTACCTCGGTGACCAGGACGCGATAGAGACCATGTGCTACGAGGCGGTCCAGGCGGTTTACGATCTGGAGCATATGGGCCTGCCGTTCTCGCGCAGGGACGACGGCAGGATCGGCCAGCGCCGCTTCGGAGGCCACACCCGGAACTTCGGCGAAGCACCGGTCATGCGCTCCTGCTACGCCGCCGACCGCACCGGCCATATGATCCTTCAGACCCTCTACCAGCAGTGCATCAAGCACAACGTCACGTTCTACAACGAATATCACGTCCTGGACCTGATCGTAAACGATGGAGTCTGCTGCGGAGTCGTTGCCTACGAGCTTTCGACCGGCGAGCTTCATACCTTCCACGCCAAGACGGTGCTCTTTGCGACCGGCGGCTTCGGCAAAATGTACAAGGTCACATCGAACGCTCACTCGCTCACAGGCGACGGCCTCGCTGTCGTCTACCGGCGCGGGCTGCCGCTCGAAGACATGGAGTTCTTCCAGTTCCATCCGACCGGCATCTACAAGATGGGCATTCTGATCACGGAAGGGGCACGCGGGGAGGGCGGAATCCTCTTGAACGGCTTGGGCGAGCGGTTCATGGAGCGCTACGCGCCGACGATCGTGGACCTTGCCCCTCGCGACGTGATCTCCCGGGCTATGTATATCGAGATCCGAGAGGGCCGGGGAATCGAAGGCAAGGATTACCTCTACCTGGACCTGACCCATCTCGGCCGCGATGTCATCGAGAAGAAGCTGCCGGATATCGCCGATTTCGTGCGGACCTACCTCGGCATCGATCCTGTCGTGAAGCCGATCCCCATTCAGCCGACGGCTCACTACGGCATGGGCGGAATCCCGACCGACATGGACGGCCGCGTCGTGATAGACGAGGTCAACACCCCGATGCCGGGCTTCTACTCGGCTGGGGAATGCGCGTGCGTGTCCGTGCACGGCGCTAACCGGCTCGGGACGAACTCGCTCGTCGATATTCAGGTCTTCGGCAAGCGCTCGGGCGTGCATATGGCCGAGTTCGTCAAGGGATCGGACTTCAAGCCGCTGCCGGAGGATCCGGAGGGGATGGTAAGGGCTGAGGTCGAGCGGCTGAAAGCCAACACAGGCGGCGAGTCCGCTGCGAAGATCCGCGCGGAGCTCCAGGAAGAGATGATGGACAAGGCCTCCGTCTTCCGAGATGTGGACCACCTGAAAGCTATGAGAGCCAAGCTCGACGAGCTGAAGGACAGGTTCCGGAAGGTGTCGGTGGAGGACAAAGGTGACAGGTACAACACGGAAGTCATGGAAGCTTACGAGCTCGGCTTCCTGCTTGACCTTGCGGACACGCTGCTTGTCTCGGCGGAGGCGAGGACGGAAAGCCGCGGCGCGCATTATCGGGAGGACTATCCCACGCGCGATGACGCCAACTGGCTGAAGCACACGCTTGCTTACAAAACCGATTCGGGCATTCGGTTGAGCTACAAGCCGGTGACGATAACGAAGTGGGAGCCGAAGGAGAGAAAATACTAGGAGGGGCTGGGCGTTGGGCGCTAGCTGGCGGAGCAGCCAATGCTCTGGCACCTGGCACCCGGCGCCCGAACAAAGCACGATATGCAAGTCAACCTACGGATAAAGCGGTTCAACCCCGACAGTGAGAAGAAGCCTATCTTCAGGAACTACACGGCGGAGGCCGAGCCGACGGACCGCGTGCTCGATGCGCTGAACTACGTCAAGTGGTATCACGACGGCACGCTCGCCTACCGCCGGTCGTGCGCGCACGGCATCTGCGGCTCTGATGCGATGATCATCAACGGGGTCAACCGGCTGGCGTGCAAGGCGCTCATCCAGGACGTCGGCACGCACATCGTCATCGAGCCAATCGCCGGCTTCCGTGTGCTGAAGGATCTGATCGTCGATACGGAACCGTTCTTCGAGCAGTACCGCTCGATCCTCCCGTACCTCATCAACGACGACCCGCCGCCGATCAAGGAGCGGCTGCAGAGTCCGGAGGAGCGCGAACTTTTCGACGATACGACCAAATGCATCCTCTGCGCGTCCTGCACCGCATCGTGCCCGATCTTCTGGTATAACCAAGCCTACGTCGGCCCGGCGGCGATCGTGAACGCCCACAGGTTCATCTTCGACAGTCGGGACGAGGGCGCAGCCGAGAGGCTGGACATTCTGAACTCCCGCACCGGCGTCTGGCGCTGCCGCACCATCTTCAACTGCACCGAGGCCTGCCCGAGAGAGATCGAGGTCACCCGCGCGATCGAGGACGTCAAGCGCGCGTTACTCTACGGGCAGATATAGCGGCGTCTTCCGATCCCGGGACAACGAGGAGACCCGGTAGAAGCCGCAGGCCCGGTCCAGCACCGACGTGGGGTCATCTTTCGGGGTTCGCCGCGCCGGGTCCCGGTTTCCGAACGCTCTTGCCCATTCCCGGAAGACCTGCTGATACCCCGGCCCGTCTGGCAGCGCGGCGCGGGCTGGGTGCGACGTGCCTGGTGGGGATGCGGGAGACCTGCTCGGGTTTCTGGGGAGCGATTCGGAAATCGCTCCCCAGCATCAATCGCTCCCCGGCGTGGAAGCTTGGATCGCTTCGCAGGGCGCGCTCCCCAGGGTGCAGGGATCGGCGCCGACACCTGGCGCCTGGTACCTGATACCCAGCACCTAGCACCCGCTAGGTCGAATTGCCGCCCTGCTTGTGGCACTGCGTGCAGGTCATCCTCGTATCGTCCGAGTCGCCGTCCTCGCCGATCGGCTGGGTGCCGGTCGCGAGAATAAGGCCGAAGGCGTGCTTGTTGCCATGGGCCTTGTGACAGCTCAGGCAGGTGGGCGTGAGGTTGGTCGGAGCGCCGGCCCATTTCTGTCCCTGGACGCCCCAGCCCTGACCCGCTGCGCTCATCACTCTGATGCGGTAGAGCCTGTCCGCGTACCTGCTGAGCTGGCTGTGGCCGCCTCCCAGTCCGCCGATGTCGCAGTTGGAGTTCGGATGGCGGATCCACTCGCCGGCTGCCGTGCCGCCGACCTCGATGCCGCCCTTATCGCCGTGGAAGTTGGTATGGCAGCTCTTGCAGAACGCAGCCGCGCCAGACTTCGTCTGATCGGGCTCGATCAGGTTGACGTTGTCCTGTCCGTAGTGCAGGTTGAGGTCATCGGGCTGTCCGGGAGCGGGCGGAGTCCAAGCTTCGTAGACGTCCTTGCCCGCCTGAGACTGGCTGCCCTTGGCATAGCTGACGGTGATGCTCGCGCCCCCGTTTTCGACGAACAGGTTGCGGAAGCCGCTGCCGCGCCCGTGCCCGCTATGGCAGTCAAGGCAATCGAGGCCGGCGCCGGCGTGGGCCCAGGTTCCGCCCGGAGCCTGAGCTGTAGAGCCGAGCGTATGGCCGGTCCATTCCGGATAACCCGGCACACCGCCGACCCTGTTCATAGCTCCAGCCGATCGCCCGCCGGTGACGCCGTTGATGTCCGAGCCGAGCACATCGGGGATGCCGGGCTGGTCGTCATGGCAGGCCAGGCACAGGTGGTTGGGGTTGTTCTTGAGCAGGTACTCGTTTGGTCCACTGCCGAGCTTCCACGTTGCATCTCCGGACCCGCCGCTCATATCGTGGCTGCGGCTGAAGTGCATGGTATGGCAGTCGGAGCAGAACCCGGTGTCACCCATATGGTAGTCGCCTGCGAACGAGATTCCGGCGGCAAACACGACCATCAGGGCAGCCCCGGTTACCAGAAGCAATCTACTCATTACCTTTTCCTCCTAAAGACCCCTAGTAGGACACTCGACCAGTGTGTAGGGTCTTACGGATACTCACCTCCTTTCGTTAGCTGATGGATAACCGCCGGCGTCAAGTGACGCCGGCAAGGTAACTAGCTTCCCGAAGCCATATCGAGTTTGAACCCTTGAAGCCTCGCGCCGACCCTCTCGACGGTGAAAAACGTCCTCTTGCCATCTCCGGCAATGCCCGTGGGGTAAGCCAGATCGCCGGGAGCGGAGCCGAAACCGCCGAGCCTGGTCAGGTACTGACCATCGGGACCGAAGACGGCGATCACCTGTCTGAGGCCATCGAGGACATAGATATCGCCCAGGTCGTCGGTGACGACACCCTGGGGCAGCGAGAAGTTGTTGGGGCCGGCTGAATGCTCGCCGAAGCTCAGAACCTGCTTGCCATCGGACGAGAACACCTGAACGCTGGGTCTGGCGAGGGCGTCGGTCACGTAAGTCCTCCCGGCCGCGTCCACCCAGATTCCCGTGATCGCCTGGAAGCCGCCTTCGCCCGTCCCCTTCTTCCCGATCCGCCGAGCGAGGCGCAGATCGCGATCGAGAACCAGCACCGCGCACTCTTCCCCGCCAGTGCCGAGATACACGTTGTCAGCGTGGTCGATGCCGACGGCCGTACACCGGGCGGCCTCCCGCGGCAGCTTCAGCAGATCGCCCGGATAGACGCGCTTGAGCTGTCTGCCTCGGTAATCGAGAACGTCGAGATACGGTGCGAGAGCGTCTACCACGAAGATGTCTCCTCCACTGTTGACCGCCACCTGCTTCGGCTCTCCGGCAGCCGAATCCCCGGGTTTCTTTCCGTCCACGTAGTGCCTGATCCGCGTGATCGGCGTGCCCACTGTGTCGAAAACGAGGATTTCGTGCTTTCCCGAATCTGCAACGTAGACCTCGCCTTTGCGCGCATTGAAGAAGACACCTGCGGGGCTGTCGAACCGCGCACTCCTGGACCAGCCGTAGGTCATAAAGTAGACCTTCCCGGCTATGCCGGGAGGCGTGCCCGCGCCCAGCGCGGGGACGAGGTCCGTCGCGAGCGAAATGGTGAACACTATCACAATCCAGACCGACATTCTGCCCCGCCGGAGGGTGCTCCGGCGGGCCTTGTTGAGATCAGCCATTGGAAAGCCAAGCTACAGGTATTCGGTTGCGTCGTTCCGGGACGCCTCGTCCCGAAACCAGTGGCGCCGTGGAGAGCCACGGCAGCAGCCGGCGGCGACACGGCCAGGCTATCGCTTCATGGCCTTGTGGCACATCCGGCACAGGTCCGCCTTCTTGTCCTTCTTGGTCAACTGGTCAAAGTCCGACCCGTGCGGCGTGTGACAGCTTGCACAGGTCAGCATCTCCTTCGTAGTCGGGTCGATTACCACCTTACCCTCCGGCGTCTTGCCCAGCGGATGAAGATGGGGCTGGTGGCAGCCCTTGCAAAGCTCGATGGAGTCCTTCACGAGCATGTTCTTCTCTTTGGAGACATGAGGAGTATGGCAGGCCAGGCAGTTCAAGTCTCCGGCAGGTTTGTGCGTGTAATCCGAGTTCACCTCGGTCTCGACACTGCTGTGGCAGAGGAAGCAGGCATAGGCGGGGGTCTTGTCCCGGAGAAGCGCCTTCGGCGCATCGGACGCATGCGGCGAGTGGCATACGGTACACATCCCTTCCTGCACCGGGGCGTGCACCGAAGACCCGTCCGCCGGTGCGGCGGCGAGATCCTTGCTGTGACAGGACGTGCAAAGCTCCCGTTCGGGCTTGACAAGGTCCAGGCTGCCGGCCTCGTGGCACGTCTCGCACTGCCCGGCCTTGAATGGGCCGTGCCGCGTGGTCTTGAGGAGCTTGTCTGATTTGCGGCGAGAGTGCGCGGCGTGGCACTCCGTGCAGTTCGAGGCCGAGACGTCGTAGCCGTGGTGGGCGGCTCCGAACTTGGCGACGGCCGCGCTGTGACACGACAGGCATACCTTGGGTAGGTCGGACACAAGCTGGTGGCGGGAGTTTGTGCCGTGAGGATCGTGGCAGCTCAGACATGCGCCGCCAGCTACCGGGGCGTGCTGATAGCCGCCGTTCTTAGCAACGTCCTGATGGCACCCCACGCAGAGTTCCGGAGCCCGCTTCGTAAGAAGCCCGGGCGACTGGAGATGGACGGTGTGACAGGCCAGGCAGGAGACACCGCCTTGGTTATGCTCGGACCGGCGCCAGTACTTTGGCTGCATCGTCTTGCCAACAACGGCTCCGGGCCCACCTTCGAAGTGACACTTGCCGCATATCTGAGCCACACCTTTCAGCGGGGCGTTCTGCAAGCTGGCAAGCTTGGCCTTCGTCGGTTCGGCGACGTGGAGGCTGCCGGGCCCGTGGCAGACCTCGCAGCCCTTCAAGCTGTCCGGTAAGCCTTCAGCGGCGAGGGTTTTCGCGTGCGGGTTGGCTGCCCAGCCCGAGGCCAAGTCTTTGTGACATGCTTTGCACGCATCGGAACCCGCATTGCTGGCCGGTGCCGAACCTTTCGTCTCGGCGGCAGCCGAACCCTGCTGGCCCGCTGCACGGACTAGAGCGCCCAGGGCAAGAAGCAGTACGAGAGCCGTTATCGCTCGCCTGGAGCCGGGCAGCAGATTCATGGATTGCCAACCTTCCAGCAGCACAGATGCAAAGCCAGCGGGCGCTTCGACGAACCACTAGGTCTACGAGAATTGTGCCACCTTTCACAAACCTGGACCAATTAAAACCCGCTGCGGATCATCCCGCAGAGGACCGATTTGCGCACCGTGATTCACAGAACCACAAGCATAATAGCGCTAGCGTACGGGCTTGTCAACTGGTGATATTGCCCCAGCCGCTGGACCCTTGTTTCAAACCATAGCAATTCGGTGCAAACTTCGTGCCAACGCGCACAGTGCTGCACTCGCTGCGCCCGGCACTTGGCGCTCAACTTCCCGCCGAGTGAATGTCCGAGTTCCGGTGGCACTCGACGCACACCGCCGCGGACGGGGTCTTGACGATCTTCGTCGCGTCGCCGTTGTGCTCGCTCGCAGGGCCGTGGCAGGACTCGCACTGCACGCCCTTGAGGTTCGGCGTCGCTGCGCCGTCCGTGTACCCGCCCTTGCCGTAGCCGGTCGTGTGGCACGGCAGGCATTCCGCGTTCTTGTCCTGATCCACATTCACGAGCAGGTCGAAAGCACGGGCGTGGCCGGTCTTCAGCCAGCCGGCGTGCTCAGCCGAGTGGCACATTCTGCACTTATCGGCGCCAATGTACTTCGCGTTCTGAGACGGCGCGGCGACGATAATGCCGCACGCCGCAGCCGCGAGCGCGAGGGCCAGAAATGTCTTTCTCATGTCTTACCTCTCACTAACTGCGAATCCGCGTTCTCTTCCTCGGACAGGTAGAACGCCAGCACCGCCAGCTCCTGCACGAAATCCACGTTCCGTACGACGACGCCTTCGGGCACTTTCAGTGGCGCCGGAGCGAAGTTCAGGATTGCCCGAACACCGGCGTCCACCAGCCTGCCGGCAACCTCCTGAGCGGCGACCGCAGGCACGGCGATTATCCCGATCCGGGCCTGCAGTTCCTCGTTGGCTTCGGCGATCTCGGCCGCATCACGGATCTCGAGGTCCCAGAGACGGCGGCCGATCTTGTTGTAGTTATTGTCGAAGACCGCGACTATATGGAAGTTCTGGGCACGCAGGCCTGGGTAGCCGGCGAGCGCGCTTCCGAGGTTGCCAGCCCCCACAAGCAGCACAGGCTGGGTGCGTGACACCTTGAGGATTCTCGCAACCCGGCTGCGGAGCTCTTCGACGTCATAGCCTATGCCCGGGCGCCCGAACTCCCCGAAATAGGAAAGGTCCTTTCGGAACTGCGCCGCGTTGATCCCCGTCAGGGCTTCGACGTCGTTGGACGACGCAGTCCGCACCCCGCGGTCCGACAACTCCGCAAGCACAGTCAGGTAAGTCGAAAGCCTCTCCAACGTCGGAACCGGTACTTTCTGAGAGTTGTGACTGCGCATCTGACCACACCTTTCGGGCGGGAATGGCTCGGGCAGTTTTGTGCCCTATTTCACAGCGTTACCTGAAGTATAGCATCCACGCGCAACAGTGTAAAGCGGAAACTGCACGGCTAAAGCGACGGGCACGGCGGGCGACCCGCCGTACGCCCCCAGTTCTCCTGTGGCTATCGCACCTCTATGCCGGCTGAGCTTCCCAGTAGACCCGGACCTCGCGCTCCGGCACGCGCGTCGTTATCTGCAGCCTTCCGTTGACGGTTCGGCTGTGAGCGCTGGAGTTGGTGAGAAGCTCTCGCACTACGGAGGGCGGGCCGGCGGGAAGCGTGAGGGTGGGATGCACGGACATATCCGAATGGTTGAGGCAGACCACCGCGCGCCGGTTCTCCTCATCGATCCCCTCGAACAGGCTCACCTCGAACTGGTTCTCGAATCCCCTTGTCAGCCCCAAGACCTCCACCTGCCGCGGAACCTCCATCCAGTCGAGGATGCCAGAGAGCAAGCGGAGCACGTGCTCGTCTTCTGACACGAGATAGGTAAGGGCAAGGCTGCCAGCTATGTAGGCGGTTTTGCCGCGGCCGCAGCTGCCGATGACGGCCGCGGGGCCGGTCGCCAGGAAGGTACGTGGGTCGAGGAGGTCCAGAACGGCAGAGCGCCCGGCATCGACCTCCAGGTCAACCCTGCAAGGCGCGTCCAGTCGGAACCTCGTGTTGGCGCCGACATACGGGAAGACGCTCTGTGCAATAGCCGTGGTGGCGACGGGCACGAACGGCTCTCGGGCAGCCTCGCGGGTCCTTTCCCTGCAGCCGACCACTTGGGCCAAACCAGCACCGGGCGTCTCGGGGTAGGCATTGCCCTCTTCGTCGAGCCACGCAAGCGGCGCTTCCGCTATCAACGCACCGCCTGCCCGCACGTACTCTGCTAGGTTCCCCGCCAGTGACTCCGGACACTCCAAGAGAACGGGTATGTAGATAGCGCGGTACTGCTTCAGCTCGTCGAGTGTAGCCCGGTCGCCTATGAAAGACAGAGCTACCCGGCTCGCTGTCAGCAGCTGGTAGGCGCCTGCAGCAGGGCCCGCCGGAAGCGCGGGTTCGGGGATCCAGATGGGGCCGCGCTTGCCGACCAACACGGCGACAGCAGGAACGGCCGGGCGGGCACTCTTGAGACCGGGCGCTTGAGCCAACAGCACGGTATCCGACGCGATGCGCTTCAAACCAGGCCAGTAGCTGCCATCCAGATCCCTCACGCTGCCGGTTCGAGACCAAAGGCGCCCCCGAGGCGGATCCCACGTCTCGAACACGACCCCCCTGGCGCCGTGCGCCAAACTGGACCAGAGCTCCCGGGAAAGATCCTCAGGTCGGAGTGGGCGACCACAAACCCGAAGACGGGCAGGCAGCACGGCGTATGCGATGTCGGCGCTGCCCAGCCCGCGCAGGACGGCAACGGGAAAGCCTGCTAAGCGGCCCTGCGTGGTTGCTCCTCCGCTGCTTGCCGCCGCAAGCAGCCCCGGGCCGCGTACTCCTGGCTCCACCCTGACGCACTCAACGACTACTGGCCGGTGGGGGTCAAGGCGCCGTACGATCTCGTAGGGCTGAGGGACTCCACGCAGCGACATGAGAGGATCTGGGAGGAGCACCCAGACGGCGATGACGTCGCGAGCGGTCAGCCGGCTAATGGCCATTCGGTAGTATGACTCGGCCTCGTCTCTGGCGGCCTTTGTCTCGAGCTCGTCGGTCTCTGGCACCGGGCCTACCCTGCCAGGCTTCCGGAGAAGGCGGAACGTCATGTTCCGCGCCTCGGGCTCTCGTTGGCGAACCTCATCCAGAGCCGCCTGCAGCGTTGACCTGACTGTCTCGTACGCGCTGCACGCGGCCGCCCCAATCCTGGCGCGCAGCTCGCTCAGCTTCTCCGACACGGGGAAGGGTGCGAGCACCGCAAGGACCCTCAGATCGTGCTTGGCGGCAAGGTCCAGAAGGTAGTCGATCTCGTCGTCGGTGTGGTCGGCAAGAGTAAGCCGCACGCAGTTGAACCCTGCCTTCTCGATCTCGCGAAAGTCCTCCTGCCACTGCTCTCTCGGGAGCGTGCCGCCATAGGTTACGCCTATCGGGAAGAAATCAAGCATCCATTTGCCCGAGCCCATGGCCGGCACAGCGGTCCGCCGCTACAGTCCGCCAAGGACCTCCGCCGTGTGGCACACCCGCACTCTGCTTCCACGTTTCTCCAGGCCGCCCCTAATCTGCATTATGCATCCCGGGCAGTCCGTCACGACGATCTCCGGCTCGACGGAGTCGATGTTCCTTATCTTCCGGGCCAGGATGGAGGCCGACACGTCCGGCAGCTTGATCGAGTAACTCCCCGCGAACCCGCAGCAGACGTCCGACTCGGGCATCTCGACCAGTTCGAGGCCGGCCGCCGCGAGCAGCTTCCTCGGCGCCTCACCGCCGCCGATCCCGCGAACCTGATGGCACGGGTGATGGTACGTCAGCCGCGCCGCTTTAGCCGACGGCCTCACACGGAGCACATTCGCCGCGAAATCCGAGAAGTCCCGAACTCTCGCCGCGAGCGCGGCGGCTCGGTCCTCCCAATCCGTTCCCCTCAAGAGCCTCGGGAACTCCTCAGCGAGCACGACGGCGCAGGTCGGGCAGACCGTTACTACATACCCCGGATCACCAGCCTCCAAAGCTCGGATGTTCCGCTTCGCCAGCTCCACGGCGGTCTCGAAATCACCACAGTAGACGGCAGGAGCGCCGCAGCAGGCCTGTTCATCGGGGAACAGCACCTCCGCCCCGCCGGAAACCATAGCCCGTGCCGCCGACTCGCCTATCTCGGGGTAGATAAAGTCGGCCACACAGCCGGCGTAGAGTGCAGCTCGCGCCCTCGGTTTCCCTGTGGGGGCCGTGTACGCAGGAATGCGCTGACGAAGCGGATGCTCGGCGATGACAGGCGTAGTGCGGAACCTGGGCAGGAACGGCGCCCATAAGATGCGGCCGCGGCGCGCAACCGGCGCCTGAAGCACGCTCATCGCGCCGACAACACGCCTGAGGACATCTGGGTTTCTCAGCACGCCCCGGAGCAGCAGCCTGCTCGCCGGCCGGAGGCCCTTCCGCGCGACGAGCCTGCGCCGCAGATCCACTGTCATATGCGGAACATCGATCTTCGTTGGGCAAACGTCAACACACAGCCGGCAGCCGTGGCACAGCTCCAGGGTCTCCTCGGCGGCGTCGAGGTTCCGGTGAAACGCTGTCAGGATCGCCCCGATCCCGCCGACGTAGGAGTTGCCGTAGACGTGCCCTCCGACGGCGCGGTAGGCGGGGCAGACATTCAGGCACGCGCCGCACTTGATGCAGTAGAGCGCCTCCCGCATCTCCTCGTCCTCCAACATCCGCATCCGGCCGTTGTCAACCAGCACTACGTGGACCTCCTTCGGCCCGTGGACGCCGAGGGTGAGAGTCTTCTCGATGTCGGTTGTCCGGCTCGGGCCGGTGATGAAGGAGACGTAGGCCGTCATCTTCTGCCCCGTGCCGCTCTTCGAGAGGAGCTTGAGAATGTCGTTCGCGTCGTCGAGTGTCTCGACCAGCTTTTCGTAGCCTACCACGGCCACGTGGATCGGCGGCAGCGTCGTCACGAGCCGGTCGTTGCCTTCGTTTGCAACGATGACGATGGTTCCGGTCTCTGCGATGAGGATGTTGGCGCCCGAGATGCCAAGGTCGGCCTCGATAAACGCCTGCCGGAGTTCGTTCCGTGCGACCTCGACCAGATCTGCGATGTCCGGCTCGACCTTCCGGCCCGTGACGCGCGAGAGCAGTTCGGCGATCTGCTCGCGGGTCTTGTGGACAGCCGGCTGGGTGAAGTGGGACGGTTTCTCGCCGGCAAGCTGGACGATCCACTCTCCCAGGTCGGTCTCCACGACCTTCACGCCCCGCCTCTGGAGATAGTCGTTCAGCCCAATCTCCTCGGTGAGCATGGACTTGGCCTTGACGGCAAGCTTGACTCCGCGCTCTTCGGCCAGGCGCGCGACGTAGGCGTCGGCATCCTCAGCGTCCGCGGCCTCGTAGACCACGACGCCGACCCGCTCAGCCTCGGCCTTGAACCGGTCCGCAAGCTCTCGGAGCTTCGAGATGGACCGCTGCTTGATAACGCGTATGTGATCCTGAAGGGCCTCGAAATCGACGCCGGCCATCGCCTCCGCGCGTGCTGCGGAGTAGGCATTTGCCGAGCGTTCGAGGGCAAGCTTCAGGTAATCGTCGCGCACGGCCTGCCGGATCTGCCGCCTGCGCGCCCGTCTGCTGGGCATGTCGTGACCTCCCAGGCCAATTATCCCGCCGCGAGAAGGAGGAGTCAAGGAGGAGTTGAGCGTTGAGAGTTGAGAGTGGGGAGTTCGGGGTTCAGACTTGGGAGTTGAGAGGCGGGGGGGAGAGGTGCGGGATGTGGTGCCGGCGTTCGGCCGGCGGGGTGATTGCGGCGTGAGTGTGATGATGGTATAATACGGTTGGTCGGGGCGGATTGGTCCCGACCTTTGTTTTGGCGCCATCGTCTATCGGTAAGGACACGGCTCTTTCAAGGCCGCGGGGCGGGTTCGACTCCCGCTGGCGCCACCAGGGAACAGCCACAAATCGGCGCGGCCAAGTTTATCCATGGCCGCGGCAAAGTCTCTCCAGGTCCGGATCAAGAGCATTTCATACGCGTTCTGTGCTTCCGGGCTGGACCTGAACCATATCTCGAATCCGGCGCAGATCCGTTCGTCCCACTCGTAGAATCTGAGCCCAGGATCTGCTCCAAACACTTTATACGCCTCATCGAGCTTCGCGCAGGCGTTGGTGAGATACCCGCCCAGTCTCGCCGTTCATTCGGTCAACTGTTTAACGCAGAACTGAACCGGTAAGTTCCTGAACCTACCTCGTAAACCGCCGCCCCGTTCTCCATGCGAAGGAACTTGACGCCAGCTGCCTTCGCCGCGGGTTTGCCGGACTCGGTCACTCCGGCCGCGTCTTTGGCCGGGACATACACCGTCGCTGTGGTGTTGGCGGGAATCGTGACCTCCATCGTCAATCTACTGCCCTCACGCTTCCAATTGCTGAGAATGCGGCCGTGGATCGAGTCGTAGCTGCACTTGGCCCACGTGAGTCCATCTCGAATCACCGGCTGGATGCGAATGGACTTGAATCCAGGCCTCGCGGGCTGGATGCCGCCGACCATGCCGAAGAGGTATTCCCCGACCGCGCCGAAGGAATAGTGGTTGAGCGAGTTCATGCCGCCTTGCGGAGTGACGCCATCCCAGGCGACCCATTGCTCCCAGATAGTTGTGGCGCCGATGCTCACCGGATAGAGCCAGGAGGGAGCGGTCCTGGTCAGAAGCAGTTTATAGGCTGCGTCGTCCCGCCCCGCGAGATGCAAACCTGGCAGCAACCGGGGCGTACCGATGAAACCGGTCCTGGGATGCCAATCGAATCTGCGCACTTCATCCACGAAACACCCGGTCATCTTCTCTTGCAACGGCGCGGGAACCAGGCCCATGGTGAAGGCCAGCGCATAGCCGCTCTGGCTGCTGCCCTTGATGCGGCCGTCAGCATCGATGTAGGCTTTGGCAAACGCCGCGGCGATCCTGTCGGCCCGGTCTCGGAACCGGGCGGCGTCCTTCTTCTCGCCGATGGCATCGGCCATCTCCGCCATCAACCGGAAGTCGAAGGCTGCATACGCCGTGCCGATGACTTCCTCGTCTGCACCGCCGCCATTGCTGAGCCAGTCACCGTTGCCAACTTTCCCGGTGAAGAGAAAATCCCTGCTCTCCTTGTCCAGCCAGTCCAGCTTCCGTTTCATGGCCGCGTAGTGCTCGCGGATGACACGGGTATCGCCATAGTTCCGGTAGATTTCGTAAGGGCAGATGATGCCGGCATCCGACCAGCCGATGTTGGGGCCATCCCCCGGACCGAAGGTGGGGGCGTGGTCGGCAAAATGACCGTCCGGCATCTGGGCATTCTCGCACACATCCACCAGCCATCGACTGAAGAATGCCGAGACATCCATGTTGTAAACCGCCGCACGCATGAAGAACTGGGCGTCGCCGGTGTAGCCGCAGCGCTCGTTGCGTTGCGGGCAGTCGGTCGGCACGCCCATGTAGTTGCCGCGTTGCGACCACAGGATATTCTGGGCCAGGCGGTCCAGCAGCGGTTCGGAGCAGGTGAACCGGCCGACCTCCGGACACGCGCTGTGGAACACCACGCCGGTGAGGCTCCCCAGGCTCGGCTTCTCCTGCAATCCCCGCACCTCCACATATTGGAAACCGTGATAGGTGAAGTGGGGTTCGAAGGTCTCCACGCCATCGCCGCGGAAGGTGTAACGCTCCAACTGGACCCGGTGCTGGCTAACGACGCAGAGATTTCCGGTGAAGACCGTGCCGTCCGGATTGCGCATCTCGCCGTGCTGCAGTTCCACGGTCTGCCCGGCCTTTCCGCGGAATGAGAAGCGACACCAGCCAACCATGTTCTGATCGAACGCAAAGACATAGACGCCGGGTTTCGGTTCCGTGAGGGCAACGGGTTTGAGTTCCTGCGTCGCCCGGATCGGCTCGCCGCGCTGCCACACCAGCGCGCCGGCCATGGGCGTGGCCACGGTCACCGCACGCCAGGCCATGTCGTCGAATGAGGCGGTGTCCCAGCCCGGCATGTCCTGGCGTGCGTCATAGGTCTCGCCCTCATAGATGCCGGACATGCGCAGGGGGCCGTTGGTGGTACCGCGCCAGGAGCCGTCGGAAACCACCGTCTGTACCGATCCGTCCGCGCTTTCTATTTCGAGCTGCACCTTGGCGTAGGGCTGGTCGCCGTAGATGGGCTTGAGTTTCGCCTGCCAATGCTGCCAATTTCCGCAGTACCAGCCATTGCCGAGGATGACGCTCATGGCGTTGCGGCCGTGGCGCACCTGGGCGGTGACGTCGTAGGTCTGGTACAGAACGCGCTTGTGGTAGTTGGTCCATTCCGGTGCCAGTAGGTGGTCGCCCACCCGCGCACCGTTGAGGCGCAGTTCATACAGCCCGAGGGCGGTCACATAGGCGGTGGCGCGGCGGACGGACTTGTCGATGTCGAAGGATTTGCGCAGGTTGCGCGCGACTGGCAGACGATCACCCGAGGTTCCGTCGTCGGCTGTCGAAGTCTGCACCGGCACCTTGGCCTCATCAGCCTGCTCGAGGCCGATCCAGTGTGCCTGCCAATCACCGGCGTCGAGCAGTCCCATGCTCCAGGAGGCCGGTTTGCTCCAATCCGACGCCTTCCCGTCCTTGTCCCACACGCGCACTTTCCAATGGCAATCCATCCTCGACATCAGAGGCTTGCCTTTATACTCCACGTGGATGCTCTGATCCGACGCCACCTTCCCGCTGTCCCACAGATCGCCTTTGTCCTGCTTCAGCAGTTCCTCCGAACTCGCCACCAGCACCTGGTAAGCGGTCTGAAGTTCGCCGCGACGCTCGGACGCAATGACCCAACTCAGCCGCGGCGAGCGGATGTCAATCCCCAGCGGGTTGGTCCGGTACTCGCATCGCAACTCCTTAACTTCCGCCGCATTCAAGATGGCGCCGCGACACAGCGCGCCAAGAACTGTCGCCAGTGTTATTTGTCCAATCATGGTAGTCATGCTCCTTTGTCTGAACGGCGTTGTTTCCTTGATTGTGTCTTTCATTGTTCTGTTCCGGTTGGATTGGTCCCGACCTTTGTTTTGGCGCCATCGTCTATCGGTAAGGACACGGCTCTTTCAAGGCCGCGGGGCGGGTTCGACTCCCGCTGGCGCCACCATCCGCAATCCCAGCATCAGCGCCATATACCAGGAGCAGGGGGCCGCCTGCTCGTTTTGATCCCGCCTCTCTGGAGGACGCGGCCCAGGGGGGCGGGGCCTGGCGTCCCATGGGGCGGGACGGCAGTGCTGCGGCATACCCGGCCCGTCGCCGCTTACCACCTGATGCTAACCCGGGCGCCGCTGCCTATGGGCAGGATACCCTGCCTCTGCGGTCAAAGATGGTCAGCCAGGTCCCCCTGTTCCAAAGACGGTAGCTCCAGTAATTCACGTACGTGCTGTGCGGGACCTGAACGTGATCGGGCCTCCCGACCATCCGCAAGACGTGCTACTTAGTCACGCCGGGCGCAGGTTTGCCGTGAGGCCAGTCCGTCGGAGCGTCTGCTATCGCAATTGTAACCCGACCATAGGGATCGAACTCCACGAAAGCCTTATACGTCTTGAGGCGATAACCCGGCTTCAACCCGTAGTACCATCCCTCGTACCGGGGGTTCGGAACCCTTCTATCCGGCCTGCCAAGGATCGAGATAACCTCATTCTCGGTCATACCTACTGGCACCCTGCTGTAGCAGGAGTTTCGGAGCGAGACCCGATAGACGATGGTGTCGAAGCGCCCCACCGATCTGTAGACATCCACACCGACGAGCACAAGGAAAAGGACGATTGCTCCCCATACCACCGTTGCGAGTGTCGGTCGTCGAACGGTCATGTCGATGCCTCCTCATTTGCGCTCATAACAGTAGTCGCCATCCACCTTGTCCCTCCACTCGTCCCGGATGTTGACCAACTCGCACACGGCAACGCCACACACCGGGCGTTGAGTGTGACAAGAAGCGCTGCGGCTTGGAGGACCGGCAACCGACCGGCTTACGGGCACCGAGGTTCCGTCATGGAGGCGATGGGTGGAAGATATACTGCCCGTCAGGGTAGGTCGCATCCAACCACTTCAACCGTCCGCCGAGTGGGGCGGCGTGCGAGTCCAGGTAGCAGACGACGCACATCCCGCCATGCACAGCGCTCGTCTGGTCAACGTTGGCGAATATCGTATCGTTCACGACTTGGCCTAGACTCGGGTCGGTGTTCTCGCAGATCACGACCGGCAAGCGCCGGTGTGAAGAGTAAACGCTGTAGTTGACACCTCCCCAATCGCCGTACCCGTATCTGGAGGGGTCGAAAGCGTATCTGAAGAGGAAGGCATTCATGGTGAGCGACCAGGTGGGCAGCCTGCCGCTTATCTTGGAAGCGAGGGGACAGCGGCATATGGTGGCGCTGCCCAGGCCGCTCTTGACGTATTTCCAGAGCGGGCCGTCGCGGAATGACGAGGGGGGCGCGTAGGCGTCCCATCCCCAACCCCAGGCAGGCACGCCAACATTGTTGTAGTCATCCGCATACATCAGGCAGGCATGGCAGAGCTGCCGGACGTTGCTCAGACACTGCGACTGTTTGGCCTTTGCGCGCACGGTCACGTACACGGGGAAGAGGATCGCCGCCAGTATGGCTATGATGGCGATCACCACGAGCAGTTCGATCAGCGTGAACCCGTTCTGCTTCACGTGCTCCACCCACCTGTTCGAGTCGGAACTGCCGCCCGCAGAGTCGTAACGCTGTGCGCATCAGGCCGTGGCAGGGTCCCGCCACAGCCCAGGTTCAGCAGCCTGCCTCATGCCACATTATATCCCATAAGTGGCGGGCCGGCAATGGCAGTACGTGTCGTCCGGAAGCACAGGACCGTAGGGGAAAGCCGCATCGGCCCGGGCGATAGTAAGGTCACCGCGCTACGAAGCCGCCGTCCACGACCATCTGATGACCCGTTACGAAGGAGGCTGCATCGGAGCACAGCCAGACTACTGCTTCAGCGATCTCCTCAGGTGTTCCGAGCCGCCCCATCGGGTGCATCGCCACGAGTTGCTCCCTCATCTCCGGCCCCCGGGCCTCGATGCGGTCCAACATAGGCGTGCGAATGCCGCCGGGGCACACGGCGTTCACCCGGATGCCTTTGTCTGCGTACTCCAAGGCTGCCGTCTTGGTGAGCTGCACTATGCCCCCCTTCGACGCACAATACGCCGGCAAGCCCCCGAAACCCACAAGCCCGGCAACCGACGCCATGTTGACTATCGCCCCGCCGCCGCGCTTCTGCATCTCGGGGATCTCGTACTTCATACAGAGCCACACACCCTTGAGGTTGACAGCAATCACGCGATCCCAGTTCCCCTCGGTGCACTCGGCTGTCGGAGCCATAGCTCCCTCGATCCCGGCGTTGTTACATGCGCAGTCGAGGCGCCCGTAATGCCGGACGGTTTCATCAATCAGCGCCTCGACCTGCTCTGTTCGTGAGACGTCGGTCCTGATGAAAATGGCGCGGCCTCCGCGCTCTCTGACAGCGCGCGCCGTCTCCTCGCCCAGATCCTCAGACACATCGGCAACGGCGACTGCAACGCCTTCCCTGGCAAACGCAAATGCCGCTGCCCTGCCGATGCCGGACGCGCCGCCCGTTACGACAGCCACTTTGCCCTCCAAGTCTCCAGCCACTCCAGCGCCTCCTCTCAAGGACTGTTTGTCTATACCCAGCCATGGTTCGGCGGGTAACGGCCCTCTCCGTTCGTAACGACGATCGTATGCTTCGGGACGGTGTTCGTCCCGAAGCATACTGACGGCACGCTTGCGTCGGGCTAGCCGGCGGGAACCGCGTTCGCCACTTGAGGAGGCTCCGAGAAACGCAGCTCGATGACCGTCGCGATCGGATCGAGCTTCTTCGGCTTGCTGATTGCGACTGCCGACGAGCCAGCCTCCGCCGCAGGCCCGCTCGACACTTTCAGCTTCTCTCCGGTCGCGAGCACGCGCGCCGAGTGCACCGGCGTCTGCAGGCCGGTAAGTCTGAGCCCATCCTCGGGCCAGTTGAAGACCTGTAGGTAGAGGCGGTTGCCTTTTGCCGTGCAGCGGCCGTCGAAGGGGAGGGACTTGAGCGGGCTCATGGTCGTCCCGTAGATGCTCTTGCCGTTGGCCTTCATCCACGGGCCGATCTGCTGCAGCCGCTCCACAGCCGCCGGCGGGAACTCGCCCTCCGCCGTCGGTCCAACGTTCAACAGGTAGTTCCCCCCTTTGCTCGCTATGTCGCAGAGCATACGTACCAGATCCTGAGCGGACTTCCAGTTGTTGTCGTTCTTCTCATAGCCCCAATGGTCGTTCATCGTCATGCAGGTTTCCCAGAGCCGCCCTCCGGCAAGCGCGCCCTCGGGAATGCTCTGTTCGGGGGTGGAGAAGTCCTCGGGGAGGTTGCTGCGGTCGTCTATGATGATCGAAGGCTGCAGGCTGCGAATCATCGAAACGACTTCCTCGCTGCGCAGTTCCGCTGCGCTGTGCTCCCATCCGCCGTCGAACCAGATGACCCCGATCGGGCCGTAATCCGTCAGCAGCTCACGGAGCTGGCCTTTCATATAGTCGATGTACCGGTTCAGGTCGGCGCCTTCGGCGGGCCGGTTCGCCCCCTCCCACGGACGGCGCGGAACGTAGTCGGGATGATGCCAGTCCATAATCGAGTGGTAGAAGCAGAGCCTCAGTCCCTGCTTCCGGCATTCGGCGGCAAGCTCTTTCATCGGGTCGCGCTTGAACGGCGTGGCCTTGGTGATGCAGTAGTCCGTGAGCTTGCTGTCGAACATGCAGAAGCCATCGTGATGCTTGCTCGTGATGACGATGTACTTCATCCCGGCGGCTTTGGCCGTCTTGACCCATTGCCTGGCATCGAACTTCACAGGGTTGAACCGGGCAGCGAACTTCTCGTAGTCGCTGACCTGCATCTCTTTGTTGGACAGATACCATTCGCCGGTATCCGCTGGCACGGCGTAGATGCCCCAATGGATGAACATCCCGAACCTCGCCTCGCGCCACCATTTGGTCCGAGCGTCCAACTGCTCTTTCGATTCCTTTGCCGGCTGCGCGAAGACGCTGCCGCACACTACGAGTGCGACCGAAACCAACCACAGAACTCTCATACAACCTCCTCCATTCTCCAAGATGGCCGACCTGCGGCCTCCCTCAAGATCGACAGCAGTGCCCTGGTCTGGCTCTCCAGCTCGAAGCAGTCCGCGACCCTCTCCCGGCCCCGCCTCCCCATCCTCTCGGCAAGCGCCCTATCCTCGATCAGGGACTTCATTGACCTTGCCATTGCCGACGGGTCGTTCGGAGGAACGACCAGCCCCGTCTCCCGGTCAAGAACGACCTCCGCAAGCCCGCCGACCGAAGTCGCCACCAGCGGCCTCGCCAGCGCCATAGCCTCAATCGCGACCAGCCCGAACCCTTCTTTCAGAGAAGGTACGATCACTGCGTTGGACGCTAGCATAAGCCCTCGCACGTTCGGCAGGAAGCCGGTGAAGTAAACGCTCGAGGAAATGCCGAGCGCTTCCGCGGCAGCTTGCAGCTCACCCAGATCCGGCCCCTCTCCAGCAAGCGCGAGCTTGGCGTCGGGGTAGTCCTTGAGCAAGATCGACATCGCACCGAGCGCCACTCTCTGCCCCTTCTCCTCCGACAGCCGCCCGAATACGGAAAACAGCGGTGTTCCGTTCCGGGACGCAAACGGAAGCTCGGCGCCACAGGAGTCCGAGGGGCTGAACTGCGACAAGTCCACTCCATTATGCACGACCCGGACTCTCGCTTCGCTCAGCCCCTGGCTGCAGACATGCTGCTTGACGGCTTCCGAGACAGCCACGACAAGCGTCGAGTAATTGAAGCAGGTGATTTTGTTCAGGCCGTGCACGTGGGCTACGGAAGCTTTGCCGGCGAGCCTTGCGGCGAACGCTCCGAGCAGGCTTGCCGTGGAAAGGTGCGTATGGATGACGTCGATTCCGCTTCTTTTCATCAGGCTTGCCAGCCGGAGCACGGTGACAAGGTCCAGCTTCCCATGGGTTCTCCAGCTCACTGTCCGAATACCTTGGTCGGCGGCGGAGCTACCCACCGGCCGGCCTGCGGGACAGAACAGCTGGACACGGGCGTCGAGGCGTGAGAGCGCCCTGCAGATACCGAGGACGGCGATGTCCGCGCCTCCCAGCCTGGCGGATGTGATGGCTTCAAGAACGTTGATCTTCTTCACCCTCGCAGCCCGGATGGTTTCCGGGCCCGGCCGATCTTGCTCATCAGGATCGGCCCGATCGCATTCCACCTCACGTTGACCCTGGGTATCTCGAAGAGGTTCGTTTCTCGGTTGATTACTCCGAGTTCGGTGCCGAGCGCGCACTTGTAGCCTGCCGCGACAGTAGCTTCCCGAACTCGCTGGTCATAGTCCCCATAGGGATACGAAAACGACGTCACTTCTCTACCGGTTATATCCTCGATCCTGCGCTTAGAATCCACCAACTCGCGCCTGAGCCGCTCATCGCTGACCGCGGTGAGCTGCGGGTGAGTGAACGTGTGCGAGCCGATCTCGAATCCGTGCCCGCACAGTTCCCTTATCTGCTCGGCCGAGAGCAACTTCTCCTTACGGTCGCCCGCTCCTCTGTCCCAGCCGTTCACTCCTCCAATGGCGCCCGCTACGACGAAGAGGGCGCCCGGCACGCCGCGCCGGGCAAGCACGGGCAGGGCGTGCTCGTAGACGCTCAGGTAACCGTCGTCAAACGTGACGCAGAACTCGTTCTCACTGCTCGCCGAACCGAGGCGGCACCGGTCCACGGCCTCGGCGAGCGAAACCGGCTTCCAGCCGCGCGCACTCAGGTGGTCCAGCGCCGACGCAAGCACCCGCGGCATAACATACTGCCCGGGTGCCGCCGACGCCAGCCTCGGCAAGCCCACGCGATGACACAGCAACACAAGCGTCGTGCCTTCGTCCGCCTCTTTGCGTCCTCTCAACGTCCCAGCTTCCACCGCTCCGCTACTTCCGCTACAACAGACGCACCAATGCAGCCTGTACACTCTACCACAAGTCGCGCCGACTTCCCTTCTGCCTCCATGCCGGTTGCATTCCGTTGAAGTAATGAGATGGCTGACCTTCTAAGAATGAGTTAAGCAAACAGATCTTAGAGGAGGTCAGCCACAATGAAGGTTGCAGCTTTGGACGTGCACAGGTCTTTTTCTCAGGTATGTATTC